>ENA-UERG01002870-UERG01002870.1-human-gut-metagenome-genome-assembly--contig:-NODE-2870-length-11732-cov-5.560103_pt1 | contig 11732 bp, 11 predicted proteins | sample MGYA00242954_ERZ507954 | MGnify/ENA primary metagenome ERZ507954 (study PRJEB26167, sample SAMN06115478) | human gut metagenome | host: Homo sapiens | place: China:Sichuan | collected 2015-01-21... | reverse complement strand
ATAGTTGATGCCGCTAATCTGTATTTTAAGAAGAAGAATGTCAGCATGAAGGCGTCTAGGTGAAGTGGTGTAACATTTGATAAGATACTTGAATATGTTTCACAGGGAGTACCAATGATTGTATGGAATACAATGGGAATGGCACCAGCATATGAATCGCAGACACTTACTCTTGATGGACGTGAATATACATGGATTGCGCCTGAACATTGTGTAGTAGTTGTAGGATATGACCTTGATAATAATGAGGTTTATGTTGCCGATCCTATGGCAGGAATGGTTACAAGGAATTTGAAAACATTTGAGGAGAGATATGATTCTTTAAAGAGACAAGCTGTTTATGTTACAATATAGATATTATACGAAATGCTGTCCAGTCTGAATAAGACGGGGCAGCATTTGCATGTTTAAAATTATTTAGAATGCCTTGCATTAAGCTTCCTGGCACAATGTATGAATGCAGGGAACAAAAATGCGTCAGCAGCAATCCATGCAATAGGTGAAGCAAGGCATGCACCCATGAATCCAATACTTGGGATAAGTATAATGGCTGCAAATGCACGGCCAATCATTTCAAGGATACCGGCTGATATCGCAAATACTGAGAAGCCCATACCCTGTATGCAGAAACGGACTACATTAACGCCTGTAAGCGGTATGTAGAAGCATGCAGATGCAAGGATGAACTGTCTTGTAAGAGCAATGATTGTTGTTTCAGATGCATTAACAAATAATAATGCAATGTAATCTGTAGTGAAGTACAGTGCAATAAGTGAAAGGACACTGTATATTGAACCAATTATCATAGCAGAGCGTACGCCCTGACCAAGTCTTTTAATCTTGGCAGCTCCAACATTCTGTCCGGCATAGGTTGCCATGGTTGAGCCAAGTGCATCAAATGGACAACAGGTAAAGTTGAACATCTTAGAACCGGCAGTCATTGCGGCTACATATGTTGAACCAAGTGTATTGACAGCAGCCTGAAGGATTGTACTTCCGATGGCTGTTATTGAATACTGGAGTCCCATAGGAACACCGTTCATACACAGGTTGGTGATGAATCTTCTATCAAGTACTCTTTCTGATTTGTCACCTTTTAAGATGTCATATTTCTTATACATATATATAAGACAGGTAAGTCCCGAAACAAGCTGTGATGTTACAGTTGCCCAGCCAGCTCCGGCAACGCCCATCTTACATACAAGAATAAGAAAGAAATCAAGTACTACATTTATTATTGAAGAAAGCACAAGGAAAACTACAGGTGTCTTACTATCGCCAAGCGAGCGGATAACACCGGATACCATGTTGTACAGGAATACAGTTGGGATTCCTATGAATATAACTACTATGTAATTATAGGCATGGCCAATAATATCTGCCGGTGTATTCATGATAATAAGTATCCTGCGGCAGAATATTACGGATGCAAGCGTAAGCACTATGGCAAACACAATACTGCAGATATATCCGTTAAATACATATTTTCTAAGGTCAGCAGGCTTCTTTGCACCAAAGCATTGGGCAACCGGAATCACGAATCCGTTACAGACTCCCATACAGAAACCGATTATCATGAAGTTGATAGAACCTGTTGCTCCAACTCCGGCAAGAGCTTCAACACCGAGAGTTTTACCAACGATTATTGTGTCAACAAGGTTGTAGAACTGCTGAAACAGCATTCCGAACAGCATTGGAACTGCAAATCCAAGAATATGCTTGGAAGGCGAACCATTTGTCATGTCTTTTACCATAGGATTTCCTCACTTTCGTATATTTATAAAGCCAAATGATTATACTATATTTTTACAAACTGTCAAACTGATTTTGCACGAATTTGAATTAATTTAACGAATTATTGTCTTAATATGAAATGTCTGTTAAAATGCATAGGTAACATTTATGCGGAGGCAAATATGAAGAAAACTTTTAGTGTTAAGAGACTTACTACGCTGGCGTTGCTTACAACAATAGCGTTGACGATATTTGTTGTGGAATCGGCGATTCCGACACTTGTTCCAATTCCGGGAGTCAAGTTAGGACTTGCCAATATAGTGACACTTTTTGTACTGAAAAGGTATAAGGTCAGTGATGCGGCCATTGTGCTGGCAATGAGAATTATACTCGCTACGATATTCACAGGTCAGGCAGTATCATTTATATATAGTGTAAGTGGTGGATTTTTATGTCTGATTGTGATGGCATCTGTTAATAAATTGCTTAGGGGACAGTATATATTCCTTACAGGTATACTTGGCGCGGTGTCGCACAATGCAGGTCAGATTCTTGCTGCATTTTTCATACTCAGATTGTCAGGTATATTTGCGTACATGCCGTTCCTTGTGATAAGCGGTGTTATAACAGGTCTGTTTACGGGCCTTGTGTGCTTCTTTGCAGACAGATATATTCCTAAAAAATATACTATGTAGCAGATGGAGGAGATTGTGGAAAAAAGAGTTATTACAGTGGTGGCCGTGATTGTTCTGCTTGTCGGGGCAAGTGTGGCTTCTATTATATATATGAAATCAGGGAAAAATGATGGCGGCAAGACCGCTTATATATACAGAGATAACGAATTGTTAAGAACTGTTTCGTTAGATGATGTTAAGAATCCGTACACGTTCAGGATTGAATACGGGGATGGAGAGTTTAATGATATTCTTGTCGAGAATGGAAAGATTAAGATTGCTGATGCAAGCTGTCCGGATAAGCTGTGTGTGAACATGGGCTATATATCTGAGCCTTTAATGCCAATCACATGTCTGCCTAATCATCTTGTTATCAGGATTGTGAATGACGGCGAAGAATCGCCGTCACTCGATGGTGTTGTGTATTAATTATTTCATCCAGCGGCCGGAAGCACCACATGGAAGTACAAGTCCGTTACTTGAAACAGGAAGACCTACTTCCTGTGAATCACAGTGTCCGCCAAAGCTCTTAAGCTCTGTGCTTAACATATAAGTAAGAACGGCTGGCTGAAGACCTGTAGTGTATGAATTAATAAGGAAAAATAATGGTTCATCAGAAAGAAGCTGTGCACAAAGCTTAACAAGCGGGTGTATGGCTTCTTCTATTTTCCAGATTTCTCCTTTAGGACCACGTCCATATGAAGGTGGATCCATGATGATTGCGTCGTAATGGTTGCCTCTTCTTATCTCTCTTTCTACAAACTTTACACAGTCATCAACTATCCAGCGGATAGGCTTGTCAATAAGTCCTGAAGACTGTGCATTTTCTTTAGCCCATGCGACTATACCCTTAGAAGCATCTACATGCGTAACATTAGCACCTGCGGCTGCACATGCAAGTGTTGCTCCACCAGTATAAGCAAACAGGTTAAGAACCTTTACAGGTTCGCTGCCACGCTTTTTCCTGGCATCAGAGATTATCTTTCCAAACCAGTCCCAGTTAGCAGCCTGCTCAGGGAATATTCCTGTGTGCTTGAAGCTAAATGGCTTTAAGTTGAATGTCAGCTCCTGTTCAAATGAAGGGCTGTTGTAGTGAATCTGCCACTGCTGTGGAAGGTCAAAGAATTCCCATTCTCCACCGCCTTTAGAACTTCTGTGATAGTGACCGTTCATATTTTTCCAGCCACGCTCTTTCTTAGGAGTATCCCATATTACCTGTGGGTCCGGGCGCACAAGAATGTACTTGCCCCAGCGCTCAAGCTTTTCACCCTTAGAGGTATCTATTACTTCATAATCTTTCCAGTTGTCAGCTATAAACATAATTAAGTATCCTTTTCTATATTAAAATATGTTGCGGTTTGGTACCGCATTTGTTATTAAATAATTATATACGAAAATATTAATAACTGCAATCGTGCAAAAATGTTTTGAACAGGCTTGTTTTATGTTAATATATTTCTATCGAAATCTAATTAAGGGGCGATGCATATTGAAAAATGTTAGTTTAAAGAATATACAGAAGGATATTGTATCAGGAATAATTGTTGCTCTTGTGTCAATTCCTATATCAATGGGATATTCACAGATTGCGGGACTGCCAGCGGTGTATGGTCTGTACTGCTCTATTCTGCCAGTGCTTATATATGGATTTGTTACATCCTCACCGCAGTTTGTGTTCGGAGTGGACGCAACTCCGGCGGCACTTGTTGGTGGAACACTTGCAACGCTTGGAATAGTGTCAGGATCTGAGGAGGCAAAGGCAGTAGTTCCGGCGATAACTTTGGTTGCAGCATTGTGGCTGCTGCTCTTCTTCTTTATTAAAGCAGGGCGTATTGTCAATTATATATCTACACCTGTAATGGGTGGATTTATAAGCGGTATTGGCGTGACAATAATTCTTATGCAGGCAGCAAAGCTTTTTGGCGGTAATGCTGGGACTGGCGAAGCGATACAGCTTGTTATGCATATAGCTGGCGAGTTTGATTCATTTAATCTGCTCTCGGCAGTGCTTGGAGTCGGAACAGTTGTGATTATTCTTGTTGCGAAGAAGTTCATTCCAAAGTTTCCAATGTCAGTACTTCTTATGGTGCTTGGTGCACTTGCAACTGCAATTTTTCATATTGACAGATTTGGTGTTAAGCTTCTTCCACATGTTGATAAGGGGCTGCCGGGATTCTCGCTTCCTGATATGTCAGTTGTGCTTAAGAATCCGTCAGAGATAATACTTCTTGGACTTTCAGTGGCAGGTGTTGTCATGGCGCAGACATTGCTGGCAACTAATAATTATGCCAACAAATATGGCTATAAGGTAAGCAACAACAGAGAAATTCTGGCATATGCTGCTGCAAATGCGGCTTCTGCTGTAATTGGCGGATGCCCTTTGAATGGAAGCGTGTCAAGAACAGGAATTGCAGACCAGTTTGGCTGCAAATCACAGTTCATGTCAATAACAGCTTCTCTGACAATGCTTCTTATAGTGCTTTTTGGTACGCCGGTGCTTGAGTATCTTCCTGTACCAATACTTACAGGAATTGTTGTTGCGGCACTGATTGGAATTACTGAATTCGGGCTTGCAGTTAAATTATGGAAAACAGACCATACGGAGTTTGCAATATTTGTAGGTGCTTTCTTAGGTGTTCTGTTATTGGGAACGATATACGGAGTTGTAATCGGTGTAATACTTTCATTCATTGCAGTTATTGTAAAAGCTGTTGAACCGCCGAGAGCATTTCTCGGGGTGATACCGGGACAGGAGGGATTCTATAGTCTTAACAGATACAGCAATGTAAAGAAGATAAAAGGCGTGGTTATATACAGATTTAACGGAGCACTTTTCTTTGCAAATATTAATACATTTGTTGATGATATAGAAAAGAATCTTGATGATAATACTAAATGGGTAATTGTAGACGCCGGAGGCGTTGGCTCTATTGATGTGACGGCAGTTGACAGGCTTATGGCTTTATATAAGGCACTTGAAAAGAAAGGTATCAGATTCTATATCACAGAGCATGAACACACACTTAATGACCAGTTAAGAGAGCTTGGTGCAGGCGAGCTTGTTGAAAAAGGTGTTGTTAGAAGAACGATTCCGCTTGCCCTAAGAGATGCAGGGCTTGACAGACCCTATCCTGTTGAGGAGTTGGAAGGAGAGCAGGCTGTTTCTGGCGAGGCGCATGAGGACAACGAAAGGCTTGCTGAGATTGAGTGGGCTTTTGGTGCAGATGCTGATGAATGGCTTGAGAAGATGGCAGCAGAGATGGCGGCAGAGATTGGCAGTGTTAAGAAGGACGAGAAAAATGTTATCGTGGACGCTGAAAAACATGCTGCATGGGGAAGAATCGGACTCTTTGATGAGGATGAGCTGCTTGAGCGACTGGAGATGCATTTGTTTGATGATAAGAAATATCCTAATCTTGATATTGATGATATTGAGAAGAGAATTGATGAGCGCCGAGTTGTTGTTGAGAAGAAGCTGGCGCAGATTAATCCGGATGCAATCCATATGCTTAAGGAACACAGGAAGGAAATGCTTGGCAGAGTGAAGCTGCACAATCCGTATGCATATGAGCATATTATGGAGCAGAAGAGGAAGCATTATGAACATCTGAAGAAGAAAGACCCGGAGCTTGCACAGAAGCTTAAGAACTTCTATAATCTTTCAGATGATGACAAATAATTTATATAACGGAGATAATAGTGAATATATTAAATGTTGAAAAGGTCAGCAAGACCTACGGAGAAAAGGAACTTTTTAATAATATAAGTCTGGGAATTAACAGTGGTGATAAGATTGGGCTTATAGGTGTGAATGGAACGGGTAAGTCTACTCTTTTAAAGATTATTGCGGGCATTGAAGAACCGGATGAGGGACAGGTTGTAAAGGGCAAGGGAATTGAGCTTGCGTATCTTGCACAGACACCTCTGTATTATGATAATGAAAATGTGCTGGAATATGTTATGCGTGGAAAGCATGCGGACAGCCAGCCAAAAGCAAAAGAGATTCTTAACAAGCTTGGAATAACGAATCACGGTGCAATGATGAATATTTTATCAGGCGGTCAGAAAAAAAGAGCAGCGCTTGCAAGAACTTTAGTTGAGCCGGCAAGGCTTCTTATTCTTGACGAACCTACTAACCATCTTGATAATGACATGGTACTCTGGCTGGAACAATTTATTAAGAATTTCAAGGGAGAACTTATCATGGTTACTCATGACAGGTATTTCCTTGATAATGTCACAAATAGGATTGTTGAGCTTGATAAAGCTTCCCTGTACAGCTACGATACGAATTATTCAGGCTTTCTTGAACTGAAGACCCAGCGTGAGGAGATGGAGAGGGCAACTGAGGCTAAGAGACAGAATATATTAAGGAAGGAACTCGCGTGGATAAGAAGAGGATGCCAGGCTCGTTCTACCAAGCAGCAGGCACGAATTGACAGATTCGAGGATATGAAGGAGGCTTCAAAGCAGGCGAGAGCCAGATTTGACAAGCAGCTGATGGATATGAATTCAGTTAGCAGCAGACTTGGAAGAAAGACTGTTGAACTCCACAACATTTGCAAAAGCTTTGGAGAGAGGACAATAATTGACGATTTTACCTACATTTTTCTAAGAGATGACAGAATAGGTATTGTCGGTGATAACGGATGCGGCAAGTCTACGCTTATGAAGATTATAGCAGGACAGCTTGAACCGGACAGTGGTAGTGTTGAGGTTGGAGAGACTGTAAGAATCGGATATTTCATGCAGGAGAATGAACCACTTGACGACAGCCTTACTGTGCTAGAGTTCGTAAGAAGCATAGGCGAATATGTTACGACGGCAGATGGAAAGGCAACAGCGTCACAGATGTGTGAGAAGTTTCTTTTTACACCGAAGCAGCAGTGGACGCCTATAAGCAAGCTGTCAGGTGGTGAGAAGAGAAGACTTTATCTGTTAAGTGTTCTTATGAGTGCGCCAAATGTGCTTATTCTAGATGAGCCTACCAACGACCTTGACATTGAAACTCTTGAGATACTTGAGGAGTATCTTGATGGATTTGCAGGTATTGTAATCACTGTTTCACATGACAGATATTTCCTTGACAGAGTCGTTGACAGGATATTTGCATTTGAGGCAGGAGGCCACCTTACACAGTACGAAGGCGGTTATACGGACTACAGGGATAAATGTGTTTCTTCTATATATAATGTGGCATCAAATGGAACATCTGATACATCAAAATCAAAGGCAGCAGGGCAAGTGAAGAAAGCATATAACAGTCATGAGGATAAGATTAAGTTCACATATATGGAACAGAAGGAATATGAAACTATCGATGATGATATAGAGAAGCTTGAAAACAGGGTTTCAGAACTTGATGACGAGATTGCAAAGAATGCAACTTCTTATTCTAAGCTTGCAGAACTTACTAAGGAAAAGGAAGATGTGGAAAGGCAGCTTGAAGAAAAGATGGAGCGATGAATATTTGGAAAAAAATCACAGAAAAGTTATGGTGGGTGCAATCAGTTATACAGGATGGCGCCTGGTCTGTGTTATGCCGTATGAAATATTCACAAATAAGATGGCCGATGTAAAGCAGTTTGTCCTGCTTATTTTACTGCTTATGGCAATGATGCTTGTATTTGTAAACCGCATCATTTCCGTGCGGATATCGCGGCCGATTATGAAACTGGATCACTCGGTGCGTGAATATCAGGAAGGAAAAGAAGAAAAGATTGCAATCGGAGGCTCAACAGAGATCCGGCATCTGGGACAATCCATTCAGGAATCCTACCGGCAGAATTCCGAACTGATGAAAAAAGTCATATGGGAACAGAATGAAAGAAGAAAAAGCGAATTTGATGTGCTGCAAAGCCAGATCAACCCGCATTTTTTATACAATACATTAGACTCCATCACCTGGATGATAGAGAGCGGTAAAAATGAGGAAGCTGCCTTTATGATCACGCAGCTGGCAAAGCTTTTCCGGATCAGCCTTTCAAAAGGACATACGGTTATCCGCATAAGGGATGAACTGCAGCACGCGCAAAGTTATGTTAATATACAAAAAGTGCGGTATAAAAATAAGTTTGAAGTTGTATTTGATATTCGTCCGGATATTCTGGATGATTGTATCGTGAAACTTGTGCTGCAGCCGATCCTTGAAAATGCGATCAATTACGGCGTAAGGGAGATGGATGACTGCGGAAAAATCCTCATTCGCGGATGGAAAGAACAAGAAAATATCTTTATGCAGGTATCGGATAACGGAATGGGGATTCCGGAAGAGGAGATTGACCTGTTATTAAAGGATACAAACCGTGTACATAAAAAAGGCTCCGGAGTCGGGCTTGTAAATGTAAATAACCGGCTCCGGTTATTGTTTGGAGAACCATACGGACTTCAGATAGAAAGTGAACTGGATGAGGGAACGACAGTGACAGTTATCATCCCAGAGATTGTTTACAGTGAGGAAAACTGCAGGAAATTTGAGGAACACCATATGCCGGAGGATTCTTAAAATGAAACATGGGAAAAAAACATTTGTGATAATAGAGGCAGTTCTGGGAATTCTCGTGATTCTGGTTCTCGGCTTTATCATCTATAAGCAAAACGGCCATGATCCAGAAACAATTGCGGTGATCATACCGGATGTGGATGAGAGCGAGTGGTCAGCGTTTAAATACGGACTGAAAATGGCAGCACGGGAATATGATACAGATGTTGTGATCATCAGTAAGGACAATATGGAAACCGCCAATGAGGAGATTGAGATTATGAATCAGGAAATTGCAAAAGGAGCAGATGCGGTGATCGTAAAACCGATTGCAAACCGGGATGGGCAGCAAAAGCTAAAACAGCTGGAAAAAAGTGTTCCTATAATGGCCGTGGGAGATACATTTCCCGAAGAACCGTCCGGATTGCATACAATAGAACCTGATCATTACCATATGGGTGCGGATCTTGCCCAAAAGCTTCTGGAAAATTACCGTGGAAATCTGATCGGGAAGAAGATTGGGATCTATTCGCAGTATGCCACTTCAGAAGCAGTGATAAAAAGAAAGAAGGGGATTTGTGATACATTAAAGGGGAGTGGCGCAGAAATTTTATGGTCTGTATCAAAAGAAAATGATTCGAAAGAGAAAATCAATTTACAGACGCAAAGAAGGGTGGATATCGTGATGGCTTTGGATAATGCAAGCTTTGTGGAAGCCGGGGAGGCGGCAAAGGATAATGACCTGTATGGGGCGGTACTCTATGGAATTGGAAATTCAACGGAGGCAGTTTATTATCTGGATGCAGGATGGGCACAATGTCTGGTTGCTCCGGATGAGTTTGACGCAGGCTATGAAAGTGTTGCAGAACTTATTAAAAAACGACGTAATTTTTTCTATAAAATGAAAGACCGGCAGATTACGTATACCGTTCTCACACGGGAGAATCTTTTTTCGGAGGAGAACCGGAATCTGCTGTTTACAATCAGCCGGTAAAATCAGGGGTTATCATGGATAAAAGAAAAATAAAAAACGCTATGGCATTAATTGGTCTGATGGGAATTCTTTTGTATGGTGCATGTGGAAACGAAAAAAAGGAAATACCGAAACAGATTTATATTGGTGTCGCATGTTATGACCAGAGAGATACCTTCCTGGGGGAACTTCTGGAAAATTTTAAAAGGGAATGCAGGACACTGGAAAAAAGGGGATATGATATCAGTCTGACTATTATGGATGCTGCAAATTCGCAAAGAACGCAGGACGATCAGGTGCAGGAAATGATCGGTAATGGCTGTGATATTTTGTGCGTCAATCTGGCAGACCGGACGGACCCGTCGCAGATCATTACAGCCGCACAGGAGCACGATATCCCCATTATATTTTTTAATCGGGAACCTGTGGAAGAAGATCTGATGCAGTGGGATCAGTTATATTATGTCGGAGCAGAAGCAAAACAGTCCGGACAGATGCAGGGACAGCTTGCAGCAGCTTACATCAAAGAACATCCGGATGTGGACCGCAATCATGATGGGAAAATCCAGTATGTGATACTTGAGGGGGAAATGGGGCATCAGGATGCCATTATTAGAACGGAAAGCGTTGCGGAGAGCCTGAAAGAACAGGGGATTGCACTGGAAAAACTGAGTTATCAGATTGCAAACTGGAACCGTGTGCAGGCGCAGAACCGTATGATACAGCTGATCGGACAATATAACAACCGGATGGAAGTTGTTCTTGCTAATAATGATGCAATGGCACTCGGTGCTATGGATGCTTATGAAAAGCTCGGGTATACGGAAACAAACCGGCCGGTATTTTTTGGAATAGATGGGACAAAAGAAGGGCTTGAAGCGGTAAAAGACGGAACACTTGCAGCAACCGTATATAATGATAAAGAAGGGCAGGCAGCAGCAATGGCAAATCTTGCATTTTCGATTGCTACAGAGGATGAAAATAATCCAAATCCGTTTAAAAATTATAAATATATATATCGCGCATATCAGAAAGTTACAAAAGAAAATGTGCAGACATTTCTGGAGAAAGAAGAATAAGGTACGCGATCCCAAAAAAGGAGAAACAGACATGAATAACTGGGAAAGAATGAAAGCCGGCAGACTCTACAATGCCGACAGCAAAGATCTGGAAAAATACCATTCGTTTGGGATGGAAACCTGTGATAAATTCAACCGCACACCGCTGTGGATGAAGAAAAGAAAGCAGCGTCTTCTGGAAAAAATGATTCCATCCGTTCCTCTCCGATGAGCGTCTGCCGCAGCAGTATCCGGACGGTTTCCATGACCTTGAGTATGCAAAACCGATCCACATCGGAAGCGGAAGCTGGATCTGTTCGAGTGCAACAATCTGTGGCGGAGTGACCATCGGGAAAAACTGTATCGTTGCGGCTGGAGCGGTCGTAAACCGTGATGTGCCGGATGACTGCATCGTGGCGGGGGTTCCGGCAAAGGTACTGCGGAAACTGGATGAGCAGGACCGGATACATGTGTGGGATACTTACATGAAAAACGAAGTGCCGTTGTCGGAGCGGGAAAGCGGGAGAAGTAGATCATGAATTCGTGGATGGATCTTGCAATGCGCGTACAGAGTATTGCGCAGGCAGGGATTGATGACCACACCTAATTCTCAGTGTGCATTAAATGCTCTTGCCATTGACAACCCTATTGAGTATGCCAGGTTGGCTTTGACGGGTGAGATGCAAGATTGGGTGAATGCGGAAGATAATCTAGAAGTGTGGTAATTTTATGGGTGGATTGCTATGTATGGCAGTCCACCCATAAAATCTTTAGAAAAACATAAGTGGAATATAAGAATTGTGCGTGCTAAA
>ENA-UERG01002869-UERG01002869.1-human-gut-metagenome-genome-assembly--contig:-NODE-2869-length-11753-cov-33.199383_pt1 | contig 11753 bp, 11 predicted proteins | sample MGYA00242954_ERZ507954 | MGnify/ENA primary metagenome ERZ507954 (study PRJEB26167, sample SAMN06115478) | human gut metagenome | host: Homo sapiens | place: China:Sichuan | collected 2015-01-21... | reverse complement strand
ATATTAGATGAAGAATATGAGAATAGAAGATTTTATAAACTTTATTTGAATCAATTTGAAGATTGGTGCGATTTTGAGAATTTGGAGTGTTAAGCCGTATGTGAAGTTCCACCAATTAAAACTAAAACGAACCCATACTGCTTTGCAGGCGGGTTCATTTTTTGTTATAAGTTAAAGTAAACCAGTATTATAATATTTATGCTATTATTGCATTAGGAGGTTTACTTTATGGCGAAGTGCTTTATTTGTGGTTGTGAATTAGATGAAAATACTAAACCAGAACATATTATTCCTAATGGTATAGGTGGTAAATTAAAATCAAAAGAAATTCTTTGTGATAAGCATAACAATGAATTATTTGAACTTGACCAAATAATATGTAAGGATTTAGAAAATCATACAAATAGGCTTAATCCGAGTAGAGATAATGGAACAAATCCAGCCACATCTTATGAATTACCCTCTGGTGAAAAAGTAACTATGAAGCCAAATGGCGAATATTACGCTACAAAACCAGAAATAGAAGTAAATAAAACAGAAAACGGCAAAATCGAAATAAAGTACTCTACTTATTATTCAACTGGTTCTCAACATAAAGAATTTGCGTTAAATCAATTAAAAGATATTGTTGAAGGTGTATGTCGAAAAAATAATTTTTCAGAAGATGTAATTAAGAGAGAATTAGATAAATTAGAAGAAACTTTTGAAAAAAGCATACAAACAGATTTCAATCCAATGTTAAAAGGACAATTTCAGTTTAATTCATCTGGTAGGTTATTTTTGGGACTTGCTAAAATTGCTCTTGATTATTATTTTTACAATAAATTACCCAAAATTGATGTTGATGAATTTTTAAATAAATTCAAAGAACAAGATATAACCTATATAAATCAAAATACAAACTATTACTATGAAGATAATTTATTCAAGAAAGATAGCATTTATCACACAATAATTTTAAATGGGGATAGTAACAATAACTTACTTTATTGCATAATATCTCTTTATGGTGTGCTTAATTGTATAGTATTTTTAAATAGAAACTATGCAGGAAATGATATTCTTAAAACTTACTCTTATGATTTAAGAAATAGAGAAGTTGTGAATATTAATTCAAATCCCACAATTACACAAAACATGGTTGAAAATATATTAAAACGAAAAGAACTTTTTGACAAAATAAAAAATGCCCAAAATACTTTCATGAGTTTTTTCAAATATGGAAGTAAGGAAGAATTACAAAAAGATTTTGAAAAATTTGCAAAAAAATTAGATAATGATCTAAAAGAATTGCAGAAAAAGCCAATGATAAACTCAATAGAGGAATATGAAAATGCTTTTCAGCAAATTTTTAATAAAAATGTTCAACAAAATAAAACTTTAAAACAACTTACAAAATATGAATTAGCCGGGTTATTTAAAACAATTCAACAATCAATAACTTATGATTTTTACTTGCAACCTTATGTATTGCATATAACTAATAGAATTATTGTTGATGCTATAACAGATATTTTATTAAATAATTCAGAGTTACTAAATAATGATGAAAGCATAATTAATAAAGTTTTTGAATTTTATGTTTCAGCAAAAACTAATAATGAAACTTTAAACAAATTATTACAAAGCAATAAAGAGAAAGTAAAAGAACATATTAAAGATTTTATTCCAAAAATCAAAACCCAATTAATTCATTATCATAGTTGTCTTAATAAATAAATTTTATAAGAATTATGTTAAAATTTGTAATGTATTAGATTTATAAATTTAATATTTTATCCATTTCGTATTCACATTTTTCAAGATATTCCAAGTGTTTTTTCTCAAGTTCTAATAATTTATTAATCTCATTTTTGTTAAATGGCATATTATGTTCAATAAATAAAAAGTCATCTTTGGACTGCTTTATAACTGAAATATAAACATTTTTTCTTTTTTGATTAAATGCCTCTCTTGATTTAGTATAATTTTGAAAATCTATTGTATTAACAGAAAATTCTTTTAAAATTGACATATTAGAAGTATAATACCACCCTAAACCTCCCGCATAATAAAATAAGCTTGCTTTAATACCACTTTTTAAAATGTTAAACATAAATTTTTCGTCAGTTGATAACATGTGAAATTGAATTTCTATTTCATTTAACTTCTCAATATTCCAAAATTGTTCTCTAATTACAGAATATGTAGCTGGTAACATTTCTTCTTTTTCTTCAAAGTAGGAAACAAAATCTTTGTAATAATTAGAACTTTTTATTTTACTTACGATATCACTCAATCCTAGAATATTTTCAAAAAATGTTGTATCAATAGGTTCTGTCATTAAATTCATATTAATTTTCTTATTTACATTTTCATCAGCTAATGCCAGACACATCGGGTCTAATATAACTATTAGTATAAGTAATTTACCGATTGTGTATTTTAAAGTTTCTAAAAATAATGCTATTTCATCTTCTTGAGAATAATTTGTTATTTTGCGATTGATTGGAGTTCGTAATTGATAAAATGTATCAAATCCTTGTTTATGAATAATTTTATGTATTTTTATTATTAATTCTTCGTGATGCCTAAAAAAATCTGGTAGCAGTGACTTAATTTCTTTATAATCATTGGATATTTTTTCTAATTGTTGTCTAACTTTACTATCAACAGGGAAATAACTTTTTGATTTCCAATCATTTACTTTTTCTGATGGGCTTTTTGCAAGATAAAGCATACTATCCATAACTTCACTTGATTGTCGAATAGAATAAAAAGCGCAATCAAAAAAGCCCTTTTTATATAATATTAAAGAATTTTTTAATAATTGAATTGCCTCTTGAATAAATGAATTACAGAACATTATATTGCATTGTCCTGTATATACAACAATATAATATAAATACAACATCAAACTTTCATAGTCAGGTAGTAAAATATTGTTTTCAAATTCATTTTCGATACTTTCAATTATTTTCTTTTCGAAATTTGACATTTATACACACTTTATTTAATGATTTACAATTCCGTTTAATACTCTGTATATTGTAATCATTTCATTATCATTAGCATTTTTAATAAGTTTGTTTACTTCACATGCCAGTTCTTTAGGTGCTTTTATATGTTCTATTGCTAAAACTTCAGCTACATCAATATTAAACACTCTTGCATAATTTTCAACTAATTCCGCAGAGGGATAATTTTTACCGGTTTCAATACAACTTTGATGTTTTGTTGCAATTCCAACTTTTTCCGCAAGTTCTGATTGCTTAAGATTATTTTTAAGTCGCAATTCCTGTATTCTTTTTCCTAATCGTTTTTTTAATTCCATTTTTTAACCCTCTACTACATGTTATTTACTACTGCTCGCTCATAAACATTGCTAAAGGTTATATAATTTGTAAATAATCGTTTTTTGATGTAATTTGATAAATGATAAACATTGATTATTTAAAAAATAATCGTTGTATTAGGTAATAAACAATTAAAACTAAATAGTCTAAAGGTTTTAAGAAAGGTTAATTATGAAAAAGATTTTTATTTTGTGTGCGTTGGGCGTAATTATTAGTATAAATCCTGCAAATGCTTCAACGGTTGATATTATGATGGGTGCAGGAACTGTTGGCGGACTTGTTCAGGGTGCAGTTATAACAAAAAATGCAGTAGATAATTCAAATAGAACAACTGATGCAATAATAAGAAATATTGATGCACAGACTGAAAACATCAAAAAAGATAATAAAATACAAGTCGTTAGACAACCTGATGGTACAGCAAAAGTCTATCAAAATGGGGTTGAAGTAACAACAAATCTTAACCCTAATTCTAAAGAATATCAAATGGGATTAAAAATGGCTGAAAGTATGTCAAATTATTTTGAAAGAAAAGACGCACAAGCAAAATTAAAAGAAATTAAAGCTATAGCAAAAAAAGAAAATGACACTAAAACTCTTGAAATAATAAAAAAATACAAAAAAGCAGGTGCAATAGTAACTTTACAAAAAATTAAGGAATTAAAAAATGAAAAATAAAATTATATATTTATTTATTTTTTTAATAAGTTTTTCTTTACCTATAATGGCTAAAGATATAAAAGTTAATAAAAATGATAAAATAACAATGCAAACATTTTTATTAAACGATATTAATCAAAAAGAATTTTATTATAAAGATAATTATTCTTTTTTAACAGATACACTTGATTTTCGTTACATATCAAAAGCAAAATATAGCAATAATTTAGATGGTGTTTATACTGGCAGTTATAATTTGGTAATGTCAAAAATAAAACCTTCCAGTTCTTTTCCTCCTCTTGGTTATAATGTTATAGTCATTCACAATAAAGACAATACTTATTTAATTAAATATCCTGATAATTTAATAGTTTTATCTAAAATAACAAAAGAACAAATAGAAAAATTAACAAATTATTTAAAAACAAATACTGTACATAAATATTACTATATAAATAAATCAAAAACTCCATGGACATATTCAAAAGATAAAGAAGTGAATTTTGATTTACATGCATTTGATAATTTTAATAATTTAGATAGAGTAAGTTTAATTATCAATGAACCTATATCATGCCACAATTATATGGGTGGTTATATGCAAGGCAATGGTTTTTTTTGTGAATTTCCTGTAACATTATCTAACAATAAATATAAATTAACTATTATAATAAAAGCTGAATTTCGGAATAACAAACACGACTCTGATATTAATAAATATCTTTATTCTGCTCAGTATTTAAAAAATAGTGGAATAAACATTAATAGTTATTGGTTTAAGTTAGCTCAAAACGAGGAAATCGAAATTGGAATGCCTGAAAAATACTTACCTTTATCTTGGGGAAAGCCTGATAGGATTAATTCAAGTACAAGTTCTTGGGGAACTCATAAACAATATGTTTATTCCAACTCATATGTATATACTGAAAATGGTAAGATTAGTAGTTGGCAAGACTAATATATAGCCCTAAAATCCAAAAATTTTTCTATAATTTTATTTTTATGCTACAATTGAACCTATGATTACAACTGATAAATTAACCGTAAGATTCGGTTCACAAACATTATTTGAAAATGTTAGTATAAAATTTACTCCGGGAAATTGCTATGGTGTTATTGGCGCAAACGGTGCCGGAAAAAGTACATTATTGAAAGTGCTTTCTGGTGAAATTGAGCCAACTTCTGGCGAAGTTCATATTTCTAAAGGGCAAAGAATTGCAGTTCTTCGTCAGGACCATTTCGCATTCGATAACTACAAGGTTATTGATACAGTGATTATGGGACATAAAAAGCTTTATGATATTATGCAAGAGCGTGATGCTTTGTATGCAAAACCTGATTTTAATGATGAAGATGGTATAAAGGTTGCGCATTTGGAAGAAGAATTTGCAGAACTTGATGGCTGGCAAGCTGAAGCTATGGCTGCCTCTTTGCTTTCAGATTTGGGAATTCCTGATGAAATGCACTATGAATTGATGTCAGAACTTTCCGGTAGTGAAAAGGTGCGTGTTTTGTTGGCGCAAGCGTTATTTGGTAACCCTGATATTCTGCTATTAGACGAGCCGACTAACCACCTTGATTTGAATACTATTGCGTGGTTGGAAGAATTTTTGATTAATTTTCCTAACCTCGTTATTGTTGTTTCGCACGATAGAAAATTTCTGGATAATGTTTGTACGCATATGGCAGATATTGATTACAAAAATATTCAGCTTTATACCGGAAACTATTCTTTTTGGTCACAAGCGAGCCAACTAATTAAAAAGCAAAAGGAAGAACAAAATAAGAAAACTGAAGAAAAAATGGAAGAGCTGAAAGCTTTTATTGCACGTTTTAGTGCAAATGCTTCAAAGGCAAAACAAGCAACTTCAAGAAAAAATATGCTTGATAAGTTGTCATTGGAGGAAATTAAGCCATCTTCAAGACAATATCCGAGAATTAGGTTTACTTATAACAAAATTCCTGGCAAAGATGTTTTGCAAGTTAAAAATCTCTACAAAACAGTTGATGATGAACTTTTGATTAAAAACTTGAGTTTTGAAATTAATCAAGGTGAAAAAGTTGCGTTTATTGCTCGAGATCCTTTCATTATTACAAATCTTTTTGATATTTTGGAAGATAGAGTAAAACCTGATAGTGGAGAAGTTGTTTGGGGAGTAACCGCAACTCATTCATATTTTCCGAAAGATAACAATTTTTATTTTGAAAATAACAAAACCATCATGGAATGGCTTGCAGATTATTCACCGGATCAGCACGTAAATTTTTTACGTGGATATTTGGGCAGAATGTTGTTTTCAGGTGAAGATGCGGATAAAAAAGTCAATGTTCTATCAGGTGGTGAAAAGGTTAGATGTTTGTTTGCAAAAATGATGATTGCAGAAGCAAATGTAATGATTTTGGATGAACCGACAAACCATCTTGATTTGGAAAGTATTACGGCATTAAACAATGCTTTGATTGACTTTCCGGGAACAATTCTATTCACATCTCAGGACTATCAATTAATACAAACAGTTGCAGACAGAATTATTGAAATTTCTCCAAAAGGTTATATTAATATGCGCAACAAGTATGATGATTATTTGAAAAATCCGGTTGTTTTGAAAAAACGTGAGGAATTATACAAGTAATTTTTTCTGAGTAAATCCAATATACGTCATTTGTAGGATTAAAACATTTTTGAATTGTTTTAAAATACTAATGGGTTAAATATTGGGGTAGTTCTTATGGAAGATGTATTTTATCCGCAAAATAACGGAGATATTTCGTCATCAATTACACAAAGTTGGACAGAGCAAGCAATTGAATGCTATTCTATTAAATGTGATTGCAAGCAGTGTTCGCTAAAAAATGGGCATTACTCTTTTAAATGCCAAATGCCAAAAGTTATTGATATTTTGATAAATGCAATCGGATATCCACAACAAACAATCTGATATTTGTTGTATAATATTTCTGATGAAAAAGATAGTTATATTTTTTGCAGTATTTATAATTACATTTTTGCCCGCAAAAGCCGATATCATAAAGGTTTCTGCAGATGATGCCGTTCATCTTGCGTTGGAGAATAATCTTGAATTACAGGCAAAACGCAAAGAAATTGATATTTTGAAACAAGAAGTGAAGATGGCTAATGCACTGAAAAATCCGCAGTTGCAATCTTCTGTTTTAGTTGGTAATATTGGGCGTTCAAATGCAAGTCAAGCCGGTGTTGCTTTGCCTATTGAGATTGCCAAAAGAGGTGTTCGCAAAAAGGCTGCAATAGCTAATCTGAATTTGATGGAAGATAAAATCAGGCAAGAGGAATTGAACCTTAAACTAGAGGTGATGAGTGCATATTTTGATGTTGTTTATATGAAATCTGTTGTTTCGATTTTGCAACAAAGAGAACAACTTTATAGGAAAATGCGCCAAGTCGCAGAGGCAAAACCAAAAACATCACCAAACTATGAAGTTGAAAAATTGCAATCTGATATAAAACATAAGAAACAATTAATTTCTTTAAATAAAGCAAAAGCAAATTTGATATATGCGCAATTCCATTTTAATAAAGTTTTGAACCTAAAAGATACATCTATAATGTATGATACTCGTGAAAGCTCATTGTTTCAAGAGCATATTTCTTTGTTAGATATTCAGCTTCCTGAATATTCTACGATTGAAGAAGTTGCGATGAAATATAGTTATTCGATTAAAATTGCATATGATAATATTGATAAATCTGAACGAGATCTTTCGGTTGCAAAACATAAGCCTATTCCTGATTTAACTGTACAAGGCGGTTATGCGTTTTCGGGTGACGGACAGTATCATGGTGCGTATGTTGGAGGGTATTTTGATTTGCCTGTCTTGTATTCATACAGACCGGAAATCAAGCGTGCGCAAATTATTCTTGATAGGGCGAAGATTGATGAAGTTTCTTTTGAAAATAAATTAAAATTTGCACTAAAAGAGGATTATAACAATTTTAAGTATGCTAAAGAGAATATGGGATATTATAAAGCCATTCTTAAAGAATCTGATAACATTCTAAAAATGTCTGAACAACGTTATGCAAATGGAAAAACTTCTTTGCTAAATTTATTCATTATAGAAAATTCTCACCAAGAAATTTTGAATGAATACATTAGCGATATGCAAGTTTATTATGACGCATATCTTGATTTGATGCACAATATGGGACATGACATTTTGTTAGACGAAAAGTCATTGGATGATTTATAATAAAATTTTTTGATTTTTTTTGCTTGACAAAAAACTCTTTTTTATATAAAGTTAGTTTAAACTAACAAATGAGGAAAAGCATGAAAATTACTACAATTTGTAAATATGTTGATCAACCAATGATTTTGAATAAACTCGATAAAAAGATGCCGGCTTTGTTGATTGGGACTGGCGGAGCTTTTGGAGTTGTAAATTCTGTAAAATCTGCTCAGAAAGATAAAAAGACAGCTAAACAAAAATTTGCGCAAAATGTCATAATTATTTCATCTACAATCGTTGCATCGTTGTTGGGAACTAGAGGTTTAAAAATTAATGGAAAAAAGATTTTTAAAGGTTTGATGGAAAGAGTTCCTTTGTCAGAACTTCAAAAAGTTCAAACATCAGCCGTAAACAAATTTTTAAAAACCGAAAAGACTACTGACAAAAAAGTTCTTGAGGCTTTGGAAAGAGTTAAAGTTAGAGAACTTTCACCAAAACAAATAGATACACTAACAAACAAACTTCCTACATCTCCTGCGAAAAAAGAACTTTTTGAGGTAATTTTGCCTGAAAAGAAAAACTTAAATTCAAAGGAGATTTTTTCTGAGATTAAACGACTTTCTCTATTGGGGTTAATTCCTGTTACAGGTGGAGTTGCGGGTGGAATTGTTGCCGATAGAGTGGTTAATAGAGGAGAAAGCGCAGATTTGCGCAAAAAACGAACTGCCAATAAGGTTAAAGAGGGATTATATCAGTATTTAGCAAATATTTTCTTGTGTAATGTCGGAGCCGGTAGTGCATTATTTATTTCTGAAAGGTTAGAAAAAGCAAAAAAAATTAAACCTTTAACCCCGATGAAAAAATTGGTTGTTATATTGTCTGGGATTACGGCTACCGGAATTGTCGGAGGAAGCTATATAGCTAATTATGTTAGTAAAAAGTGCATAAATCCGTTATTTGGGGAGAAAAATCAGAAAAAATTATATGGTGAACGTAAGCCGGAGGCTTTGGATATTGCTTTACATGCTGATGACATTGCAACTGCAGGAATTTTATCAGGTTTTAAGTGGATAGAGCCAGCGTTACCATTTATGTATTTTATTTCCGGTTATAGAGCCGGAGTTGGTTATCGAAATGGAAATAACCTTAATAGCACTAATAAATAAGTTTTTCTACACACCTTCTTATACAAAAAGAGCCTCTGCAATTGCAGAGGTTCAGTTTTGATAAAATTTTCTTTTATTATAATGATGCTTTGAGTTCGCTCAAACATTTTGCCAATTGGTCTGGACAACTTGTTGGCTTGTCACCGCATTTAATTCCTGAAAATTTTGCGATTACATCATCAATTTTCATCCCTTTTACAAGATGTTTAATTCCCATTAAATTTCCGGGACAACCGCCTAAAAAATCAACATTAGCTATTGTTCCATCATCATTTAGTTTCACTTGCATCAATCTGCAACAAGTTCCGTGAGTTTCATATTGAATAACTTTTTCCATATATTTAATCCTTCTTAAACTTTCTTTACTTACATTATATTGACAAATTAAAAATATGCAATAAAAATAATATATATGAAGAAATTTTTATTAACAATACTATTAATCATAACATTGCCTTGTTGTGCCGAAACATTTTTGACTGGTGGTGTAAATTATAATGTAGACACCGCAAGACAAGAGTTACAAAATTCTCCGGTAGAAAAACTCCCTCAAGAACTTGTTTCTCAAAATCTTTTGGATAAAGATTATGAGAAAAATATTGGATATGCTTTGCAAGGAAATGTTTCTTTACAAGATAGAGCATTGGCATTTTTCTCGGATAGTACTTATGCAGTGCTTTATAATGAAGATAAACTTCATGTCTGGTATTATGATAAAAATGGTAAATTGATTTATATGGAAGTTCGTGACGGGTTGAGTTTCACTTACAAATCTTACAAATATTCAATTGATGGAACTTTAGTAAATATGGGGTTGCGTGTTTCTAAGGAAGAAACTTTTATTTATAATCCGCAAGGAAAACTTATTGCGCATTGGCTTGGAACTAATGCTTATGATGAGGGCGGAAATGTTATTATGACGAGAAAATATATTCGTTAATTTTGTTATTTTATTGTTTTTCGTGCTATAATCTTCTCAATATAGGAGAAATAAAATGTCCGGACTTGAGAAATTAATAGAAACGGCACGTGGAAAACGTAAAGCTGATCTTGTAATAAAAAATGCAAATATTATAAATGTTTTGTCAGAAGAAATTCATAAGGGCGACATTGCAATTTGTGACGGAGTTATTGCCGGAATTGGTGAAAATTACGAAGGCGAGAAAGAAATTGATGCAAAAGGTGCGTATGTTAGCCCCGCTTTTATTGATGGTCATGTGCATTTGGAAAGTTCTATGGTGCTTCCGCATGAATTTGCCAAAGCTGTTGTCCCTTGCGGAACTACAACAGTTATAATTGATCCGCACGAGATTTCAAATGTTTTAGGGCTTCACGGTATAAGCTATATGCACGAGGCAGTAAAAAACTTGCCGTTGGATGTTTTTACGATGCTTCCTTCTTGTGTGCCGGCTACTCCTTATGAAACTTCCGGTTTTGATTTAAACAGTTATGATTTAGCTCTTTTAATAGATAGTACTTGGGTACTTGGAATTGCTGAAATGATGAACTACTCAGGGCTTTTGAATTTGGACAAAACTGTTTTGGCAAAACTTGATTTAGCTCGTTCTAAAGGCAAAAGAATTGACGGGCATGCTCCGTTTTTGAGTGGAAAAGATTTGTGTGCATATATTGCAAGTGGAGTTAAGTCTGATCATGAATGTACAACTCCTGCTGAGGCAATAGAAAAAATTCGTCTTGGTATGTATATTATGATTAGAGAAGGCACTGCCGCAAAAGATTTGGATGCGCTAATTCCTGTCTTGAAAGAAAAAAATACAAGAAAATGTATGTTTGTTACAGATGACAGACATCCAAAAGATTTGAAAGTTCATATTAATGATATGGTTCGTCGTGCGGTAGATGCAGGTGTTGATGTTGTAAAAGCAGTTCAAATCGGAAGTTTGAATACGGCAGAATACTTTGGTTTGAAAAATCAAGGTGCAATTGCTCCCGGATATAAGGCAGATTTATTGATTATGCCTGATTTAAAAACATTTATGCCGGAAATTGTTATTAAAGATGGAAAAATTGCCGCTGAACATGGAAAATTAACTCAAGCATTTACAAAATTTGAAAAACCATCTGTAAGAAGTTCTATTAACGTTCGTTGGATTGAACCGAAAGACTTTGAAATCAAAGGAACTTCAAAACTTGTTAATACAATCGAAATTATTCCTCATCAGTTAGTAACAAAATCGTCTGTGTGTGAAGCGAAATTTGAAAATGGATTACTCCAAAGTAATATTGATGAAGATGTTTTAAAAATTATTGTTATGGAACGTCACAGAGCAACAGGAAATATCGGAAAAGGCTTTGTAAAAGGCTTTAACCTAAAAGCAGGTGCGATAGCTTCAACTGTAGCACACGATTCACATAATATGATTAT
>ENA-UERG01002866-UERG01002866.1-human-gut-metagenome-genome-assembly--contig:-NODE-2866-length-11774-cov-7.692571_pt1 | contig 11774 bp, 8 predicted proteins | sample MGYA00242954_ERZ507954 | MGnify/ENA primary metagenome ERZ507954 (study PRJEB26167, sample SAMN06115478) | human gut metagenome | host: Homo sapiens | place: China:Sichuan | collected 2015-01-21... | reverse complement strand
ATTTCTTATTTCGTTTCATCAAACGGGAAGTCGAAGAACCGGGAAAAAATTTTAATATTTTTAAATGAAATTTGGAAAATTGCCATTGAAAAACAGCAGGAAGATGCTACGCTAAAAAAGCCACTCCTGAAAGCATCTGCCATCAAGCCATCACAGAAACGGAAACACATGAAAGAAATTCCAGAACATTTCCAGGGATCATGGATTACCACGGCCGAATTTTGTAACCTTCGTCCGCAAAACATGTTTCATCGACAGCTCGACACAGGCTCCCTTCCCGTTTCTGAACCGGAACGGCAAAACAGGCATATCCTTTTCCGAAAAAAATTCACAATGAAAGGAGCCGTTTCCACAGTTATCCGGATTTCAGGCGACGATTATTACAAGCTCTATATCAACGGTGTCCGAGTCGGGCAGGGGCCTGCGGCAGGATACCCTTTTCACTATTTTTACAATGAAATCGACATCTCCCGCTTTGTCCATGCCGGAGTCAATACACTGGCGGTACACTCCTATTATCAGGGACTCATCAATCGCGTATGGGTCAGCGGCGACCGCCGGCACGGAGTGATTTTCGATCTTCTGGCGGATGGAGAACTGATTGCGTGCTCGGATGAGAGCGTCCGCTGCCGGGAACACTCCGGCTTTGTCTCGGCCGGAATTACCGGATACCAGACCCAGTTTCTGGAATGCTACGATGCTGCGGCGCCGGAGGTCGGATTCGAACGGCCTGAATTCGATGATTCCGGCTGGGAATGCGCCTGCATCCATCGCCATGCGGATTACCGCCTCTTCCGCCAGCCTTCGGAACAACTGACAATTGAGGAAATCCGTCCGGAAAAAATAGAAAAGTGCGGTGCGTCCTGGCGAATCGACTTCGGGGGGATCTTCGTCGGCTCTCTCCGCTTCCGGGCCTCCGGCGATCGCGGTCTTGAGGTCGTCATGTATTTTGCGCAGGAACTGGAGCCGGACGGTTCGCTCCGCTGGAAGTTGCGGGCCAACTGCGCTTATAAGGAGAGCTTCCTGCTTTCGGGGGCGGAATGGGATGTATTGAACCAGTTTGACTACAAATCATTTCGTTATGCCGAGCTGCAATGTCCTCCCGGTTGCCGGATTGATCCGGAGTCCATCGTGCTGGAGGCGCGGCACTATCCGTTTGTCCTGCGGGCAGCCTGCAACCGAAATGATGAAAAATCGCTGGCGGTCTGGACGCTTTGCGTCGATTCGCTCCGCTATGGGGTGCAGGAGGTCATTCAAGACTGCATGGAGCGTGAAAAAGGCTACTACCTGGGAGACGGCTGTTACAGCCTGCTGACATTCTGCCTTCTGACCCGGGATTACACGCTGATGGAAAAGTTTTTCGATGATTTTCTGCGTACCGCTTTCGTGAACCGCGGGCTGATGACTTGCGCCGCCTGTTCCTTCATGCAGGAGATCGCCGAATATCCGCTGATCATGTTCGGCTTGCTGCTGGAGTACTGCCATCTCTCCGGGAATCGGGATTTCGTGCGGGAACGCTACGCCGCGTTTGCCGATATCCTTGATTTCTACCGGGAGAATTACGCGGAGGCTGACGGCTTATTGAACCGCCTCGACAAATGGTGCGTCGTCGAGTGGCCGAATAATATGCGCGACAATTACGATGTCGACCTGACCGAGGGCAAGGTGTGCGACACCAAACACAATGCGATCAACGCCTATTACATCGGCGCCGTCAAATGCCTGAATAAGATCGCCCGGTGGCTCGGACTTGAGCCGTATGCCGATGCTGCTGCATTGCAAGCAGCATTTGTGGAAGCGTTTTATGATCGGGAGCGAAAGCTTTTCCGTGACAGTGTGGAGTCCGGGCACATCAGTATGCCGGGAAACATTTATGCTGCGTTTTATGAATTATTCCCGGATCGTGCGGGAGTCAAAAACGTAATCGCGATGATACGTGAAAAACGGTTATCGCAAAGCCTGCTGTTTGTTACCTTTCCGCTTCTGGCGTTCCTGAAGAAAGAGAACGAGGATGAGCTTCTCCGGGAGCTGCTCACTGATGATCAGGCCTGGCTCAATATTCTTGCGGAGGGCGGCACGCGCACTTTCGAAGGATGGGGACGGGAGACGAAGTGGAATACATCGCTGTTTCATCTTACGCTGACATTCGGGGCGGCATTTCTGACCGACTGGAATATCAGTGATATTCTGAGCTTCTCGGAGGTTCCGCACGAAAAACACTGAAAATTTGGAGCGACCCGGTGAATGACGAGCTTTCTGACCAATGATCTGGCACGGTACCTGCCGCGTCATGCAATTCCGCTCTATGTGGAGGAGGTTGCCAGTGGAGCTCATCCGGCACTGAAGTTTCACGGTCATACCTTCATGGAGCTTGTTTTAGTCCTGAGTGGCCGTGGAAATCATCTGGTTCGTATGAATCGGAAGAGTGAGCCATCGGGAGAGGATGAGGGCTCTGCCGGAGAATGTACGGCAGAAATTCATGCGGGGGATGTGCTTCTGATTCATCCGGGGATTTCCCACTGTTACGACCAAACAGAAACTCTCGGTTTAGTCAACCTTGTCTACGATCCCCATAAGCTGGCGTTACCGTATCTGGATGGAGAGCTGATGCCGCTCTTTGACCGGCTGGTGACACCGCGACATTCTATCGCACCGGAGCTGGTGGCACAGCCGTTGTTGCGCCTCAGCGTGGCAGAGAGTGCTGCATTGGCCGGCAAAATCAGTCAATTGGCAGAAGAACTGAACTCGAATCGTCCCGGCCGGAACTTTTGCAGTATGGCAATATTCATGGAGATTATTGTGGCACTTTGCCGTTCGGCAGTGGCTGTGAAGGAATCGGTTATTCCGGAATTTTTGATTGGAGATGCGATCCGTTACATGCACGACCATTTGGAAGAACCGATTGAAATCAGGGATCTGTTGAAAGTCGTCAACATGTCGAGACGAAGTTTTTTTCGCCGTTTCCGCAATGCAACCGGCTGTACTCCTCGAGAATATCTCAAGGAGCTTCGATTTTCCCACGCAATCAAGTTGCTGTGTAACACGGATCTCTCCATTATGGAAATTGCCCTCAAAAGCGGTTTCTGTGATGGAAACTATATCTGCCGGTTATTTCAGGAACGGCTTGGTACGACGCCACGCAGTTTCCGGAATATTAATCGTGCGATAAAGCAAAAATAAGATTTTGATTATCAAATTCAGCCAATTAATAAATCATGAAATTTCTCATTCACTGCTGCTGAGCCCGGAAACAGATATCAGTCAACCGGATCCGGCCCCGGTGGCGCAACATCGGTATCGTCACCTTCACCCTTGCGCCATCCATTCCGAAACATCGGAAGGAGCACCAACCGTGGGAGAATTACGAACCGCTGCGGCAGGAGTTCTTCCACGACCCGGTTCCCCGCCGCAAAATCCGGGCGCCGGGAGCTTGAAAGTTCGAAATCCGGAGAGACCCCGGTCTACAGGCCGGCAGGAGTCTCCACGGAAAGTTACCGGGAATACCGCGTTTCTGTTGGCAGAATTCCCTCGCGCGCGATTGATGAAATCACCCCGGAGGATCTTGCGAATGCCGTGTGCGGGATTCTGGCCGATTTCGGTTCCTGCGAGCGGGATACGCTTTACCGGGAAACGTTCCGGTTCTTCGGGCTTTCAACAACCGGATTCCGGAGGAGCTGACCGCCGAACTCAAGCGCGCCGGATTGCCGTTCGTCGTAGTGGATAACCGGATTGAATCGCCCGGCATCTGCTGCATCTCCGGCGAAAACGAGTCCACGGTTACTGTAAGCGCTCATACAGCACAGTAACAAAAAATTAACAAAAAAACTGGTTCTTTCTCTTGCTTTTTTAAGAGAATTCAGGTATAATATAGGCAACTAGTACAGCGCTTTACTAAGTTGGAGATTTGCTATGCCGAAACCTCGAGTTACAATGCAGAACATCGCCGATAAGCTCGGCTTGTCATTGAAAGCCGTTTCAGATGGAATCAATGGTACCGGACATCTTTCACAACCAACCCGGGAACGAATCCTTGCGGCAGTGCGGGAAACCGGTTATCGTCGCAATTCTGCGGCCCGGTCACTCGCCAGTCGTTCCAGTCAATTGCTCGGCGTATTGATGCCATATGCTGACAGCAGCTTCTTCGGCAGCATCGTTGCCGGTATCGAACGTCGGGTTCTCAATAGTGATTTCATGCTGCTTCAGGGAAACATCCGCGGCGGCAGCAATATTTTGCGTGATCATATTCGCCGTTTTGCAGAACGTGATGTTGAAGGAGTTATTGTTTATCCCAATCAGACTGTCAAGGAAGTTGCGGATGACCTGCTGGCATTGGATGTGCCGATTGTACAGGTTATGGAGCCATATGCGAAGCTGGGGACTGCAGTGGTCATGATAAATAATGAAGAGGCAGGTCGCCAGGCTGCCCGATATCTGCGGGAACTGGGACATACGCGAATTGGTCTGCTCACTCACAAACGAACTACTTGGGCGCTCGATTCTCGTTGCAGAGGTTTTTTAGAGGAACTGAATTATGAGGTTCCGGAAGAGGAGTGCCTGTTGAGTATTGCAGACAGTTATATCGCTGCGCAGAGGCTGTTGGCAGCTCATCCGGAGTTAACCGCAATTTTCGCGACCAGTGATTTTGCAGCACTCGGCGTTCTGCAGGCCGGACTGGAAATGGGGCGCCGAATTCCCGATGAATTGGCCGTCATCGGTTTTGATAATCTTGATATTGCTGCCCACCAGCTTCTATATCCGTTGACCACGTTTGCTCAGCCGAAAGAGGAAATTGGCGAAATTGCGGGCGAAATGTTGCTCAGCCGGCTCCGTGGAGAGCCGATTTCCCAGAGAATACTTGAAGCTCCGTTGATTATCCGCACCAGCACACAACGTTCCCCGATGACAGAGAACCATCTGACGAAAGAAGGTGGGAAGGATGATGTTGAACGTATCGTTGGCAACATCTTTCAGACGACAGGAGAAATGGCACTCGAATAATTGATTGGCATATCACATATAAATGATTTGCCGAAATCAGGCAGATAATCATCAACCCCTAATCACGGCGAGGAATCTATTATGAAAACAAAAATGCATCCGTCAGCAGAATATCTTCAGAAGTATCGCTATTTTACATTGATTGAACTTTTAGTGAATATGTCACAGTATAACTGTAATTGCGCATAATACCGGGTATGTGAAGTTTCCTTGTACGGTCTGTCATGATATAATTCCTTTTTGTTGAATGAATTTATTCGGCCTCTGGCGGCAGAATTGTTCCGTTTTTGTTTCCTGGACTCGTCCGTCTGCATTGTCGCGGGATTCGCGGGGGAAATACATTTCCCCCGCACCCCCATTTCTTACTCTGTGCCGGGCTTTCATTTCCCGTGGGTTGCGCCCTTACCGCCCGCGGCGGAGGACTTTGTCCTCCTTACTTGTCCGCCTGCGGCGGCCAACTCTTCACCGCCCGCTTCGCGGGCTGCGGCAGAGGGCCTTCGCTCCGCTGCGTTCACCTTCGTCGCACCTGCTCCTCGCTGCCCGCTTCGGCTGCCGCCGAACCGTGCAGTCCGTTCACATCCGCTGCGCGGCGCATACCGCGCTTTTTTCACCGGGCGGCAATGCTGTTTCATTTCACATACCCGGTATTATGCGCAAACCGTTCACATTGATCGAGCTTCTCGTGGTGATTGCCATTATTGCGATTCTTGCGTCGATGCTGCTTCCGGCATTGAATAAGGCGCGGGCCACCGCCAAGAAAATAACTTGTGTCGGCGTACTCAAACAGTATACGCAAGCAGGAATCCAGTACTCCATGAACAACAATAACTACTGGGTACCTGTCGCAAACCCGAGCTGGTATCGGGTTATCGAATGGCGTGGAATATTGGGTGGAACGACGGAACCGGAAAGTGCCAACAGCAATGTTTCCATGGATCAGACACTTCCTACGGGGCTGCTCTGTCCGGATTCGGTCGCAGCACTGGGACCGGTTGAGAACTGGACGAAACACTGCCCGGCCGCTTCTTATGGCATTACCTGTTATCCGTCTGGCGAAATGGCACAGGGAAAAGCTTGGAATCTCGCGCGTTTAAAGTCTCCGACCAAATCTGCCGCCTGGATGGATGCCATTGATTCGATGGTGTACAAATTCGACGGCTATACAGGGGAAAATTATAATAATGTAGGTACCGGAAACGCAGCTTATCGTCATGGCGACGGTCTGAATGCCGGTTTTTTTGACGGTCATGTTGCATGGGTGCAAAGAGCAGATGTCCAGCGCTACTGGTGGGATCGTGATGCGCTGTTTTCCTGGAACTTCTACGGTAATTACTGAGGAGAAAAATGAAACAAATACTGCTTGTTCTGGCTGTTTTTTCGGCGTTGCTCTCTTGCGCTGTCGAAGAAGTCGTATTCCAGGCAGACTTCAATCGCAAGGACGCGGTGTCAAAATGGAGCAAAAATCCGGATATGACTTGGCAGTCCGATGGCGGAATCAATAATTCCGGCTGTTTGAAATTCCATAGTACGGATCCAAATGGAAATCATTTGACCTATATACCGCTTGATATTAACAAACTTCGAGGACGTGGCGTAGTGGTCGAAGGCTGGATGAAAGCAGATCAGGTCAAGGAATCATCACGCAGCTACCTGGGGCCCAAGTTGATGCTTTCCGTCACCCATGACGGAACGACTTCCTATCCTGATCAGACCAAGAAATACGGGACCTACAACTGGGAGAAGTTCTCACGCTACTGGCATGTTCCGGCCACGGCAACGAAGGCGTATCTGAATCTTGGTCTGCAGGGGACGACCGGCACTGTCTGGATTGATGAGGTACGGGTGTTTCTCACTCCGGCTTTGAAGGTTCCGGCACGACTTGAAAAACAGTTGCCACGGCAGAAGCGGACGCAATATCGCGGTGTCATGTCCGGCAATGATCTTTCCGAAGAAGCGATCCGGGAGTTGAAAGAAGTCTGGAATGCGAATCTGATCCGCTTCCAGATCGGCCTGAACAACGGATTGGATCACACGACTGAAGCAGGATTCCGAAAAATTGTCGAAAACAAACTCGTTGAATTGGAAAAACTCATTCCGCTTGCCCGCAAATACGGGATCAAGATTCTGATTGACATGCACGTCGGTCCCGGAACCAGTACAGATGTACTGTTGCGTAATCAGTTGAGCTGGGAACCGAAAGATCAGCAGCTTCTCGTCGACATCTGGCGGGAAATTGCGGCCAAATATGGCAAAGAGCCGGTCATCTGGGGGTACGATCTGCTGAATGAACCACGAGATGAAAATTACGTCTACCAAACCGACGGCGGCCTCGACTGGAATCGACTCGCAGCCAGAATTGCAGCAGCAATCCGTGAAGTAGATCCCGAGACTCCCATTATTGTCGAATCGACCGACTGGGGTGGACCGGAAGGATTCCGGACGCTGGTGCCGATCAACCAGCCGAATATGATTTACAGCTTCCACTTCTACTATCCGAACACGTTCACGCATCAGGGAGTGGTGGGCAAACCGGATGGCGTTCTGTATCCCGGTCACATTGCCGGAGAGGAGTGGAACCGGGAGAAGCTCAAACAAATCATGCAGCCGGTTATCGACTTCCAGAACAAATATAATGTACCGATCTATGTTGGCGAATTTGGTGTCGCTCGCTGGGCGCCGAATGCGGAAAAGTGGCTTGAAGACGTTATTTCGATTTTTGAAGAAAACGGCTGGGATTGGACTTATCATGCTTATCGCGAATACAATGGTTGGGACGCTGAAATTGGTTCTGATAAAAATGACAGAACGCGAATCGGAGATACGCCCCGCAGGCGCGTGTTGTTAAAATACATGCGGCAAAACGAAAAATAAAAAACGAAAGTCGTTTTGTATTATGTGATAACAAGAAGGAAGCATGCTTGGAACGTAGCTGTTACTGGTTTGAGCCGCTCTATTTGCGGCGGGTGTTGGAGCCGGAGAATTTGGAAAGGTGCTGATTATCGGGAACAGCATGAAGATCGCGGAAGCGACCTTCATGCTGCGATCGAAAAAACGCTCCGGGAAAAGGCGGCAAGATAAAAAAACGGATTATCCATGGTAAAAGTATTTTATGGGTTATCAATGCGAAAATTCTGGTGCATCCTGCTGATGGCACAGATGCTTTCTGTTGGGGCAGAGACACTGCGCGTCATGCAATTGAATGTTTGGAACAGCGGCTACGGTGTACCCGGCGCTCGCGTAATGATTGGCGATGAGATCAAAAAACATCGCCCCGACATCGTTTTTCTCTGTGAATGCGTGAAAGATCGGATTGTTGACGATCTGCTCGCACAACTGAAAAGTGCAGACCTTCAATATTACGGCAGCCGCCTCGATGGGGCCAATCAGGTGATCTCACGCTTTCCAATTGTTCAGGAGGCATTGCTTCCATCCGCGTACAAAGCCGTGCTGAATCCTGACAATGGACAAAAAATCGTCGCTTACAGTGTTCATCTGAATTACCGCAACTACGCCTGTTATCTGCCGCGAGGATACAGCGGCGAAACTTGGAAAAAGTTGTCCGAACCGGTGACCGATCTGGAAAAAATTGTTGCGATGAATCTTGCTTCTGGTCGTCCGGAGGCGATCCGGGCGATTACAGCCGATGCCCGGACACACATTGCGGCTGGAGACATAGTTGTGCTGGGAGGGGATTTCAATGAGCCTTCTTGGCGGGATTGGGGAGAGGAAACGAAGAACTTATATGACCACAATGGAACTGTAATCTCCTGGCATTCGACCGCTTTATTGGAAAAAAACGGTTTTCGTGATTCCTACCGGGAATTATATCCCAATCCCGTAACACACCCGGGATTTACCTATCCTTGTGACAACTCTGCGGTCAGTGCAGGCCGGCTTTCCTGGGCTCCGGAGGCAGATGAGCGCGATCGGATCGACTTTATTTTCTACCATCCCGGGAAGCTGAAGCTTGAACGTGTAATTCTGCTTGGGCCACAGGGAATGATCAAACATGGGGAACGGGACCTTACTCCAACCGCCGATCCGATCTCAAGCCCGAAAGACGGGAGATGGCCCTCCGATCATCGCGGAAACCTCGCCGATTTTGTATATTCGGAAGCAGTGGTTAAATAATGGGAAAAACGATATGAATGAGTTCTGCAGCCGGGTACGAAAAAATACCGGAAATGACAACACGTTACTGTTTGGTCTGATCGCCGATACCCACTTCGAAGAGAAGAACAACTTGGCCGAATATGGTGCGAATGCACTTGCGCATATGCATGCTTTTGCTGCGGCTGGGAAATCATGCAACGCACGGTTTCTGCTTCACGTCGGTGATATGAGCAATGGCAATCGCCCTAAAGTACAGAGTCGCCGCGAAGCTGCTCTGAGTGCGGAAGCATTGCGCAGTTCGGGGCTCCCGGTACTGTTCGTGATCGGCAATCACGATGACAATACCTATTTCTGTCGAGACAATGCTCCGGATGGCAGTGAAGCAATTTCCGGTCCGGAATGGCAAAATCTTGTTCAACCGGACGGGTTGCCGGCAGGAGCAATTGCTGCTCCAGAAGTCAGCAATTGCTATTATCTGGATTTTCCGGATCAGAAAGTACGATTGTTGATTCTGAACGCCATTGATCTTCCACTCGAAACAGGTCCGAACGGAAAACTTAAATATTACAGCATCAACCACCATGGTTTTTCCGAGGCTCAACTTGAGTTCATTGTCCATAAAGCACTTAACTTTTCGAATGTGCCGGATTCTGAACAGTGGGGCATATTGGCGGTCAGCCATATGGCGCTTGGTTTCGTTTTAAACGGGCCGGCATTGATGAAGATTTTTCACGCATTTCAAACGGGAGGACGCTGTCGGACTGGAGCTGAGGACGTTTTGCCGGAAGCCTTTCTATTTGATCCGAATGATCTGATCCATGAAATTGAGGCGGATTTTTCTCGCCAGGGACCTCGAGAACTAATCGCACTGCTCTGCGGGCATGAGCATATTGATGCTGTTCATTCTGATCACGGCTATCCCGAAGTATCGTTCCTCTCCTCACTCTGTTACCGGAACAGTCCAGAAGCACCGGAACGGCGTTTCGGCACAGCCGGCGAACAGGCTTGGAGTATGGTTGCACTCAATCGTACGGCCCGGCGTCTTAATGTGTTCCGCTATGGGGCCGGAAACGATTTTTCGGTCCCGTATTGAACCAGCTTACACGAAACCGAATATACCGGAATTTATAAAACATGGGATCATAAATTTAAATTTCTCAACACAAGAAGAAAGACGAATATGAAAATAACTGGAACTTTTCTCGATGAAATTTCATACGATATCCCGCATCAGAATTGGGGCAGGAAAGAGTGGGAGACTGATTTTCAGCGGATGCATTCGATTGGAATCGACACGGTAATTCTGATCCGCTGCGGTCTTCGCAGATGGATGACTTATCCATCGCAAGTGCTGGCCCGTGAGTGCCTGGGGTATTTGCCGCCTTTGGATCTGGTGGATCTTTTCCTGGAACTGGCGGAACGTTACGGGATGAAGTTTTTCATGGGAACGTACGATTCCGGATATTACTGGAAAAATGGCGACCCGTTCCGGGAACAGGAAATCAATCGCGCCGTCATCAATGAAGTTTGGGAGAAATACGGACACCGCAAAGCGTTTCAAGGCTGGTATCTGACCCAGGAAATCAGCCGAAAAATGTGTGGAACCGTTGACATTTATGCGCAGATCGGCAGACTGTGCAAGGAACTCTCCGGCAATTTGCCGGTGATGATCTCTCCTTACGTTGACGGAATGAAATCGATCAGTGCTTTCAACAGCGATATTATCCGCAAGGATAGAAGCATTTCGGTTGAAGAACATGCCAGAGAGTGGAACGATATTCTTTCCGGAATTCAGGATGCGGTTGATATTCTTGCATTTCAGGATGGATATTGCGATTTTTCCGAGTTGAAAGATTTTCTGAGTGCCAATCGGGAGCTGGCTGATCTTCACGGGATGCAATGTTGGACCAATTGTGAATCCTTCGATCGTGACATGCCGATCAAATTCCTGCCGATCAAATGGGAGAAAATGTTGCTGAAGTTAAAGGCCGCTCAAGCTGCCGGAATTGCAAAAGCCATTACTTTTGAATTCTCGCACTTTATGAGTCCGAATTCATGTTACCAGGCTGCCCGGCATTTATTCAACCGCTACTGTGAACACTTCAATTTGCAGGAATGATCCCGGTGAATTTTTGAATTTCGCGTTGTTGCGAAAGAGAATTGAACGCCTGAATTTGCCGGACGCATCTGTCGTCCGGCAGATTTGGGCGTACTTTCGCACGATACTGCTGCATCTCAAAATACACCGGAAAATCTGTACTTTATTTCTGTTGTTCAGAACCTATCGCTACTCCACGAATATCAAATGACAGAAGTAACCGAAAGACCGCCCAAACGGTTTTTTATAATTGATTTTCCCATTCACCGACAGTTTGCGCAAATCATCCTTTACGCCGTACACAAACTATTTAACATACAGTAGAAACCGTAATACATTTCCAGTTGCTGTAAAAAACTGCGGAAGAGAATCTCTCAAAGTAAACTCCTTTTCTTTTGAAGTTCCCGGATGATGCGGTCGAGGGTGACGAGACCGGTCATTCCTTTTCCCCAGATGCGTTTGGCGTTTTCGATCTGCGCCGGATCTTCCAGCGATTTCAGGTAGGCGATTGCTTCTGCGGCGCCTTCCGGGTCGTTTGCCTTGCAGAGCGAGGCGAGCAGCAGCG
>ENA-UERG01002859-UERG01002859.1-human-gut-metagenome-genome-assembly--contig:-NODE-2859-length-11795-cov-4.786994_pt1 | contig 11795 bp, 9 predicted proteins | sample MGYA00242954_ERZ507954 | MGnify/ENA primary metagenome ERZ507954 (study PRJEB26167, sample SAMN06115478) | human gut metagenome | host: Homo sapiens | place: China:Sichuan | collected 2015-01-21... | reverse complement strand
AATATATCGTTTATCAGGTTCTTTTATTTTCATACAGGCTTCGATTGCATTGTCGAACAGATTGCCAATCAGCGTACATAATTGAATATCATCAATCAGGATGTCTTTTGGAAGAAAGATGCTATGTGTGGTTTTGATATGCTGTGCATGTGCATAGGAAAGTTTGTTTGTAACAATACAATCAATCGGAATATTTCCACTGGAAATAATACGATGTGTCTGATTTAATTTATCTGCGTATGTGTCGATATAGCTGCAGGCTTTCTCGTATTGCTTTTCGTGTAACATGGCTGAGATGACAGTCATATGATTTTGCATATCATGTTTGACTGAACGCAGCTCTTCTACAGAGGAAAAAACCTGTTCGTATTGTTTAAGCTCCATTTGTTGTATAATATTTTCTTCCGATAAACGCTGGTTTTGTTCCTGCGTGGTTCCAAGTGTGTATACATAAAGAACAAAGGCAAAAAACAAAAATAATACCAGAAAGAAAATAACGGATAGAAACCGGTTGTTGTTGCCCTGATCTGGTGCATATCCAGTCAATTGCCGGATTAGAATTGCCTGAAGGATGGCAATACATAAGAGTGACAGCAGAATAAAGGCGATTTTTTCACGAAAAGGCAGACGGAATGTCTGGTTGTTTATACAGAGCAGAATCAAAGTAAATAAGAATAATATCGAGATGTAAATTAAAGTAAAAGGAATTCGCAGCATACCATTTGGAAGGAGCGCTGACAGGTCAATATCCCAAAATGCAGTTGGAACAATCGTGGTCACAGCATCTGCAAGAATGGTTCCGACGGCATAGAGGACAGACCAAAAAAGTAATGTGATCGGCTTATTCTCAAAGAATAAAAAACCATATAAAAAATGAATTCCAATAAAAAACAACAGGATAAAAATAGTCGAACATGAAAATTTTTTCAGAATAAGCAACAAAAATGCCTGTGAGAATAAACAAAGAATTTGGAGCAGATAAGAATAAGATAATTCTTTTTTTTCAAGTTTAGTATTAAATAATAAAAATAATATAGCAACTTCCAATAAATTGATTACGAATTCCCACATAAAGATATCCCCCTTTGTTACTTTGATTCATAGTATACTACATAAATTCGATTCCTGAAACCCGATATTGTATTTATACGGCATTTGGGGTAAAATGCCTATATACTTAGTCATTCGGGGGACGAAGAAATGAGATACATTGCAACTGATGGAGCGTGCGGCACTCCGGATCGCGGAGCATGTCAAGGAACGGTTTCCGGTAGGCGCGCATGTGCTGATCGTAGTCGAGAGTGGAAATAACGGCGGAGATGGAATTGCAGCCGGAAGAATCCTTATGATGGAAGGATACGATGTCGAGATATACTGGGTAGATGGATTGAAGTCAGCCAGCACTGGTTTCGATGCGCAGTATGCAATCGCCAAGAAGCTGAATATGAAGTTTGTGGATGAGCTTGTGAACGCCGGATATGATGTGATTATCGACGGCATCTTCGGTGTTGGTCTGTCACGTGCCGTAATGGGCAGACAGGCAGAAGTAATTAAAGCATTAAATGATATGGATGGTTATAAGTTAGCTATCGATGTACCATCCGGAATCGATGCGACAACCGGGTTCCTGCTTGGTACGGCGTTCCATGCGGATGCGACTGTGACATTCGGGCTGATGAAGCTCGGACTTCTCATGGGTATGGGATATGAGTACGCAGGAGAGGTATCTGTGGTCGATATCGGATTCCCGAAGCAGGCGATTGATTTTGTAGAGCCACGGTTATACACCTATGATCCAAAGGATGTAGAGGAATTGCTCCCACATAGAAAAAGGGATTCCCACAAGGGAACTTATGGCAAGGTCGGAATCATCGCAGGCAGCAAAAATATGGCAGGAGCGGCACTGTTTTCCGCAGAGGCTGCTTACCGTATGGGCTGTGGGCTGGTGCGTGTGTGCACTGTAGAGGAGAATCGCGAGATTATCCAGTCGAGACTCCCGGAAGCATTGCTTACGACATACAAAGAAGATGATATCGACACGATGCGCAGTGCGATGAAGACGGTCATGGGCTGGGCAGATGTACTTGTGTTAGGACCGGGACTTGGAACCGGGGAAGCAGCGCAGTATCTGGTTGACAAGGTACTTCGTAGCTTTGATGGCACGGTTGTCTTAGATGCCGATGGAATCAATGTGTTATCCGAGCATATGGATCTGTTTGAGACGATGCATTCGAAGCTCATTCTGACGCCACATTTGATGGAGATGTCAAGACTTACGAATCAGTCGGTGACGGATATTAAGGCGAATAAATACGATCTTGCAAGAGAGTTTGCCAAGCGCCATAATGTGGTCGTTGCATTAAAAGATGCGCGCACGGTGGTGTCCGATGGCGGACTTCAGGCATATATTAATATAACAGGTACAAATGGCATGGCAACAGGCGGATCTGGCGATGTGCTGACTGGAATTATTGCCGGACTTCTGGCACAGGGCATGGATCGGTTTGAGGCGACAAAGCTTGGTGTCTGCATGCATGGTATGGCAGGTCAGGCGGCCGCAGAAGAAAAGGGACAGTACAGCATGATCGCCGGAGATATTGTACGAAGCATCGAGCAGATTATTGCGAAGGAAGCAGAAGAATAGGATACACCGTTTGATAATATAGTTCTAATTGATTGCATACACAGAAGAATTGTTGGAAATACTTGTAATAGTTTGAACAACAATAGGAGTGTGAAGGCATTGATTATCAGACGTGGAGATATTTATTATGCAGACCTGCGCCCGGTCGTAGGATCTGAACAGGGCGGCGTTCGTCCGGTACTTATTATTCAAAATGAAGCGGGAAACAAATACAGTTCCACTGTGATCATTGCGGCGATCACGTCGCAGATGCACAAGGCGAAGCTTCCAACGCATGTAGAACTTGATTCAAGGTATTGCGATATTGCCAAAGATTCTGTTATACTGTTAGAACAGGTGCGCACGATCGACAAACAGAGACTGAAAGAAAAAGTCTGTCATCTGGACAATACGATCATCCGCCGCGTGAACGAGGCGCTGCGCATCAGCTTAGAATTATAAAAGGAGAAATAACAACTATGTCACAAAGCGGACCCAGTGGTTTTCGAAAGTTTTTTTCGAAGAAGGTGGACGAAGACAAAGTAGAAGAAGAGATTCTTTCCATGGTCGAGGAAGGGCATGAACAGGGCTTGATCGAAGAAGGCGAGATGGAGCTTATCAACAACATCTTTGAGTTCGGAGACAAAGAAGCGAAGGATATCATGACACCACGGCAGAAGATTGTTGCTGTGGAGAACACCCAGACCGTGGAGCAGGCATTGCAGCTTGCAGTAGAAAATAATTTTTCCAGATACCCGGTTTATGAGGAGGATCTGGATAATATCATCGGACTTGTACATATCAAAGATCTGATTGCGGTCTATATGAAGGATCCGAAAACACCGGTTGCGGGAATGGTTGACAAAGCAATTGTCACACATCCGACGAAGGATGTATCCGAGCTTTTGCAGCGGATGCAGCGGGAGAAGATCCATATGGCAGTCGTGGTGGACGAATATGGTCAAACGGAAGGCATTGTCACGATGGAGGACATCTTAGAAGAGATCGTCGGAAATATATTGGATGAGCACGATGAGGAACAGCCGGAAGAGATCCAGAAGCAGTCGGAGGACGAATATCTGGTTGACGGCGGAGCAACGTTAGAAGATCTGGAGGATTTACTTGGAATCGAATTCCCGGATGAGGATTTTGAGACGGTAAACGGTTTCCTGCTCTATGAGCATGGACGGTTGCCAGAAGAGGGTGAATCCTTTAAGATAGAATATCAGGGGTATGAATTTATCCCGGTAAAAATAGAAGATAACAGGATTATTACTGTTAAAATCACGAAACTAAAGGAAGAGGAGTAACAAACAATGTCAGGACATTCAAAATTTGCGAACATTAAGCACAAGAAAGAGAAAAACGACGCTGCAAAGGGAAAAGTATTTACGATCATTGGTCGTGAGATCGCAGTTGCCGTAAAGGAAGGCGGACCAGATCCAGCGAACAATAGCAAGTTGCGTGATGTCATTGCAAAGGCAAAAGCAAATAACATGCCAAACGACACGATTGATCGTGGTATCAAGAAGGCAGCCGGTGATGCAAATTCCGTAAACTATGTAACAATTACATATGAAGGCTATGGCCCAAGTGGAACAGCAATTATCGTAAATGCGCTTACCGATAACAAGAACCGTACAGCATCCAATGTAAGAAATGCATTCACAAAGGGTGGCGGAAATGTCGGAACGACTGGTTGTGTATCTTATATGTTTGATGAGAAGGGACAGATTATCATCGCGAAAGAGGACTGCGATATGGACGCAGATGATCTGATGATGATTGCACTTGACGCAGGTGCAGAAGACTTCAACGAGGAAGAGGACAGCTTCGAAATCTTAACTTCTCCGGATGAGTTCACAGCCGTTCGTGAGGCCCTTGAGAAAGAGAATATCCCGATGGCTGAGGCAGACGTTACAATGATTCCACAGAACTACGTAGAGCTTACATCTGAGGATGACATCAAGAAGATGAACCGCATCCTTGACATGCTCGATGAGGATGACGACGTCCAGGACGTGTACCACAACTGGGATGAGTAAAAAAATGCGGCTTGCCAGCATTTTTTTACGAAGACCTTTCTTACCAGCGTAAGCTGGTAAGAGGGATGAGAGCAATCCGTTTTTACCAGCGTAAGCCGGTAAGAGGGATGAGTAGGTAAAGGAGTAACATGCCACTTTTATTTATATTCTTTATTTGGTATGGAATGTATGGCAGAAACAACCCGAAGATATATAGTAAACTGCACGACAAATTTGGTTTGATCGTCTTTTTGCTATTTATGATCAGTAGTCTGTCAAGTTTTAGTTCTGGTTTTGGCATATTGTTGATGGTTTCGTTAATCATAGCTGTAGTCGGTGCTCCGATCTGGCTTATTGCATGGTTGATTGCAAAATCATCCAAGGGAAAAGCCAGACAGAAGCAGAATGACTATGATTATTATAAGCAGCATTACAATCAGGCATCAACAGCGAGTACCGGAACCACGGTAACGGGACTTACAAGAGCAGTACCAAAGCGAAGAAAGATTATTCAGAAATTTAATCAGAAATATGATCTGTATCTGACCGATGAGGAGATTGACCGGATCGTCGATGCATCGTATATGTCAAACTGCTGGGAGCGGGAGATTTTAGACATGGATCAAAAGTATGATACCGTCTCACAGTGGTATCGTGGAGATTCGGCGTGGTTAAGAGCGTATCTGCATGCATTTCCAGTGCAGAATGTCACATCCGATTTTGAGAGTCAGAGAAGCATCTGCCTCGATACGTTCTATCAGGTGTTCTCGGAGATTGATCCGGGAAAATACGAGAGTGTGGAGAGTTGTGTCAGAGAGATCAACCATCGGTTTATGACGAACTTCGATGATATTACGTTTTCAGTTGCACATCGTTTTTTAGCAGACAATGGATATAAGTTTGAACTGCCACATTTCGATGTGCGTGGAGTGAAGTCTGATATCGACCGGTTGAAAGATAAATACGATCAGGAGACTGCCAGCAGTGGCAGCCGGAGTGGATATGAAAAAATGCGCCAGCGTTAAGCTGACGCATTTTTTGTAATGAGTTATTTACTGAATCTGTACCAGACTTGAGCAATGTCTGTTTCCCTGCATATCTTCGAAGATGAACATACCATAATATTCTTCTCCGGCAAGCAATGCATCCCGTATCGGCGTGAAGCCTTCGGAGATTGGGAACGAGCTGTAATTGATCGTCAGGTCTGCCCAGTCTGCATCGTTGAAGTTTGTCAGGTCTTCATTTGAGGTGAAGCGGTGAGAGAAATATCCGAACGCGACATTCTGGTAGTCGTTGATATCAATCTCGTAACGCTCTGGGAAGATCTCATTTCCTTCAGTGTTGATATAATTGTCAATCGGATAAGCTCCCAGAATCTGACCTTCCGGATGTTCGTTGGATACCTCTAAGACGAAATAGGCATACATACTGTCATCGCCTTCAATATCGTCATTGTAGAGGATACTGGAGATCAGATAGCGGGTGTATGTATCTGTCTTTTCCTGTACGGTATACATCAGTTCGTAGTTCTCTTTTGTTGTATCATTTTGCATGTAGGTAATCTGTCCGTCGAAGTCAGCCGTCAGTTTTCCGGTTCCATCGTTTGAGATGGCAGAGCTTAATGCAACCAGATCATACATGCCGTCCTTTTCCTGATCCTTCTTGGCAATTACAAAATATGCATTCTGTAAAGCAGAAGATTGTTCAGCATTTAATGTAACCGAGAATGTGGAATCATCGTTCATCGTTGGAACGAGATCTTCTGGATTCCATGTTACTGCAAATGCGTTGGTGTCGGTCAGCATACCAGCGAACCGGGAAATGTAGCTTGTATAATTTTCTGCAAAATCAAAGGTTGTGTACATCGGTATCAACGAAGAAGCATATTGCTTCGTGTAATACGGATGATAGATTGATACGCCGTTGATCTTTGACTCATTAGCATCGGAATATACGATCAGTTTGTTCAATGCGTCCGAGAGGGCACCGGATTCTGCCGGATAGATGGATTTCATATGTAATGCATAATCGCCAAGATCGATGACATCATAGGAACCTTCTGTATAGGAGTAGGCTGCTGCAATTTCCTTTGAATTCTTACGCATAGAAGAAAACTGCGGGTAGGTGCTTTCGTTGAAATCTTTATTGACAGAAGCAAACAAATCATTTAATGCCATCTCACATGTTTCGACCTGACTCAGATCCAATACAGATAAGCAGATTGTCGCATAGGAAAATGGCATGCTGTTCATGTAATCTGTTGTATCCTGCATGTAGCTGTCCACGATTTTCTGTCCGATGTCTTTGCCACTTTGGAGTGTCTCGATGTCGGCAAGGAAGGAGTAGGACCATCCGCAGCCCGGCTCGGATTCCTGAGAGGCAACCATGTAATTTGCATAAGGGCTTAACGTATGTGCGGTTTCGATGTTTGCCATCAGGCAGGCGTCAAATCCGATAAATTCCAGCTTGTTTCCATCGTGGAATGGGGAGTCTGCAAACGCCTGATCAAGTTCATCCAAGGTCAGACTGTCATTGGTTGTCTCGTCAAATCCATATCCGAAGAACGCGCCGCCACCGTGATTCCATAAGATCAGGTCGTATTGTTCTGCCGGATAGTTCGTGTAACCGTAATTTAAGAATTCGGTTAGGTTTGACGGATCCCCCATGTTGGAAGCATCCTTGGAAGTAAGCTCTGTCAACGCTCCATTCTCAATCTTCAAAATAGAGTTGGCGTCCTCTGGGATGTCACGGTTATGCCAGTTGGAACAGCCGCCAGTGTAGATCAGGACATTCATTTTTGATTCATCATAGCCGGAATCAAGCATTTCTTCGATATCCGTGGAAGCTGCCTGATACTGGCTTTCCAGATCGGAACCGACCATATAGATCATAACGGTTTTTGTGCCTGCTTCCGCCTGTTGTGGATGCTCGGTCACGGAAGCTTCCGTTGTAGGAGACATGGTAGACTGTTCCGTTGTTGTATGGGAATCATCGTTTGTCAGATCCTTGATTGGACGTTTGGTTACGATCAGTGCAATTCCGATTGCCAGAACAACAACACATCCGCCAATGCCGGCAAAGAGCGGCCATTTTTTCTTTTTTTTCGGTGCTGGTGTTGGTGGAACGGAACCTTGTGGCTGCTGGTATGGCATCTGCTGATTGTACACCTGCTGCCCGTTGTAAGGCGATTGCTGGTTGTACATCTGCTGCCCGTTGTAAGGTTGTTGATTGTACATTTGTTGCCCGCTGTACATCTGCTGCCCGTTGTAAGGTTGTTGATTGTACATCTGTTGCCCGCTGTATGGCTGTTGGTATGGTATCTGCTGCCCATTGTAGGATGGTTGCTGTCCATATGATGGGTCCTGCCATCCGCAGACCGGACAGATGCCGTATTGATTTAATGCATGTCCGCATGCTTTACAATTCATAGGAAACCTCCCAAAATATGATAAATCAACTATATCATAGATTGCTTAAAACGTGTAAAAAAATTTCCATTTTTCAAAGATTATGCTAGAATAAATCTATATATGGAATATACGCAGAAATAAGTTAGAAATACATAGAAAACAGGAGGAATTATGGAAGTTACAGAGGTGCAGAAAATAACACAGAATGTGATCGCAGAAGCATCGAAGGTTGTGATTGCCGGAGAAGCGGTTGTTGAGAAGCTGTTAGTCGCGCTGCTTGCCGGCGGACATGTGCTGTTAGAGGATCGTCCGGGAAGTGGAAAGACGACGCTTGCCAAGACATTTGCACGATTGCTGGATGTGGAGCAGAAACGTGTGCAGTTTACACCGGATCTGATGCCGAGCGATATCACGGGATTGAATGTGTACAGTCAGAAGGATGGGGAGTTTCATCTGGTAAAGGGACCGGTATTTACAAATGTTCTGCTTGCCGATGAGATCAACCGTGCGACACCACGTACACAGGCAAGTTTGCTCGAAGCGATGGAGGAAAAGCAGGCGACGATCGATGGAGAGACATTGCCGCTTGCGGAGCCTTTTTTGGTAATTGCAACGGAGAACCCGATCGAGACAACCGGAACCTATCCACTTCCGGAAGCACAGGTGGATCGTTTCATGATGAAGCTTTCAATGGGACAGCTGGATACGCAGGCAAAGCTGCACGTGATGGAGACTTTTATGGGGGAACATCCGCTTCTTTCTCTGAAACCGGTCTGCACGGCGGAGCAGATTGCACAGATGCGTGAAGCTGCAAGAACGGTAACTGTACATCCGTGTATCCGGGAGTACATCGTCCAGATCGTGGAGGAAACCGGAAAAAATCAGGGCATCATGACAGAGGTCAGTACACGTGCGATGTTAGCGCTTGTGCGTGCATCACAATGCTATGCGGCAATGCAGGGAAGAACATATGTGATACCAGATGATGTGAAGCTGCTTGCTCCATGCGTGCTGGCACATCGGCTTCTGACATATGGAAGTACAAAGGATAACAACGAACGGATTCAGGAGATCGTAGCAACGGTTGAAGTGCCAGTGGAGGATTGGAAGCAGTGAATCTGATTGTTGCACTTGTGATTGCGAGTCTGGTTTATATTGTGCAGAAGCGTCTGTACGCGAAATGGTGGAACCGGAATCTCGATGTGACAATTTCATTTGAGGATACATGCGTGAGAGAAGGGGATGCAAGTGCCCTGACAGAGGTTATCTACAATGGGAAGTTTTTGCCTTTGCCTGTCTTTCATGTCAAATTCTCGACCAATCGTTCGTTTCAGTTTGCAGATACAGAAAATACAGTCGTGACCGACAGCTATTATCGAAACGATGTGTTCTCTGTGCTTGGCTACCGGAAGATCACGCGGCGGCTGCCGTTTCAGACTGGAAAGCGGGGACTGTATGGCATACCGAGTCTGAATATGACGGCGCGGGATTTCTTTATGACAACGAATTTCGCATATAGCCGGAAATCCGACGCATGGCTGTATGTGCTGCCGAAGCGGGTCGCATCCCCGGAGCTTTCGATGTTCTGTTCCCATTTGCTCGGTGAGTTGGAGACGAGACGAAATCAGATGGAGGATCCGTATACGTTTCGTGGAATCCGGGAATACACCTATGGAGATACTTACGGGAAGATCAACTGGAAGGCAACTGCGAAAGCGTCAAAACTCATGGTAAATATGTATGGTTATACTTCGGAACAGCGCGTGCGGATTCTGCTCAATCTGGAGACGAATATCATGGTAAAGACGGAATATCTGCAGGAGATGAGTATCCGTATGGCGGGAACGATCGCTGAGTATTTTCTGCAACATAAGGTATCGGTGGAACTTGTATCAAATGGGATTGACTGCATGACTGGTGCGTGTGAGCGGGTGGAAGCCGGCATGTCGATGGAGCATGGTGAAACGATCGACAAATATCTGGCACGCATCAAAGAAAATGCAGGAATCGATGCATTTATGCAGATGGTAGATACCGAGATACAGCAGATGGAAGAGCCGATAACGTATGTGATTATTTCTCCTTATTACAAAGAAGATCTGCTTTTGAAGCTTGATTATATGCATAAAAAGCACCCGGAGCTGCACATGGTAGTTCCGTATTATGACATTCAGGATAAGACTGGATGGCGTGGCTATATGCAGGGCGTGGAGGTGAAGTGGAATGAAATCTAAACTGTTACAGGTCACGAAGCTTTTGCACCTTCTATATGAATGGCTTTGCTGCAGTCTGTGCTTTGCCTTTTTTGAAGTTGTGCTTTTGAAACAGGATGTACATTACTTTCTGCTTCCAATCACGGGTGCAATGTTTGTGTATTCGTATATTCTGAGGGAGAAGGCACAGCATTATTTGTGGTTGTTTGTCGGGCATATGGCGTTGCGGCTGCCGATGCTTTTGCTGCCGGTATCGATGGAGACTCAGTGGTTTTATTTCCTGATTCCTTGTTATCTGTTCTCGGCATCTGTAAAAAGCACATGGAAAAATAAAAGGAAGCAGATGGATGAACTTCCGTGGCCATCCTTTTTGCTGTGCCTGATCGTGTACCTTGTGAGTGGGCATCTCGGTGTGCAGGGACTTCGGATCTATGCTTATGTGACAGCATTGATTCTGCTTTTTCTGTATCTGGCGCTGGTGTACACGGATGGAATGGAAAATTATCTGGACGCGACCAGCCATGTATCGGGAATCCCGATCCGGCAGATACTGTCTGTAAATACGATCATGGTCGGTGCAATCATTCTCTGTCTGACGCTTGGACTCGTGCTTGGCGAAGTGTTTGATTTCCGCAGAGTGATCGCGCTGATCGGGCAGGCGATACTGGCAGTGGTTCGTGTGATCGCGATGGTGATCGGACTTTTCTATCACTATATAAGTTTCTGGTTCCGTGGTGGAGAGGCAGAGACAAGTGAACACCAGCAGTTTGATGATGGCGATGTGCCGTCGGGTATTCGTTCCGTCGGACAGACACTGGAGCCGGTGCTCTATGTCGGATTGATCTGTCTGGAACTGTTTATCGCGTATAAAGTGCTGGTACGGTTTGTCCGGTTCCTGATGGCAAGGCGTAATATCTCGACCGATCAGGTGGAACTGGTTGTAGTAAAAAAGAAGAAAGAGGAACAGCGGACGCATGCAGATGAAAAACGACGGTTTTTATCGCGCAGACAGCGGGCAAGACGATGCTACAAGGACTGCATTGAACGCTATCGCTACGATATTGCATTGGAACAGTCGAAAACCGGGCGGGAGATTGAGACGGAATTAAATGAACAGTTGCTCGCGGATGTGACGGAGCTGACGCGCTGTTATGAGGACATCCGATATGGAGACGCGGAGGTAGACCGGGCATTGCTGCAGAAGATGCGCCGGTTATCCAGCCGGTAGAATCGGACGAGTTTTGACAGAATGTGGCATAAAATGGATTGAATAATCGGAGTGCTTATGCTAGAATTAAAGTAACTTTGTTACGAGACTTTTAGAGTCGGATATGGGAGGACAAAAAACATGAAGAAAGTGGCTTATATTGCATCGGAATGCGTACCGTTTATCAAGACTGGCGGACTTGCAGACGTTGTTGGTACATTGCCGAGAATCTTTGATAAAAAGGAGTATGACGTGCGTGTCATCATTCCGAATTATATGTGTCTGCCGGCAAAATTCAAGGAGAAGATGCGTTATCTG
>ENA-UERG01002857-UERG01002857.1-human-gut-metagenome-genome-assembly--contig:-NODE-2857-length-11804-cov-79.686706_pt1 | contig 11804 bp, 8 predicted proteins | sample MGYA00242954_ERZ507954 | MGnify/ENA primary metagenome ERZ507954 (study PRJEB26167, sample SAMN06115478) | human gut metagenome | host: Homo sapiens | place: China:Sichuan | collected 2015-01-21... | reverse complement strand
TTCCAATGCACGCTTCACGCTCTCCTGACCGCGCACGTCTGCGAAGTCGAGGTCGAAGCGGCTCTGCTGCTCGTAGAACTCGCGGCGTGTGTCGACGTGTGTCGGCTCGTAGATCTCTCTTCCGGTGAGCAGATTGATGACATCTGTGATGCTCTCCATGCCGTACACCTCCAGATTGTTCACCACCGCTGCCTCACGCTCGTTCTGCTTCGGCACAATCAGTCCTTTGAACTTCTCGGCTCTTGCCCGTATGGCTATGGGCAGAGCTCCTTTCACGGGCTGCAGCGTGCCGTCTAAGCTCAGCTCGCCCACGAGCATGTAGTCGCCGATAGTGTCGGCTGTCACGGCTCCGCTCGCGGTGAGTATAGCCATAGCCAGCGGCAGGTCGAACGAGCTACCCTCCTTGCGCAGGTCGGCTGGAGCGAGGTTGATGGTGATGTCTGCGTGCGGAAACTTATATCCGTTCACCTGCAACGCCGACGCTATGCGGTCGCGTCCTTCGCGCACAGCGGTGTCTCCGAGTCCGGTCATGCGATACATCACGCCGGGCACGATATTCACTTCCACGGTTACGGTGGTTACGTCGAGTCCGTTTACGGCTGCGGAATAAGTCTTTACGAGCATAGTTATATTCGGGTTTTAATGGGTTAGTAGTGTGCGTTCTTCCGTAAGTCGGAAGTGGCTATTGACTACAAATTTAGTTGTTTCATTTGTTTTATCCAAGTGTATGGCGTTTTTTCTGCCAAAAATACACTAACTTTGCCTAAAATAGATTATCCGATACAACATGGAAGAAGATTTCGACATACGTCAGGAGCAGGGGCGCAAGGGCGAGAAGGACTTTGAGAACGCTCTGCGACCGCTGCGGTTCGGCGATTTCAGCGGACAGCAGAAGGTGGTGGAGAACCTCGAAGTGTTCGTCGAGGCGGCGAAGTACCGCGGCGAACCGCTCGACCATACGCTGCTGCACGGTCCTCCTGGACTGGGCAAGACGACACTTAGCAACATCATAGCCAACGAACTGGGCGTGGGCTTCAAGATTACGAGCGGACCGGTGCTCGACAAACCGGGCGACCTCGCCGGCATCCTCACATCGCTGGAACCGCGCGACGTGCTCTTCATCGACGAGATCCACCGCCTATCGCCCGTCGTGGAGGAGTATCTCTACTCGGCGATGGAGGACTACCGTATCGACATCATGATCGACAAGGGTCCGTCGGCGCGGTCTATACAGATCGACCTCAACCCGTTCACACTCGTGGGTGCCACAACGCGCAGCGGACTGCTCACGGCTCCGCTCCGCGCACGCTTCGGCATTAACCTCCACCTGGAATACTACGGACCGGAGATGCTGCAGAAGATTATAAAGCGCTCGGCGATGATTCTGAAGGTGCCCATCGACGACGATGCGGCTATAGAGATTGCGCGCCGCTCGCGTGGCACGCCGCGTATTGCGAACGCTCTGCTGCGCCGTGTGCGCGACTTCGCGCAGGTGAAGGGCAACGGACGCATCGACCGCGACATTGCGCGCATCTCACTCTCAGCACTGAACATCGACCAGTATGGCTTGGACGAAATTGATAACAAGATACTGCTCACCATCATCGACAAGTTCCGCGGCGGACCGGTCGGCGTGTCTACCATCGCCACCGCTATCGGCGAGGACACGGGCACCGTCGAGGAGGTGTACGAGCCGTATCTCATCATGGAGGGCTTCATAAAGCGCACGCAGCGCGGACGCATGGTCACTCCCCTCGCCTACCAGCACCTCGGACGACCGATGACGGGCAGCAACGCCGTGGAACCGGGACTGTTCGACTAAAGCATACAGAGAACCGTAAAACATTTGGCTATGGACTATCAACCATTATTGGAACACATCCGACAAGAGATAGAGGTCTACGCTCACGACGGCAATCAAGCCGACTACATCCCGGCTTTAGCTAACGTAAACCCCGACCAGTTCGGGCTCTGCCTCAACATTCTCGACGGCAGAACCTACCGTCTCGGAGCATCCGACGTGAAGTTCTCAATACAGAGCATCTCCAAGGTGTTCTCGCTTGCCGTAGCACTGAGTCTGTTAGGCAAGAATCTGTGGCAAAGAATAGGCAAGGAGCCTTCGGGCACAGCATTCAACTCGCTTGTGCAACTGGAGTACGAGCACGGCAAGCCGCGCAACCCATTCATCAACGCCGGTGCCTTGGTCACTGCCGACGTTATCCTCTCGCTCATCGACAACCCGAAGGAGTTCTTCATCAATTTCGTGCGCACGCTGGCTGATAACCCTGACATCAACTACTCGGATGAGGTAACACGCTCGGAGCTGAGCTGCTGCAATCTGAACGCTTCCATTGCCTATCTGCTGAAGCATCACGGCAATCTGCATAACGATGTGCACGACGTGCTCGACTTCTACTGCACGATGTGCTCTGTAGAGATGAGCTGCGAGGATCTCTCGCGTGCCTTCATGGCATTCGCCAAGAGCAGTCAGCCGTTCTCTCACGCTGGTGTCAACCTGAGCATATCGCGAGTGAAACGCATCAACGCCATCATGCAGACCTGCGGCTTGTACGACGAGTCGGGAGAGTTCGCCTTTCTTGTCGGTCTGCCTGCCAAGAGCGGCGTGGGCGGTGGTATCGTGGCCTTATACCCGTCGCGCTACTCTATTGCGGTATGGAGCCCGCGACTCAACTCGAAGGGCAACTCAATCATGGGAATGAAAGCACTCGAGCTGTTCACGTCCGAAACAGAGGAGTCGATATTCTAAAAACATCATATGTTGTGAGGTGATTGCTTCAGCCATTCGTACAACTGACCGGCATAGTACAGCGGTATATTATACAAAGTGAAGGGGCGACCATCGGAGCGAGTGATAACATCCGATGTCATAGGTCCGTTCCAAAGGCGCAAAGCTATTTCTTCCTTCGATTCTTCCATGAAGATGTGAAGTGAGTGCAGCTTAGAATTGCTGCCCGTCTTAACCTCAATAGGAAGCAGATGCGACTTATAGCGAATCAAGAAGTCGACTTCTGCCTGCGAGTTGCGTGCATCACGCACCCAGAACATTCGCTTCTCACCAAACAGAGTTGTTGCACCAAGCAACTCCTGAGAAACAATATGCTCAGCAATATCACCGTTCCATAGTTCGTTAGTATCTGTAGTGAAAAGCAATTCCTCTTGTAGTCCTGCCACATAATTTACAAGCCCCGTGTCGAGCCATAGGAGTTTTGGACTCTTCTTTAGGTCGGGCAGTATCGGAAATGATGCTGAGGTCTGTGGATAGACCAGTTCAAGCAAGAGGGTCTTCTCAAGAGTGCGAAAGGCGTTACTGATATCGGCAGACTTAAACGAGGAATTGGTAAACTTAGCAAACTGTATTCTGTGTGCAGCAAACGACCAACCATAGTTTAGGATATAGCGTATAGAATCCTGCTCCTTCACTTTGCTGGCATACTTCTCCACATCATCACGATAACCCGACAGAAGAGAGTTGAAAAGAGGGTTGAGCCTCACCATATCACGATGCTTAGCATAGTTTGCCACCACCTCTGGCAGTCCGCCAATTATCATATACTTTCTGAAGAGGTCGAGCGTGTAGCTATGTAGCGATTGCGGCACTGCTATTTTCTCCACTTGCTCAGCAAGCAGTTCCTCGCCTATAGCTGCCAGAAACTCCACAAAAGTGCATGGACGCAGAGCCATATACTCGACACGCCCTACGGGAAAAGAGATATAACGCCCCATAAGACTTTCGAGCAATGATCCTGCTGCTATCACGTATAGGTCGTTACGCTTCTCATAGAAGTAGCGCAACGACTGCACCGCATTGGGTTCGTTCTGTATCTCGTCGATGAATATCAGGGTGCGTTGACTGTCCTGACGTACATTTGCCTTGAAGAAGATACTTGCAAGCAAATCGTCGAACGAGGTGTCTGAAGCAAATATATTGGCAATAGTCTTGTCCTCGAGATTCAGATAGATATAGTTGTCGAATTCTTCGGCAAACATATCCACAAGTGTTGTCTTGCCTACCTGACGGGCTCCACGCAAAACCAGTGGTTTGCGGTCTTCTTTCTGTGCCCATTCGCGAAGATAATTGAGTGCTGTTCGTCTAAACATATCTAAATACTTATATATCTTATACAAAGAAAGTGCAAAGATACACGAAAAAGTTCAAATCCAAACCAAGAATCGAGCATTTTTGTATCAAATCCAAACTAACCAACATCAAAATACGTATCAAATCCAAACCAACAACTCAAAACTCAAAACTCACAACTCATTCCGGTGCAGCTCTGCCAATAGCTTCACGCTCTGGCAGTGCAGGTCGATGTGTCGCTGTAGCTTCTCGTATATACTGTTTATCTCCACGTAGTAGACAAGGGCGGTTATCTCGCCCTGCTGCAATGCCTTCTTGAAGAGCGCGAGCGACTCCTGCAGGAGCTTCACGTCGCTGTGGTCTATCACCTCCTGCAAGCCCTGCAGCTGCTCGTAACTGGTGCGCAGCTCGGCTTCGGCATCGTGCTGCGCCTGCTGCACCTGCAGTGCGGCACTCTGACGGCGCTCGCGTGCCGCCTTCACGTTGCTGCTGTTGCTGTAGAGCGGAAAGCTCACGCCTACCATAAAGCCGTTGATGGCTTCGCGCTGCTCGGTGTTGCGGCGGTAGCCGAAGGAGATGTTAGGCAGCCACTCGCTCTTCTGCTGCTTCAGGTTCAGGTCGGCAGCGCGGAGGGCGGTCTGCGCCACTGCCACGTCGGCATCCGAGGCGAGGGCGAGGGCGCGATACTGCTCGAAGTCGGCTATCGGCTCGTAGTGGGGCAGCTCGGTGGCGGTCACGTCGAGTGGTTTGCCGCCGTTGAGCTGCTTGAGCTGCTGCAGGAGGGCGGTGCGCTCGCCCTCTGCCTCGCTGACGAGGGTGCGCACCTCCATGCAGTCGAGCTTCACCTTGTTCAGTTCAAGGGCGTTGGCATCACCTGCCTCCATGCGCTTCTCGTACATCAGGAGGAGGGTGTCGCTGTTGGCAAGGCGCTCGCGGAGCATGGCGAGGGTCTGGTTCACGCGGATGAGGTCGAGGCAGACCATCTGCGCCTGCAGGAGTATGTCGCGGCGCTGCTTGGCTATCTGCTTCTCGCCTACCGCCTGCTGCATCTGCGCCTGCTTGCTGCGGGCGGCGTACTTCGTAGGGAAGTCGATCTCCTGGCTCACCACGAGCTCGCTCTCTGCCACGCCGGAGTAGCCCTTGGTGAAGAACGGACTGTACTCTACGGACGGACCGCCGAGGGTGTTCGTGGCTTTCACGTCGAGCACGTCGGCACGCGTGTCGTGAGCTGCCGACTGCAGGGTGAGGTTGTTCGCTGCTATCTGCTTGAGCACGTCGTCGATGGTATTGGCGAATGTGGCGCTACACGCGCTGAGTGCCACGGCTGTGGCGATTAGATATCTTCTCATATATTATCGGTACTATGAATGCGTTGAGTAATGTGGAACTGATGAGTCCGCCGAGAATCACCTTCGCCATCGGTGACTGTATCTCGTTGCCGGGCAGGTCGCCGCCGAGGGCGAGGGGCACGAGGGCGAGAGCTGAGGTGAGGGCGGTCATGAGTATGGGGTTCAGACGCGAGAGCGAGCCTTCGACGATGGCTTCGCGCACGCTCTTGCCTTCCTCGGTGCGCAGACGCTTGTACTCGGTGATGAGTAGCATACCGTTGCGCGTGGCGATACCGAAGAGCGAGATGAAGCCGATGACGGCTGGTATGCTTACCTCGCCGGTGGTGAGCACGATGGCGAAGATGCCGCCGATGAGTGCCAACGGGAGGTTGAGCAGTATGACGCCGGCTTCAAGGGCGTTGCGGAACTGCATGAAGAGCAGGAAGAAGATGACGACGATGGCAACCATGCAGGTGAGGTAGAGCACGCGGCTGGCACTCTCCTGACTCTCAAACTGTCCGCCGTACTCTACGTGGTAGCCTTCGGGCAGCTGCACTTTCTCGCCTACTGCCTGCTTGATGTCGGCTACTACATCGCTCAAGGCTCTGCCGCTGGTGTTGGCGGAGATGACAATCTTGCGCTGCACGTTCTCGCGGTTGATGGTGTTGGGTCCGGCACTGGATATGATGTCTGCCACGTCGCTCAGCGGCACCTTGCGTCCGTCCTGCGTGTCGATGATGAGGTTGCTCACCTCGTCGTAGTCGGCTGCCTTCACCACGAGGTTGAAGGCTCTGCCGGCTTCGTACACCTGCGACACGGTCTCGCCGGCGAGGTTCACGGCGAGGAACTCGTTGAACTCGGGCAGCGTGATGCCGTTGCGCACGAGCAGTTCGCGGCGCGGCACTATCTTCAGTTCGGGACGCTCTATCTGCTGCTCTACGTTGAGGTCGGCGATGCCCTCAATGTCCTGGCAGGCGTCCTTTATCTGGTTGCCGATGGTGAACATACGGTTGAGGTCGGTGCCGAAGAGCTTGATGGCGATGCTGGCTTGCGTGCCCGAGAGCATGGCGTCGATGCGGTGGGAGATGGGCTGACCGATCTCGATGTTGGCACCGGCGAGCACCGAGAGGCGCTTGCGCACGTCGTTGAGCACTTCCTCATGGCTGCGGTCTTTCAGCTCGAATGGGGCTTCTATCTCGCTCACGTTCACGCCGAGGGCGTGCTCGTCGAGTTCGGCACGACCGGTCTTGCGCGCCACGGTCTTTATCTCGGGCACCTGCAGCAGCAGTCGCTCGGCACGTGCACCGATAGAGTCGCTCTCTTCGAGCGAGATGCCGGGCAGCGAGGAGATGTTGATGGTGAACGAGCCTTCGTTGAACTTGGGCAGGAAGCTGCTGCCTAAGCAGAAGAACACGCCCACGGCGACTACGAACAGCGCTGCGGTGCCTACTATCACCTTGCGTGTGTTGGCGAGCACCCACAGCAGGGCGCGCTCGTAATATGTCTTAAGCCACACTGCCACGAAGGCTTCCTTCGGCAGCTCGCCCTTGCTCTTGCCGAGCAGGTAGCTGCAGAGCACGGGGGTGAGCGTGAGGGCTACGAGGGTGGAGGCGAAGAGGGCTGTCACGAAGGCGATGCCAAGGGGTATTAGCATCCTGCCTTCCATGCCGCTGAGGAAGAAGAGCGGCGCGAAGCTCACCACGATAATCAGCGTAGAGTTGAGGATAGGCATACGCACCTCGCGCGAAGCGTTGTACACGAGTTCGATGATGGGCACTCGCTCTGCCTCGGGCAGCGCGCGGTTCTGGCGTATGTGCTTGTACACGTTCTCCACGTCGACGATGGCATCGTCGACGAGCGAGCCGATGGCTATGGCAAGTCCGCCGAGGGTCATGGTGTTGATGCTGATGCCGAGGGCGTTGAGCACTATCATAGCCACGAGGAACGAGATGGGTATCGTGACGAGCGAGATGAGCGTGGTGCGCACGTTGGCGAGGAAGAGCATAAGGATGACAACGACGAAGATGGCACCCTCGATGAGCGATTTCTGCACGTTGTCGATGCTGCTCTCGATGAAGTCTGCCTGGCGGAAGATGTCGGTAGAGATATGCACGTCGGAGGGCAGGGTCAGCTTGAGGTCGTCGAGTGCCTGGTCGAGATGCTTCGTGAGGTCGATGGTGCTGGTGTTAGGCTGCTTCGTAACGGTGAGGAGCACGGCTGACTGGGCACGCTCGCTGGCTACGCCGAGCTTCGGCGACTGGTTGCCTATCTTTATATCGGCTACGTCGGCGAGGGTGATGACGCTCTCGCCATTCTTCTTCACGATGCACGTGCCGAGCTTCTCGACGTCGTTGGTGGAGGTGATGCCGCGGATGATGTACTCGTTGCCGTACTTGTACTGCACGCCGCCGTTAGTGTTGGTGTTCATGCCGCGTGTGCACGCCATGATGTCGGCGAGCGACACGCCGAAGTGCTTCATCTTGCCCGGACTAAGGAGTATCTGATACTCCTTGATGTCACCGCCGTGCACGCTCACCTGCGCCACGCCGCCGGTGGAGAGAAGTCGCGGACGTATCACCCAGTCGGCATACGTGCGCAGGTCTTGCTGCGAGGTGTGCTTACTGGTGAGGCTCACGATGAGCACCTCGCCGAGTATCGACGACTGCGGACCGAGCACCGGAGCGCTCACGCCGGCGGGCATCTGCTCGCCTACTGCGGCGAGTTTCTCGCTCACAATCTGACGTGCAAGGTAGATGTCGGTACCCCAGTCGAACTCCACCCACACTACGGAGAAGCCGTTGGTCGACTGCGAGCGCACGCGGCGCACACCGGTGCTGCCGTTGACGGCGGTCTCTATCGGGAACGTCACGAGCTGCTCCACTTCCTCGGTCGCCATGCCGCCGGCTTCGGTCATGATGACCACGGTGGGGGCGTTGAGGTCGGGGAACACGTCCACATCGGTCTGACTGGTGGAGTACAGTCCGCCTATAACGAGCAGCACCGACGCCACCAACACGAGTATTCTGTTCTCAAGCGAGAACCTTATTATCTTATTCAACATAGTTCTTTTTTTTATTAGTTGACAAGTTGACAAGGAGATTTCCTCAAGAGGTGCACTTATAGGAGGGTATGGCATCCTGCCATACCCACGCAGCCACCAAACTATCTTCCCACAGAATTCACCGAATTCACAGAAACCTTTTGCTGAGATATCCTCCCACAGATGTCACAGATGCGCACAGATATTTTAGGACACCCTCCCAGTCTGTGCAATTGTAGGAGGGTATGGCATCCTGCCATACCCACGCACCCTCTCAGGGGGTGCACTTGTCTCAAGTGCACCAACCAAGCTGCCACTGCATCCTCCCACAGCAAGAGACTTCTGTGTATTCTGCGTGTTCCGTGGGACAATACTACGCAACCTAAACATCTGTGTGTATCTGTGCCATCTGTGGGAGGATTATTTAGGGCTGCCACACGCACCCACCCAGGGGGTGCAGCTGTCTCAGCTGCACCAACCGAGCAGCCACTGCATCTTCCCACAGAATTCACAGAACACACAGAAACCTCTTGCTGAGATATCCTCCCACATAATTCACAGAATTTTCTTGCAGAGGAGAATTTCTGTGTATTCTGCGTGTTCCGTGGGACAATACTACGCAACCTAAACATCTGTGTGCATCTGTGCCATCTGTGGGAGGATTATTAAGTGGGTGGCGTGGGTATGGCAGGGATGCCATACCCTCCTAAGTGTGTTCTGTGGGCAGTACATCTCTGCTTGGTTGGTGCAGCAGAGACTGCTGCACCCCCTGAGAGAACATCTGTGAGTATCTGTGAAATCTGTGGGAGAACACCACGCACCCTAACCTTCTATGTATTCCGTGGGAGAACACGCACTGCTTGTCTACTCGTTCCTCGTCTACTTAAAAATTAATGATTATGGTTATGCGCCGGGATAGCGTTCGCAGCCGAAGCCAATCGTACCTGCACGGCACCCTTCGTCACGACGCGGTCGCCCTGCTTCACACCCGTGAGTATCTCCACACGCTCGCCGTCGCTCTCGCCGAGCGTCACCTCCTGCTTGCGGTAGCCCTCCGCGTCTATCTGCACGTAGACGAAGTGGATGCCCTGCTCCTCGGTGAGGGCGGTGAGGGGCAGCGTGATGACGTTGTGGCGGTCTTGGGTTATGAGGTATATCTCGGCGTAAGAGCCTTGCACCACGTCGCCCGTGTTGTTGAACTCGAAGATGACGGGCAGATACGAGTTGTTCACCTCTGCCGAGCGACCGTACGACTTTATGCGTCCGCCCATATCCGTGATGTCGTAGAGACGCTTGCTGTAGCTCGTGCGGAACTTCGCACAGCGTATCTTGTTCAACTCATTGAAGTGGCGCTCGGGTATCTCGGCACGCAGGTAGAGGTGTTTATTCTGCGTGATGATAGCGAGTGGCTGACCGGCTTCTACGTAGTCGCCACCGTTCACGAGACACTGCTTCACGTAGCCACTGCGCGGAGCCGTCACCACTACTCCACCCGCGCTGCGCGTGCGCTGCATACTGTTATATGTGAGCTTCGCCGCCTCATACTCGGCTTTCGCCACGGCGAGATCCTTCTCGCTTATTATGCGGTCCTTAATGAGTATCTTCGCACGTGTGTAGTCGCGTTCGGCACGCTCGTAGTCGATGCGTGCACGCTGCACGGGGTCGCCTTCAGCGGTCTGCATACCGGCGGAGGTGATGGAGAACAGCGTGGTGCCGCTTGCTACCTTCAAGCCCTCGCTCACGTGGTTCTTGTACTGCACGCGTCCGCTGATGGTAGCCACGACGGTGGTCTCGTCGCACGATGCCGACATCACCTTTCCGCTCGTGTGTATCACGCCGTGGAACGTGCTGGGCTTCACCTCCTCCACCTTCACTCCGGCTGCACGGGCTTTCTCCGCAGAGAGTATTATCTCGTCGGCATGTGCGCCCTTCGCCTCTTTGCCTGCAAGCTCAGCCTCATGGTCGTGTCCCTCCGCATCGCTGTGCTCGTGGTCGTGGTCATGGTCGTGCGCAGCATGTTCATGGTCTGCATGGTCGTGACCGTCGTGCGCATTGCCTCCGCAGGCGCTCATTCCCGCCACAAAGACTGCTGATAATAAGTAATAGGATATTCTTCTAATCATATTTCATTTGTTGTTAATTACTAAGAGAAAAATAATCATTGACAAAGTTCGGAAAAATATTCTGCAACCTTGTTGCAAACTTCAAGGGGGTGCAGCTCCAGGGGGTGCAGCTGTCTCCGCTGCACCAACAAAGCTAACAGAGCTATCTCAAGGGGGTGCACTTGTCTCAAGTGCACCAACAAAGCAAACAGTGCAAACTATAGGAGGGTATGGCATCCCTGCCATACCCACGCAGCCACCAAACTATCTTCCCACAGAAGCCACAGAACCCACAGAAGTTTCTGATGCAAGATATTCTCCCACAGATTGCACGGATATGCACAGATTAGGAGGGTATGGCATCCCTGCCATACCCACGCAGCCACCAAACTATCTTCCCACAGAACCCTACGCAGCCTAACCATCTGTACGCATCTATGGGAGGCTCTTCTCTGCCAGAAGTTTCTGTGTGTTCCGTGGATTCCGTGGGAGAATATTCTCCGCCAGAAGCTTCTGTGTGTTCCGTGAATTCCGTGGGAGAACCCTACGCAGCCTAACCATCTGTGAGCATCTGTGCCATCTGTGGGAGGCTCTTCTACGCCAGAAGCTTCTGTGAATTCCGTGAATTCCGTGGGAGAACCCTACGCAACCTAACCATCTGTGGGCATCTATGCACATCTGTGGGAGGCTCTTCTCTGCCAGAAGTTTCTGTGAATTCCGTGAATTCCGTGGGAGGATTTCAGAGGGCGGCGTGGGTATGGCAGGGATGCCATACCCTCCTAAGTGTGTTCCGTGGACAGTACATCTCTGCTCGGTTGGTGCAGCAGAGACTGCTGCACCCCCTAAACTTTCTGTGGGTTCCGTGCATTCTGTGGGAGAATACTGCTGCACTCCCTGAGAGAAAAACACAAAGAGGGCATGGCGGAATGCCATGCCCTCTTATTTGTAATATTTGCTTGGTTGCTGCACCTTATAGGGGGTTATTGCAAACCTTTTACTTCTTCTATTGATAAACCTGAGCCCTGTGCAACCTGCTCTACGGTAAGTCCCATTGCAAGGAACTGCTTCGCAATAGCCTTCTTCTCTTCCGCACGACCTTCCGCACGTCCTTCTGCACGACCTTGTTTCATACCTTTGGCGTGTCCTTCCGCATGACCCTCCGCGTGTCCTTTCTCTCGTGCCTCGCGCTCTGCAGCTGCCATGCACGCCATATTGTCGCGCACGACCCAGAGACT
>ENA-UERG01002852-UERG01002852.1-human-gut-metagenome-genome-assembly--contig:-NODE-2852-length-11814-cov-6.159240_pt1 | contig 11814 bp, 8 predicted proteins | sample MGYA00242954_ERZ507954 | MGnify/ENA primary metagenome ERZ507954 (study PRJEB26167, sample SAMN06115478) | human gut metagenome | host: Homo sapiens | place: China:Sichuan | collected 2015-01-21... | reverse complement strand
TGAACACGATGTTCAAACAAGCCGCCGCTGAGCCATGGACGGCGAATCGGCGGCGTTTGCGTCCGTTATCAAAACTTATATCAGAACATCTTTAGTACTTCTTAGTTTCAATACATCCTATATTATACAAATCTGATATGCAATATACGTACGATTTTTATTATATTAATTCGCAATTCTCCTAATTTTCAGCCTCTGCTTTCTTCGTGAACAGCTTCTTCAGACAACTAAATGCTACCAGCACACCAAGTACCATCAGCAGGATTGCGACGATAAACTGCAGTCCATCGACAAGCATCGTTGCATTCCCACCGGCGATGTTCTTTACAAGTGCGATTGTCTTCTGTACCAATGCAGTAAATGTTACGGCAAGCATGATGAACATTGGCGCATACAGTGTCCATCCGGTTCTTCCGGTTGTCTTCAAGAATACTGCAAGAGCGATCAGGACAAGCGCTGCAAGTAACTGGTTTGCAGAACCAAACAAAGGCCATACATTAGTATATCCACCAAGTGTCAGTAAATATCCAAAGAATAATGTTACCACAGTTGCGAAATATTTGTTAGTCAAAATTTTCTGCCATACAGGCATCTTTGATGTATCGGTTGTATCGCCGAGGAACAGCTCCTGGAAAGACATACGTCCGATACGTGCAACCGAATCAAGCGATGTCAGTGCAAGTGCAGATACACACATTGTCATAAATACAGTTGCGAGCTGAACCGGAAGGCCAAGCTTCTCAAGGAATCCCGCAACACCACTGGAGAAGATTGCAAATGGAGTTCCATCCGGTTTCGTACCATTGACTGCAACAGCACCGACAACAACCAATGCGATGATACCAAGCAATGACTCTACAACCATGGCGCCATAACCAACCATCGACATATCCTTCTCGTTGCGGATCGTCTTCGATGATGTGCCGGAAGATACCAGACTGTGGAATCCGGAAACCGCGCCACAGGCAATCGTGACAAACAATGTTGGGAACAGATAATTCCCTCCGACATTAAATCCGTTATACGCATTAAGCTGCATCGTCGGATGTGCCACGACAACACCGACAACTGCACCGATGATCATGCCAAGCAGCATGAAGGTCGTCATGTAATCACGTGGCTGCATCAGTAACCACATTGGCATAACCGATGCAAGAAACAGATATGCCATAACGATGTAGATCCATGCAGTCTTTGTAGCATACCAAGGAAGATGCATACCAAGTGCAAACATACCTACCAAAAGTGCGATTGCAATGACAGCTCTGACGCCTTCGTTCATATTCTTTACATGCTTCTGGATTACACCAAATACAATCGCTGCTACGATAAACAACATAGAAATAGAAGCTGCGGATGCATTTGCATAACTTGTCTCCTTCGCCATATCCGCAACACCCTTACCCACAAAGGTTCCGGCTACCATATCCGTAAATGCTGCGATGACAAGCAATGTGAACAACCAGCAAAACAGCATGAAGAGCTTTCTTCCGACCTTACCGATATACTTCTCGATGATCATACCCATCGATTTTCCTTCATTCTTCACGGATGCATACAAGGCTCCGAAATCCTGTACGGCTCCGAAGAACAATCCACCGATCAACAGCCAGAGCAATACCGGCACCCAGCCAAATACAGATGCAAGGATTGGTCCGGTTACAGGACCTGCACCTGCGATGGATGAAAACTGATGTGAAAATACCGTGAATTTGGATGATGGAACATAGTCCTCTCCATCCTCGTACTTCACTGCCGGAGTTTCAGCCTTCGGATCAAGTCCCCATTTCTTTGCAAGCCATCTGCCATAGAAAAGATAGCCCGCGAACAACACTACAATTCCGATTAAAACAATTACTAAACCATTCATACTTCCTCACCCGCCACGCGGCGGCTCCCTTCTGAATATTTGCAAAGAGTAAATACATCCTGCAGTCAGACGAAAAATCTCATCGGCATACAAAAAATAAAACCTCCGTCTTACATAAAGACGAAGGTTTAAACTTCCGCGTTACCACTTTATTTGCCGCATATGCGACCACTCATTCTCATCTTACAGACCGCATATCGATATATTTGCAACTTTTGCATCATCTCAACATGTCATCTGTGAAATAAGCTTCTATGTAACGGTAGAAAACCGGTGACACCTAATGTCCATCTAGGAATTCAGTGCACTGCTCGCAGAGGATAATTTCCGAAATCCTACACTGTCTCACACCAGCCGACAGCTCTCTGAAGTATTTCCTTTCGAAAACCTTGTTCTGTTCTTAGCATTTGCTCTTTGTTTACCGACATACTAGTCCTATCGAAAATGAATGTCAAGCATTTTTTTGATATTATTTATCAATTATGAATTTCCCAGCCGGTTAACAATGCCTTTCCACATGGAAGCATTTCCGCTTTGTATGTACAAATGCCCGGACGAATTACGCAATGCCAAATGCCAGTCCAACTGCATGGACTAAGAATGCAACAACCCATGCGATAAGACACTGCACAATAACCGTGATCACTGCAGCTTTTGTGCCGCCCATTTCCCGCTTCACTGTAGCAATCGCAGCCACACATGGTGTATAAAGCAGCGTAAAGATCAGGAATACCATTGCCGCAAACGGCGTGAATAACGTTGCTACGCTCGTCACATCACCACCGAGCAGAACCGTAAGCGTTGATACCACGCTCTCTTTTGCAGTAAATCCCGTGATCAGCGCCGTTGATACTCTCCAGTCACCGAATCCAAGCGGCTTGAAGATTGGAGCAATCAGGCTTCCGATTAAGGCAAGCATACTCTGGTCTGCAGATGCAGCCACATTGAACCGCAGATCGAAGGTCTGCAGGAACCAGATGATAATCGAGGCAAGGAAGATGATCGTAAATGCTTTCTGGATAAATCCCTTTGCCTTCTCCCATATCAGGTGCAGCACGCTTTTTGCAGACGGCAGCCGGTAGTTCGGCAATTCCATGACGAAAGGAACCGGCTCACCCTTAAATTTCGTTACCTTCAGAATCAGTGCATAGATCACTGCACACACGATTCCAATCAGATAAAGTCCAACCATCGCAAACACGCGATACTGCCGCTGCACAAATGCACTGATCATAAGTGTGTAGATCGGCAGCTTCGCACTACAGCTCATAAATGGTGTCAGCAGGATCGTCATCTTCCGGTCACGTTCACTCGAGAGTGTCCGTGTCGCCATGATCGCAGGCACGGAGCATCCAAATCCAATCAGCATCGGCACGAAGCTTCTGCCGGATAGACCGATCTTACGAAGCGGTTTATCCATGACAAATGCAACCCGCGCCATATATCCGGTATCTTCCAGAATCGACAGGAAGAAGAACAAAATCACGATCGTAGGGAGAAAGCTTATGACACTTCCGACACCCTGACAGATACCATCCGCCACAAGGGATCGCACGACTGGGTTGATCTGTGCAGCGACAAGTCCCTTGTTGATCCATCCAATGACCGCATCAACGCCAAGTGCCATCACATCGGACAACCACGCACCAAGCAGGCTGAAGGTCATGGCAAAAACAATCGCCATAATCCCGATGAAGCACGGAATCGCTGTGTATTTTCCTGTCAGAAGCTTATCTATCTTTACGCTTCTCCGGTGTTCTTTACTCTCATGCGGACGCACAACCGTCTTCTCGCACAATCTCCCGATAAACTGAAACCGCATATCGGCGATTGCCGCTTCCCGGTCAAGCCCGGTTTCCTTCTCCATGACCGACACGATCTGCTCAAATGCTTCCTTCTTATCTTCTGCAAGCTGCAGTGCATCCTCGATCGGTGTATCCTTCTCAATCAGCTTTGTTGCAGCAAACCGCACAGGAAGATCGGCTTCCTTCGCATCATTTTCAATCATATGCGCAACCGCATGGATACAGCGATGCACCGCTCCAACCGGATCTTTGTCATCCTTACTGTCCGGGCAGAAATCAATTCTTCCCGGCGGTTCATGGTATCTTGCCACATGCATGGCATGGCTTACCAGTTCGTCGATACCTTCATTCTTCGCAGCCGAGATTGGCACCACCGGAATTCCAAGTATCTGCTCGAGCTCATTGACACGGATCGTACCACCGTTCGCCCGTACCTCATCCATCATATTCAGTGCAAGCACCATCGGGATTCCAAGCTCCATCAGCTGCATCGTCAGACACAGATTCCGTTCTAAGTTCGACGCATCCACAATATTGATAATGCCGCTTGGCTTACCTTCAATCAGGAATTCCCGCGTCACAATCTCCTCGCTTGAATACGGGGAAAGCGAATATATACCAGGCAGATCTGTCACTGTTGCCTCCGGATGATTCCGGATCGTACCATCCTTCCGGTCAACCGTCACACCGGGGAAATTCCCGACATGCTGATTGGCGCCGGTCAGCTGGTTAAACAGTGTCGTCTTGCCACAGTTCTGATTGCCGGCAAGCGCAAATGTCAGCTTACCGCCCTTCGGAACAGCCGTCTTCTCGTCATGTACATGAGTGGGATCCGCCTGTCCTAACTCACCAACCCCCGGGTGTTCAATCGACTCATAACGCACAGTCTGTTTTGGGGCTTCCGTTTCCTTTTCATGCACATGATCCACATCTATTTTCTGTGCTTCACTCAATCGTAGCGTAAGCTCATATCCGCGCACCTTCATCTGTACCGGGTCACCCATCGGTGCAATCTTCTGCAGAGTGACTTCCGTTCCCGGCGTCAGTCCCATATCCAGAAGATGATGCCGCAAGGCACCTTCTCCGCCGACCGCCGTGATATAAGCACTCTGCCCCGGCTGTAATTCATCCATTGTCACCTATCATCATCTCCATCTCAAACATCTCTTATATTTCTACATATTTTACAATCCAAATTACATAATACAACTGAATAACCATCAACGCAAACATTATTACAGGCAGAACAAAAAATAATACAGCATCCGACCGGTCAGTTCCATTGCATTCATCGTTTTTTCCATGTATAATAATGCAAAATATTACAAAATAAGTGGGGGGGTGTACATTATGGATTCAAAACTATCCGATTCACAGATTATATCACAGATTTCTGGTCGTACTCGGAAAGTCTGTAAATGCATTGGAACGGAAAATCAAATCTCTGACCGGTGAATACCTTGTCAAAGGCGTGCTTGCAGAGAAGGTACAGGTTGAAAAATACGCACCAAATGAGTATATCAACCCGGACTTCGTGAAAAACTGCAACATTCTTCCAAACTACGATCGTATCTCCGGCTCGGATTATGTATCCGGTACTTATCGCGGGGTTCCGTTTACCTTCTGCGATCTGCATCTGCAGTATAAGGATACCTACCGGGATAAAAACGGACGGAAAAGAACGCGTTACCACGCAAAGAAAATGGTTTTCTCTCCGGTATCGTCAGCGGTGCGGCAGAATTTCTCGGCATGAGCCAGAACAAAGTTGAGATGGAGAGCGATCCATTCAACCAGCAGTTCAAGGTAATCACTTCCGATGACGAGCTTGCCTTCTATATTCTCACGCCACAATTCATGGAACATATTGTTGCTGCAGATGAGAAGGTCGACGGCTACACGAAGATTGAATTTGAGAACAGTAGAGTCACGCTGGCACTAAATAACGGGAAAAATTCTTTCGAACTCACAAAGACACTTTGGAGCAAATCCCGTCTGGATGAAACCAGATTGCGGTTCCGCGATGAATTCCAGAATATCCTGAGCATCATCGATGAGATTCTGACGAAGGATAATTTATTTTAGACGAATGGAGGTATATTACATACTATGGCAAATCCAAATGATGAACAGCTTCTATCCCAGATCGCATCCAACCAGAAAAAACAGCGGGTTGGATTTATCCTGACTCCCATTTTATTTTTCATTGCCATGGGAATCATTATGGCCGGGATCTCGACGATCCAGTCGGGCAATACTGCACTTGGCATCTGCATCATTTTGGTCGGTATAGTTGCGTTCATCCTTTCCGCGAAATATCTTGAACATCTGAGCGATCAGAAGAATAAGATGAAGGAGCTGGTCGGACAATCCGTTGTCAGAGAAATCCTCGCAGAACGCATCGCGATTGAGCAGTACAATCCAAACCAGTATTTTAACAGAGACTTTCTCGAGCATTGCAGCATTCTTCCAAACTACGATCGTTCCAGTGGCTCCGACTATATCAGCGGAACTTATCGCGGTGTACCGATCACCTATTGTGACCTGCATCTCGAAGTTGAGCAGGAAAGCACCGACAGCGACGGCAACACAACCACGTCCTATTACACGGTGTTCCGCGGTCCCGTCATCAATCTGGCACTGCGCCAGCCGTTAAATGGTTATGTCCGCATCCACGAGCGCAGGAATCCGCGCAAGGAGAAGGGATTTTTCTCCGGTATCATAAACGGTGCCGCCGATCTGTTCAACATCGACCGAAACACGGTTGAGACAGAAAATGCACAGTTCAACCAGCAGTTCAAGGTCGACACATCCGACCCACAGCTTGCATTTTATATTCTGACACCGCAGTTCATGGAACATATCGTGCAAGCGGATATGATTGTAAATGGCTACACGAATATCGAGTTTAATCAGGGAATCGTGACGCTCGCATTGAACAACGGAACTGATGCATTTGAGCTTGGCAAATATAAAAAGAACGACCATTTCCTTGATGAGGCACGTCAGCGGTTCCGCTATGAGCTTAATTCGATTCTGGGAATTGTTGACGAGATGTTGACGAAAGAGAATCTATTTTAATTTAGAAATAAATGTTTCAGCCGGGACAACCGACTGGTAAACAAATTATATTACAATCCATTTTGCAGGAGGAATAACCACATGTTACATACGATCGAAAATGATTATTTAAAAGTCACGGTATCCGACCACGGTGCCGAGCTTACAAGCGTCTACGATAAGGCACAGGATTTCGAGCGGATCTGGTGCGCCGATCCAGCAGTCTGGAACCGTCATGCTCCGGTGCTGTTTCCATTTGTCGGAAAGGTGAAGGGCGGTGCCTATCGTTACAACGGAAATACATACGCCATGAAGACACAGCATGGATTTGCGCGCGATGCGGAATTTACCTGCATCGAGGAAACCACTGATTCTATCACGCACAAGCTTGTGTATTCCGATGAGACACTGGAGATCTATCCATTTGAATTCGAACTGCTAATCACACACCGCTTCGATGCAGAAAATCCTCGTCTCCTGCACGTCACATGGGCAGTGAAAAATCTTGGTTCCGATGAAATGTTATATTCCATCGGCGGACATCCGGGATTCCAGATTGCACCGGGACATGCGCGGAGCGAATATTCCATCGCCCTGCCGGATGCAAATCCACGACACTATCTCCTGCTCGATGCAGCCGGTTCCGGACTTGCCGATACGAGCAAGAGTTATCCATTCAACGACGCCGGTAACGCCTACGTTCCTGTTACAGATACGTTGTTTGACAAGGACGCGCTGGTCTTCGAGGACGGACAGCTTCCAAGTGTCGTACTCGTCGATGCGGACAAGAAGCCATTTGTCACGCTTACCTGCACGGACTTCCCATATGTCGGAATCTGGTCAAAACCGGATGGTCCATACGTCTGCTTAGAGCCTTGGCTCGGTCGCACCGATAACATGGATTTCACCGGAGATCTGGCTGAGAAACCGGGCGAGCAGAAGCTTATCGCAAACGCCGAAGCCGTGCACACTTACACGATCGAGTTTCACAGTTCCATCTGAATCCGGCTGCCGCCTCTGCCTTTTGTGACGCGCAGCTTCTGTGGAATATCCATCAGTTCATCCCGGTGGCTGATGATGCCGACCAGCTTATTTTCTCCTGACATGCTGAGTAACGCATCCTTTGTCTCCTCCAGCGACTTCGAATCCAACGTACCAAAGCCCTCATCGACAAACAGTGCATCCATCTGGATACCGCCTCGATTTTCCGCAATTGTATCCGACAAGCCAAGCGCCAGAGATAACGATGCTTTAAAACTTTCGCCGCCTGACAGATTTCCAACCGGGCGGCGTTTTCCTGTGCTGATATCCAGCACCTCCAGATCCAGAAATGTATTGGTCTGTTTTCCAACTGCATTCGTCTGCCGGTACAACTGAAACTGGTTGTCACTCATCGGAAGCAGATGCCGGTTTGCAGCCTGAAGAATGCTGTCAAAGCCTGCTGCCTGAATATACTGCTCAAACGTAATCTTTCCGTTTCTTGTCTGCCCGGATACAAGCGTGTACAACCGATAGCTCGTATCATTTTCCTTCTTTGCTTTCTCGTATGCCACCTGCTGTGCACGGATATTCTGTTGTTTCTCGCAGTTATTCTGGATACGGAATGTAATCGCCTGCAAAGCCGTTCGAAGTGTTTCCACCTGTACACGTTTGCTTGTATGCTCCTGCTGTAACTGTTCGAGATCAACCAGCGTCCGATGTCTGGCATCCTGCTCCTGTTCTAACTGTGACAGTCTGGCGGCAACCTCCGTTACCTTTTTGTCATAATCTGCCAGTTTCGCTTCCTCCGCATGTATCTCTGCATCTGTTGCCACCTGCGCCTGCATTTCCTCTACCGATGCAAACTGGCATGCCGTCAGCTTCTCATTTAATCGCTGTTTTAACATCTGCGCATCGGACTTTTGCTGTTCGAGTGCCTGCTTCTGCGTTGCTATGGACGCCTGTACACGTGCTACCGCCTCATCTGCGGATTTCTTTTCTTTCGCTGCTGTATCAAGTGCTGTCTGAATCTCCGTCACACGTGCCAGTGCATGATTCCCCGCCTGCATGGCGGCTTCCCAATCCGGATACGATAATGTCTGTAATGCTGCTAAGGTCGCCTGTGAAGCAGCCTGCTTCGCAATGAGCGATTGTCGCTCCTCTACAAGCGACTTTCGCTGCTCTGCAAGCCGCGCCATCTCTGTCCCTTGTGCACGTGCAAGCATAGCTTCCACCTCGCGCAGCTTCTCACAGTTTTGCTGTAATGTATCCAGCCGCTCTCTGCTTTGCGCAACAGTATCCACCAGCTTTTCCCGCTGTCTCTCGAAGCTTACAATCAATTCCTCTAATGCCTCAACACCACCGATAAACTCAGGTGTCATGTATCCCCGTATCTCCTCTTTTATCTGCTGCCCCTTTGCCTGTACATCTGCCCGCAAAGACGAAGCGCTGGCAGTTGCCTGATTAAAAGCATCCAGTTTTTTCTCTTCCACTGCCTTTAATTCTTTGCATTGTTCCTCCGTCACAGATGCCTCAACCAGTGTCGCGAGCTTCTCATGATGCGTGGCTCCACACACCGGACACGGTTCGCCCTCTGCCAGATCACTTGCCAGAATTCCTACCAGATTCGCCCGATAAAGTCTGTCTGCATGGGTAAATGCTTCCTTCGCAGACTCATACGCATCCTGCTTTTTCCGATATTCACTCTGTGCTTCCTCTAACTCCTGCTGCTTCCGTCTCCATGCAGGAATCAGATTCTTCGCAATGGATTCTGTCTTTTTCTGGCTGTCCAACAGTTTATCATGCGCCGCCTGTGCCTGCGCAAGCTGCTGTGGCTCTTCCTTCCACATTGCCTGCTGCTCCTGCAGCTCTCCAATCCGCTTCTGTAACGTCTGTTCCGCTGTTCCAAGTTCGACTTCCTGCTGTTCCTGTGCGGCAAGCTGCAACTGGATTTGTCCAAGTTCGTGTTGTAGCATTTCCCGCTCTTTGTAACGTGGTTCTTCCTCGCGCACCTTATCCACGATCTTCTGGCATTGCTCCGCTTCTGGTCGTAAAGCCTCCGTCTCTTTCACTTTTGCATCTGCCATCCCGGCACGTGTCTGACAATCCGCAAGCGTCTGCGCGCCATCTGTGATCAGCTGCTTTGTCCGCTCCCATTCATGTTCCTTGGCACTCCATGCATCGTACTCCGGCTTTACTTTATAGGTTGCCTGCTTCGTGCGATCAAGCTGTATCCTTCGTTCTTCAAATAATCCCTTTTGTGATTCTAATACTTCCCGCTCTTCCTTCGTCCGTGCATACCGCTCTAAAATTGCATTGTTATCCTTTGCCGATACGAGTGTGCCCTGTAACTTCTGTAATTCTTCCTCCGCCTGTGCAAGCACAGTTTCTTTTTGCTTTGCTTTTTCTGTATCTTCCCCGATCACAGCTTGCAGCAACGTAAGCATTTCCTCGATATTCCACACCGCTTTGCTGTCCTGCAGCTTCTCCTGCAAGTCACAGATACGCTGTACCACCGACCGCGGTTGTTCTTCCGAATCCTCCGCCAAGTCCTCTGCCAAAATTCCAGATATCCCTTCTGAGATCTCCGCCGGCTCCACCTTTACCTCACGGAACGACTGGGAGATGCTCTGCTCCTTTTCCTTGCGCGCGGCAAAACTTACATCCATTCGATTTTTCAGTTTCAGTTCCAGTTTCTTATAGGCATCGGTCTGAAAGATCGTACGCAGAATTTCCGTCCGCTCGTTCGTCTTCGCATTTAACAGCTTCCAGAATTCTCCCTGCGCGATCATCGCAACCTGCATAAACTGTCCGGCATCCATATTCAGAAGCTGAGGTATCGCGCCTGGCTTCTCTTTCGTTCCATCAACGTTTTTCGCACCTTCGAGCGTTGTTCCATCCGGCTGATAAAAGATCACCTTTTCCGCCTGCTCATCCGGCTTACCATTTCGGTTGGTATACTTAAAGCTCGGTTTTCTGCACACATGATAGTCCTTGCCCTGATGCGTAAAATAAAAATCGACAAAGCTTTCCACTTTCTTATCCACGTACTCGCTTTTCAGATTCTTCGTATCGCGGTAGCTTCCGCTCGCTTCCCCATAAAGCGCATAGCTGATCGCATCAAAGATCGTTGTTTTTCCTGCACCTGTATCTCCACAAATCAGGAACAGACCTTTCTCCTCAAATTGGGTAAAATCAATCTCCGTCTGCTCTGCATACGCCCCAAACGCCTGCATTACCAATTTAGTCGGCTTCATAGATTCCCACCTCCTTCGCAACGTCCTTCATCATATCCATTTCCTCTTCGCTGATCCGGGCGCCATACATCTGCTTATAAAAATCACCGATCAGTTCCTCATATGACCGGCTCTGTGTTGCCTGTACCACATCCACATGGGAAAGTTCTCGCGTACGGGAATTATCATAATCCAGCTTTATCGTGTTCGGATAATATTGTCGCATGATCCGCATTGCATCCGGGACAATGTCCTCATCCGTCAGCGTTACATAAACAAAATCTTCTGTATGTTCGATTTGATTTTCTTCCTTTACAATCTCTGTAAATGTTCCCCGGATATGAATGAGATCCCGCAGCGGAACGAGCTTCTCCAGCTCGATCGTCACCTGTCCTTCTCCATCCACTGTCACGATTGGCACCTGCTTTGCTCCATCCCGCTCGCGCACGCCGCCCGGAATCTGCTTCACCGGGCCAGCCTCTGACAGAGAATATTTGAGCGGGGAACCAGCATACCGCATTTCCTCTCTGCCGACACTCTGCGAGGAATGGATATGTCCAAGTGCCACATAACGAAATGCATCGAAACAGTCATACCCGATTTTCTCTACCGTTCCAACATGCTGCGTCAATGCACCCTCAGAACCGCCCAGTGTTGGATCTTTGCCCTTTCCTGATACAAACTGATGCGCCACTAAAATATTTCTCTGCTTCTGATTGATCTCTGCGTGTGCCAGTACCTCCCGCACCGCATCCTCATACGTCTCGATCTTTGCCTCCGGGAACGCACGCTTCACCTGCGATGCTTTCACGAACGGGAGCTGATAGATATGTACGGCTCCATAAGCATACTTGATGCTATCAACTCC
>ENA-UERG01002848-UERG01002848.1-human-gut-metagenome-genome-assembly--contig:-NODE-2848-length-11822-cov-3.656875_pt1 | contig 11822 bp, 10 predicted proteins | sample MGYA00242954_ERZ507954 | MGnify/ENA primary metagenome ERZ507954 (study PRJEB26167, sample SAMN06115478) | human gut metagenome | host: Homo sapiens | place: China:Sichuan | collected 2015-01-21... | reverse complement strand
TGCAGCGGCTTTTTGTGTACTCTGTGCACATTTTGATTAGGGGGAAGAGAAGGAGAGACGCATGAAATACCGGATGAAACATGCCCCGATGGGGTGGAACAGCTATGACTATTATGACACCACAGTGACGGAGCGGGAGGTCAGGGCAAACGCGGATTATATGGCGGCGCACTTAAAACCGTACGGCTGGGAATATATTGTGGTGGACATCCAGTGGTATGCAAAGAACACCGGAAGTCAGAGGGAGAAGTACCAGTATATTCCGTTTGGGGAGGTCTCGATGGATGAGTACGGGCGGCTGCTCCCCTGTACGGACCGCTTCCCGTCGGCGAAGGACGGTGTGGGCTTTCGGGCGCTGGCGGATTATGTGCATGGGCTGGGGTTAAAGTTTGGAATCCATATCATGCGGGGAATTCCGCGGGAAGCGGCACACCGGCATCTGCCGATTTTGGGAAGCGATGCACTGGCGAGCGATATAGCGGATCCGTCGTCGATCTGTAAGTGGAATCCGGACATGTACGGCATTCGTATGGGAGAGCCGGGCGCGCAGGAATATTACGATTCCATCGTGGCACTGTACGCACAGTGGGGCGTGGATTTTATCAAATGCGATGATATCTGCAATACCAATCTGTACGTGGAACATCCGTATTCGGCGGCGCACGAGATTGAGATGCTGCAGCATGCGATTGAAAAGTGCGGCAGGGACATCGTGCTCTCCTTGTCGCCGGGACCGGCGCTGATCGAGAAAGCATGGCATTATGAAACCTATGCCAACATGTGGCGCATCACGGATGATTTCTGGGATACGTGGGAGCTGCTTTACGATATGTTCCGGCGCTGCGAACTGTGGCAGAACCACGTGGGCTGCGGATCGTTCCCGGACTGTGACATGCTGCCGGTCGGCTGGCTCGGAAAAGGATTCGGGCAGGAGCGGCAGACGAATTTTACAAGGGATGAGCAGAAGACGATGATGACGCTCTGGTGTATGTTCGGCTCGCCTTTGATGATCGGCGGTGAACTGACGAAGCTGGATGACTGGACGCAGTTCCTTTTAACGAGACGGGAGCTGTTGCAGATGCTCGACGCAGACTATGTGGGCAGACAGGTGGCGCGCGATCAAAAGCATGCGGTCTGGAGCTGTGTCAATGAGAAAAAGGACGAACGGTATCTTGCCCTGTTTAACTTTATGGAGCAGCCGGCGCGGTGTGAGGTTGCGCTGCCGGAGACGGAAGCGTTTGCAGACATGTGCGGACAGACGGGAACCATCCGGGCGCGGGAACTCTGGGATGGAACAGAGCTTATTGTGCAGAATGACAGCCTTTCTTCTGAAATTCCGGCGCACGGTGTGCATGTTTTCCGGATAGATAAAAAATAGAGAACCACACAATGTAAAAATAAATAAAAAACAACTTGTTATTACGAGCATACAAGTTTTATGCTTAAGATAACATCAATAAGATGAGTGCAGGGAAATCATGGGTGCATGAGAGATGCGGCATGGTTTCGGAAAGGGGTTTGTTACACATGGGAAATGCAAAGGAGAGGATTGAGAGTGGGAAGGCGGTGCTCGGTATCGAGTTCGGCTCGACCAGAATCAAGGCAGTGCTGGTGGACGAGACACATCAGCCGATCGCATCCGGTGCGCACGACTGGGAGAATCAGCTGGTCGACGGAATCTGGACGTACAGCCTGGATATGATCTGGGACGGTCTTAGGGACTGCTACCGCAAGATGACAGAGGATGTACAGAACAAATACGGCGTTGCCGTCACAAAGCTTGGTGCCATCGGATTTTCCGGAATGATGCACGGCTATATGCCGTTCGATGAGAAGGGGGAGCTTCTGGTTCCGTTCCGCACCTGGAGAAATACCATCACGGGCGAGGCTGCCGCAGCACTGACGAAGGAGTTCTCGTTCAATATTCCGCAGCGCTGGAGCATCGCACATCTGTATCAGGCGATCTTAAACGGGGAAGAGCATGTGGATAAAATCGCATATTTTACCACACTTGCGGGATACATTCACTGGAAACTCACAGGGGAGAAGGTACTGGGAGTCGGCGAGGCATCCGGTATGTTCCCGATCGATGCGAAGACAAGAGATTACAACCGGAAGATGCTGGCGCAGTTTGATGCGCTTCCTGCGGTAGGGAAATATACATGGAAGTTAGAGGAGATCCTGCCGAAGGTGCTCGTGGCCGGGGAGAATGCCGGGACCCTGACTAAGGAGGGCGCAAAGCTTCTGGATCCGAGCGGCAGGCTGGAAGCCGGGATCCCGCTCTGCCCGCCGGAGGGTGATGCCGGTACCGGTATGGCGGCAACGAATTCGGTGGCTGTGCGCACCGGAAATGTGTCTGCCGGAACGTCCGTGTTCGCAATGGTGGTTTTAGAGGAAGACTTAAAGGCGGTACATGAGGAACTGGATATGGTGACCACACCTTCCGGCGATACCGTGGCGATGGTGCACTGCAACAACTGTACCTCGGATCTGAACGCCTGGGTCGGCCTGTTCCGGGAGTTCGCGGAGAACTTCGGAATCAATGTCGATATGAACGAACTTTTCGGAAAACTTTACAACAAGGCGCTGGAGGGCGACAAGGACTGCGGCGGACTTCTGGCATACAACTATTTTTCGGGAGAGCCGGTGACCGGAGCAAACGAAGGACGGCCGCTGTTTGTGCGCAAGCCGGACGCACATTTTAATCTCGCCAATTTCATGCGGACACATCTGTATGCAGCGCTTGCAACCTTAAAGATCGGTCTGGATATTTTGCTGAAGGAAGAAAAAGTAAAAGTGGATCGCATCTACGGACATGGCGGACTCTTTAAGACCAAAGGCGTCGGACAGGGAATTTTAGCCGCTGCGATGGATGCACCGGTGGCAGTGATGGAGACGGCCGGCGAGGGTGGTCCGTGGGGCATGGCGCTGCTGGCATCCTACATGCTGCAGAAGGCGGACGGCGAGAGCCTGGAGCAGTACCTCTCCGAAAAAGTCTTCGGCGGGGAATCTGGAAGCGTGATGGAGCCGGATCCGGCAGATGTTGCGGGATTTGACGCTTACATCAAGGCATACAAAGCGGCGCTTGCAGCAGAGAAGGCGGCAGTCGAGGCGATGCCGTTATAAGACAGGCACGAAGGCGGCAGCCTGGACGATGCCGTTATAGACAGATACGGGGGCAGCGGCAGATGCTGCCGCTGCTTACAGATTGGGATTTACACAGCAGTTACTGCTGAAACATAAATATATTTCATGGAGGGAACATTATGTTAGCAACAAAAAATTACAAGTTCTGGTTCTGCACCGGATCACAGGATCTTTACGGAGACGAGTGCCTCGCACATGTGGCAGAGCATTCCAAAATCATCGTGGCAAAGTTAAACGAGTCCGGCGTGCTTCCGTATGAAGTGGTATGGAAGCCGACACTGATCACCAATGAACTGATCCGTAAGACCTTCAACGAGGCAAATGTAGATGAGGAGTGCGCAGGCGTCATCACATGGATGCACACATTTTCCCCGGCAAAGTCCTGGATTCTCGGATTACAGGAGTACAGAAAGCCGCTGCTTCATTTACATACCCAGTTCAATGAGGAGATTCCTTACGACACCATCGACATGGATTTCATGAACGAGAACCAGTCGGCACACGGAGACCGTGAGTACGGTCATATCGTGACACGTATGGGAATCGAGCGCAAGGTAGTCGTGGGACACTGGAGCGACGTCAATGTGCAGGAGCGCATTGCATCCTGGATGCGCACAGCAGTCGGCGTGATCGAGAGCAGCCATATCCGCGTGATGCGTGTGGCAGACAACATGAGAAACGTAGCTGTTACCGAGGGGGATAAGGTCGAAGCACAGCTGAAGTTCGGCTGGGAAGTGGATACCTATCCGGTCAACGAGATTGCGGAGGCAGTTGCAGCCGTATCCGAGTCCGATACCAACGCTTTGGTAGATGAGTATTATGACAAATATGACATTTTATTAGAGGGACGTGATCCGCAGGAGTTTAGACGCCATGTAGCCGTACAGGCACAGATCGAGATCGGTTTCGAGCGTTTCCTGGACGAGAAGAATTCTCAGGCAATCGTAACACACTGCGGTGATCTCGGTGCCTTAAAGCAGCTTCCGGGACTTGCAATCCAGCGCCTCGAGGAAAAAGGCTACGGCTTTGGCGCAGAGGGTGACTGGAAAGTGGCAGCGATGGTGCGCCTGATGAAGATTATGACAGCAGGCAAGAAGGAGGCAAAGGGTACTTCCATGCTGGAGGATTACACCTACAACTTCGTCAAGGGCAAAGAGGGAATCCTCGAGGCGCATATGCTTGAGATCTGCCCGTCCATCGCAGACGGCCCGATTTCCATCAAGTGCCAGCCGCTTTCCATGGGTGACAGAGAAGACCCGGCAAGACTGGTATTTACCTCCAAGGAGGGAAGCGGTATCGCAACATCCTTAATCGATCTCGGCAACCGTTTCCGTCTCATCATCAACGATGTGGACTGCAAGAAGACAGAGAAGCCGATGCCGAAGCTTCCGGTGGCAACGAATTACTGGACACCGCAGCCGGATCTCTACACCGGTGCGGAGGCATGGATCCTGGCAGGCGGCGCACACCACACCGCATTTACCTACGACCTCACCGCAGAGCAGATGGGCGACTGGGCGAATGCCATGGGCATTGAGGCAGTTTATATTGACAAGGATACAAAGATCCGCGAGTTCAAGAAGGATCTGATGCTTGGCAACCTGTTCTACCGCTAAGAAAAACGATAAGAAGCATGTGGGGGATGTTCTAAACGGCATCCCCTGGTAAATGAGAATGGTACCGGGGCAGACCCGGATACACATACAGGGTGCGCGCACAAGCGCAGAAAGGGAGAGGAATATGAAGTTTTTTATTGACACAGCAAACGTAGAGGACATCCGCAAAGCAAATGATATGGGAGTGATCTGCGGCGTTACCACAAACCCGTCTCTGATCGCCAAAGAGGGCAGAGATTTCAACGAGGTCATCAAGGAGATCACAACGATCGTTGACGGTCCGATCAGCGGCGAGGTAAAAGCAACCACTGTGGATGCGGAAGGCATGATTAAAGAGGGACGTGAGATCGCAGCGATCCACCCGAACATGGTAGTCAAGATCCCGATGACCGTAGAGGGATTAAAGGCAGTCAAAGTGTTGTCCGCAGAGGGAATCAAGACGAACGTGACACTTATTTTCACCGCAAACCAGGCACTTCTTGCAGCGCGTGCAGGCGCAACCTATGTATCTCCGTTCCTCGGCAGACTCGACGATATCAGCACGGCAGGCATCGACCTGATCCAGGATATCGTGCAGATCTTTGACAACTACGGACTTGAGACCGAGATCATCGCTGCATCGATCCGCAACCCGATCCATGTGACAGACTGTGCATTAGCAGGCGCACATATCGCAACGGTTCCGTACAAAGTCATTGAGCAGATGACCAAACATCCGCTTACCGATGCGGGAATTGAGAAATTCCAGGCGGACTACAGAGCTGTATTTGGTGACTGAGTTTTGCAGTATTGAATGAATAAGAATGCATGAAGGGGGAACTATGGATAAGCTGGCACTTCAGAAGATGGCTGTTGAAGTCCGCAAGGGAATTGTATCGTCCGTGCACAGCGCGAAGGCGGGACATCCGGGCGGATCACTCTCAGCAGCAGACATCTTCACCTATTTATATTTTGAAGAGATGAATATTGATCCGAAGGATCCGAAGAAGGAGGATCGCGACCGTTTTGTGCTGTCCAAGGGACACACGGCGCCGGGACTTTACTCGGCACTGGCAAACCGCGGTTATTTTCCGGTGGAGGATCTTTTGACCCTGCGCCATACCGGATCGTATTTACAGGGACATCCGGATATGAAGCACATTCCGGGCGTGGATATGTCTTCCGGTTCTCTGGGACAGGGACTTTCCGCAGCGTGCGGCATGGCTCTGGCAGGGAAGATGAAACAGCAGGATTACCGTGTGTATGCACTTTGCGGCGACGGCGAGATCGAGGAGGGACAGATCTGGGAGGCTGCCATGTTCGCAGGTTTCCGCAAGCTGGATAATCTCTGCGTGATCGTGGACAACAACAATCTGCAGATCGACGGACCGATCGACGAGGTCTGCTCGCCGTACCCGATCGACAAGAAGTTCGAGAGCTTTCATTTCCACGTCATCAACATCGACGGCAATGATTTCGATGAGATCAAGCGGGCGTTTGATGAGGCGAGAGCCACGAAGGGAATGCCGACCGCGATTATTGCGCACACCGTAAAGGGAAAAGGTGTCTCCTACATGGAGAACAGCGTCGGCTGGCACGGTAAAGCGCCGAACGACGAGGAATATGCAGTGGCGATGGAGGATCTTAGAAAGGCAGGTGAAGCATTGTGTCAGAAGTAAAGATTGCAACGAGAGAGAGCTACGGCAATGCTTTGGTCGAGCTTGGAGGAGAGCATGAGAATCTGGTTGTCCTGGATGCGGATCTCGCAGCGGCAACCAAGACCGGAATGTTCAAGAAGGCATTCCCGGACCGCCACATTGACTGCGGTATCGCAGAGGCGAATATGACCGGCGTGGCAGCCGGAATGTCCACATGTGGATTTGTACCGTTTGTGAGCACCTTCGCCATGTTTGCGGCAGGACGTTCTTACGAGCAGGTGCGCAATTCAATCGGATATCCGCATCTGAATGTGAAGATCGGTGCGACACATGCCGGAATTTCCGTCGGGGAAGACGGCGCGACCCATCAGTGCAACGAGGATATTGCCCTGATGCGTGCGATCCCGGGAATGGTTGTCATCAACCCGGCGGACGACATCGAGGCGCGCGCGGCAGTGAAGGCTGCCTACGAGTACGTGGGACCGGTGTATCTGCGCTTTGGCAGACTGGCGGTTCCGGTCATCAACGACGGCGCGGATTATAAGTTTGAGATCGGCAAGGGCGTGACGCTCCGGGAGGGAAGCGACTGCTCCATCATTGCAACCGGACTTTGTGTCTCGGAAGCACTGGCAGCAGCGGATACGCTGGCAGAGCAGGGCATTCATGCGGAGGTCATCAACATTCACACCATCAAGCCGCTCGACGAGGAACTTGTGGTAAAGACAGCAAAAAAGACGGGGCGTGTATTCACGGTGGAGGAGCATTCCATCATCGGAGGACTCGGCGCTGCTGTGGCGGAGACGCTCGGTGAAAAATGCCCGACAAAGATTACCAGAATCGGTGTCAACGATGTCTTTGGCGAATCCGGTCCGGCAAAAGAACTTCTTCACAAATACGAACTGGATGCTGAGGGAATCGCAAACCGCATCCTGCGTGAGATGAAGTAGGAACGGCGCAGCACAGGAGGGAACTAAGAGATGTTAGAAGAGTTAAAAAAACAGGTCTATGAAGCCAACATGGAACTTCCGCGCAGAGGGCTCATCACCTACACCTGGGGCAATGTCAGCGGAATCGACCGCGAGAGCGGCTATTTCGTCATCAAGCCGAGCGGTGTGGATTATGATGCCTTAAGCCCGGACGATATGGTGGTCATGGATCTTGACGGAAATAAGATCGAGGGCAGATATAAGCCGTCCTCTGACACGGCGACCCATATCGAACTCTACAAAAAGTACGAGGAGATCGGCGGTATTGTACATACCCATTCCCCGGAGGCTGTCGCTTGGGCGCAGGCGGGCAGAGATATTCCACTTTACGGCACAACGCATGCAGACTATTTCTTCGGCCCGATCCCGTGTGCCAGAAATCTGACGCCGGAGGAGATCGACGAGGCATATGAGAAGAACACCGGACTTGTGATTATTGAGACCTTTGAGACAAGAGGCATCAAGCCGATGTACACACCGGCGGTTCTCTGTGCGAATCACGGACCGTTCACCTGGGGCAAGGATGCCGCAGAGGCAGTCCACAATGCGGTCGTGCTGGAGGAAGTGGCGAAGATGGCGCGCAACACCGAGCTTATCAATCCGAAGGTGAAGCCGGCGCCGGATTGTATCAAGGAAAAGCATTTCTACCGCAAGCATGGGGCAAATGCCTACTACGGACAGAATTAGTACGTCAGAAGAAACGGTCTGCCGTTTCGCAATAAATATGCTTAGAAATGAGGATCAGTATGCAAAAACGAAGCTTTGGCCAAACAAAGGAAGGCAGGGAGGTCACGGAGTACACGCTTGTCAATGCGCAGGGAATGACGCTTTCTGTCATTGATCTCGGGGCAACGATCGTATCGATCACAATGAAGGGCTCAGACGGAAACGTATATGACGTTGTGCTGGGATACGATACACCCGTTGATTATCAGAACAATACCTGCTATTTCGGAGCTGTGATCGGGCGCAATGCGAACCGGATCGATCATGCACGCATCCATCTGGATGGAAAAGACTATTCGCTGGAAGCAAATGATAACGAGAATAATCTGCACAGCGGATCGCACGGTTTTCACGCAGTGATCTGGGATGTGGTGCAGGAGAGCGCACAGAGTATTACGTTTTCCTATGTAAGCCGCGACGGGGAACAGGATTTCCCAGGCAATATGACGGCGAAGGTCACGTACACGCTGGATGATAACGGGGAGGTCGCGATCGCCTATGAGGCAGTCTGCGACCAGACGACGGTGGCGAACTTTACGAACCATGCCTACTTTAATCTGGACGGACATGATTCCGGCGTGATGGAAGGGCAGAAGCTTGAGCTTCACGCATCTTACTATACGCCAGTCATTGATTCCAAGGCGATTCCGACCGGAGAACTCGCAAAAGTATCCGGGACGCCGTTTGATTTCCGGGAGATGAAGGAGATCGGACGGGACATCGAAGCGGACGATACGCAGCTTCGTTATGCGGGCGGTTATGACCACAATTATGCGCTGGACAAGGCGGACGGTACCATGCAGCTTGCTGCGCGCGCCAGAGGTGCAAAGTCCGGCATCTGCATGGATGTGTATACGGACTGTGTGGGGATCCAGCTCTATACCGGCAACTTTATCACACCGCAGACCGGCAAGGGCGGTGTGCAGTACGGCAAGCGCCATGCATTCTGTCTGGAGACGCAGTATTTTCCGAATGCGGTGAATGAGAAGAACTTCAAATCACCGGTATTAAAAGCGGGCGATACGTACTGCTCAAAGACAAAGTATTGCTTCGGGCTGGAAAAATAAGGACAACGAATCAGGAATGAGAGAAAGTGGATTTTATCACGGAAAACGGTGGTAAGATCCACTTTTTTGTTTTGCAGGGAAAACAGCGTCCATACTTGACAAAAAGGAAATCCTGTCTATAATAATTACTACTGGTAATTACCTTTAATAACTAAATGGAGCGACGAGCTGGGAGGATAAATCATGACGAACGAAAAAATCAAGCGGATGTTTGATGCCTGCTATCAGGCGAAGCGGATCAGAGAAATGCTTCCGCCTCTGCCGCCGGGCGTGATGCCGTCTTATATTCAATATCTGGATGTGATCCGGAAGCTGGAAGGGCAGGGCACCGGGGTAAAGGTATCGGACATCAGCGATGCGCTCAATCTTCCGCGCCCCGGTGTGACCCGAACCGTAAAAGAGATGGAAAAAAAGGGATATATCTGTAAGATTTCTTCCCCGGATGACGGCCGTGTGACCTATATATCCGCCACTGAGGAGGGAGAGGAGCTCTCGAAAAAGTACGACGAGTATTATTTTAACGACCTGCGGGCGGATCTGTCTGATATTACAGAGGAAGAAGCGGATGGCATGATTCGGACGATTGAGAAGTTTTATAAGATTATGTGTGAGAGGAGAGAACATTTTGACAAGTGATAAAGCAGATTTTACACAGGGAAGTATATTAAAAAAGCTGGTTGCGTTCATGCTGCCCGTGCTGGGAGCCTTGATCTTACAGGCGGCGTACGGGGCGGTGGATCTTCTGGTTGTGGGAAGATTCGGCTCCACAGCCGGGCTGTCCGCGGTGTCTACCGGAAGCCAGGTGTTAAACCTGGTCACCTTCGTGGTGATTCAGCTGGCGATGGGTGTGACCGTCCTGATTGCGCGCTACCTGGGAGAAAAACGCCCGGAGCAGATCGGCGCGGTGGTCGGAGGCGCCGCGATCGTGTTCGCACTGATCGCCGTCGGACTGTTTGTCGTCATGGTATGTTTTGCGGAACCGATCTCTGTCCTTATGCAGGCACCGGCGGAAGCGGTGGATCTGACGGCATCCTATGTGCGCATTTGCGGCGGCGGTATTTTCTTTATTGTGGCTTATAATGTGCTGTCGGCAGTTTTCAGAGGACTGGGTGACAGCAGGTCGCCGTTACTCTTCGTACTGATCGCGTGTATTGTGAATGTGGCGGGGGATCTGATCCTCGTGGCAGGATTTCGCATGGATGCCACGGGAGCAGCGATTGCGACCGTTCTGGCACAGGCGCTCAGCGTGGTATTTGCAGTGCTCCTTCTGCTGAAAAAGGATCTTCCGTTTGCCATTGTAAAAAGTGATTTCCGATGGAATCCGCAGTGCAGGAACTTCCTTCGGATCGGACTGCCGCTGGCTTTGCAGGAGTTCCTCACGCAGATTTCATTTCTGGCGCTCTGCGCGTTTGTAAACCGTCTGGGGCTAGAAGCGTCCTCCGGTTATGGTGTCGCCTGCAAGATCGTTAGTTTTGCCATGCTGGTACCGAGTGCGCTGATGCAGTCTATGGCGTCGTTCGTCTCCCAGAATATAGGAGCAGGGAAGAAAAAGCGGGCAAAGAAGTCCATGCTTACCGGAATCGGCGTGGGTGTTACAATCGGCTGCGTGGTATTTGCACTGATCCTGTTAAAGGGAGATCTGCTGGCGGGTATTTTTTCGACAGATCCGGCGGTCATCCGGAACGCGTATGATTATCTGAAAGGATTTTCAATGGAGACGATCGTGACAGCGGTCCTTTTCAGCATGGTCGGCTATTTCAATGGAAACAACAAGACACTCTGGGTTATGACGCAGGGGCTGATCCAGACGTTATTGATACGTCTCCCGATGGCTTACGTGATGAGTATCCAGCCCAATGCGAGCCTCACAAAGATCGGTCTGGCGGCGCCGGTGTCCACCACGGTGGGAATCGTACTGAATATTGGATTTTTTGTATATCACAGAAGGGCAGCAGAGCGGCGATGAGAGAAGAACTTCTTAACGAACTGATGGTCATTTCAGAGGAAGAAAAAAAGTACAGAGCGGGACAGGGAATGGTTGAGCGGCAGCTGTATGCGAGAGAGTCGATCGGGGAGATTGACCGGGAACTGCTGTTAAAGCGGGGACGGCTCATCACCGTGCGTCCGCACAGCCGCTTTGTGGATTTCCCGGAGCACCGGCACAACTATGTGGAGATCATGTATGTCGTGCAGGGGAGCATCACGCACATCATCGAGGGGAAGGAGCTGACGCTTCACAAGGGGGATGTGCTGATGTTGAACCAGCAGGTGCGCCATGCTATCCGCAGGGCAGAGTATGAGGATATCGGCATCAATTTTATCGCGCTGCCGGAGTTTTTTGAGGTGCCGCTTTCCATGCTGCATGAGAAAAATGTGCTTGCGGAATTTATCGCCGGCGCTTTCGGACAGAAGAATCCGGTGTCGCACTACCTGCTGTTCCGCTTAAAGGAACAGCCGCAGGTGGAAAATCTCATGGAAAATATGATCGAATCCATGCTGCATGAACATTCCGATGAGGATGTCATGAACCAGTATACGATGGGGCTGGTATTTTTATATCTGCTGAATCACCTTGAGAACTTAAGCCACAATTCCTCGATGGACTACCGGGAGGCGATCGTGCAGGCGGTGCTCGGATATATC
>ENA-UERG01002836-UERG01002836.1-human-gut-metagenome-genome-assembly--contig:-NODE-2836-length-11855-cov-4.116573_pt1 | contig 11855 bp, 9 predicted proteins | sample MGYA00242954_ERZ507954 | MGnify/ENA primary metagenome ERZ507954 (study PRJEB26167, sample SAMN06115478) | human gut metagenome | host: Homo sapiens | place: China:Sichuan | collected 2015-01-21... | reverse complement strand
TCGAGCAGGTGAAGCTCGCGGACTTCCTGCGCGGCGAGCAGGGGCTGGACACCCCCCTCGCCGAAAAGGGCGGCAACCTCTCGGGCGGCCAGTGCCAGCGGCTCGCGCTGGCGCGGGCGCTGCTGCATGACAGCGATATCTATATTTTTGACGAGGCGACATCCAACATTGACGTGGAGAGTGAGAACCGGATTATGGAAGTCGTCCGCGGGCTTGCCCGTGAAAAGACGGTGCTTCTGATCTCACACCGCCTTGCCAATGTCACAGCGGCGGATGAGATCTTCGTGCTGCAGGCGGGGACGGAAGGAATCGCAGAGCGCGGCACGCATCAGGAGCTGATGCAGCGGCAGGGATATTACTGCAGGCTGTATGAGGCGCAGCAGGAACTGGAATCCTATGCGGGCACACAGCAGAAGGAGGTGACGGTGTAATGAAGCAGAACAAAGACAATCAAAATAAAAAGCAGAGAAGCGGATTTGCCGTCATGTGCGGGCTGATCGGGATGATAAAGCCGCTGCTTGGCATCATGTGTCTGGCGATTCTGATGGGCTGTGCGGGCAATCTGATGGCGACGTTTTTAACAATCCTCGGAGGCTATGCACTGCTTACCGTGACCGGTGTATACAGTGGAATGAAGTTTTCCGTGATCTTTACGCTGCTGGTCTGCTTCGCGGTGGCGCGCGGAATCCTGCGTTACGCAGAGCAGGCGAGCAATCATTATATCGCGTTTAAGCTTTTAGCGCGCATCCGGCATCAGGTGTTTGATTCTCTGCGCAGACTGGCACCGGCCAAGCTGGACGGCGCGAAAAAGGGCAACCTGATCTCGATTATCACCAGCGATATCGAACTTCTCGAGGTGTTTTATGCACACACGATCTCGCCGATCGCAATCGCGGTCATCACATCGGTGGTTATGACGATCTTCTTAGGAAGGATACATCCCGTTTTCGGAGTGCTGGCACTTTTCTTCTATGTGCTTGTCGGAGCCGTGATTCCGGTTGTCAACGGACGGATCGGAGCTGCCGGCGGCAAGGAATACCGGGAGGCGTTCGGCGCTTTGAATACCTGTGTGCTGGACAACCTTTACGGCCTTGAGGAGACGCTGCAGTACGGACAGCAGGAGGCACGCATCGCTAAGATGGCGGAGCAGACCGGACATCTGGAGACGGTCAACGGCGCATTAAAGCGGGGGGAGAACTTACAGCGCGTGATCACCGACGGTGTGATTCTCTTTGCGGGTGTGCTTGCGGCGCTCGTGGGTGGAACGCTTGCAGAAAACGGCAGCATCCCGGGAAGCGGGGCGGTGATTGCGGTGATCGCGCTCGCAAGCTCCTTCGGACCGACGGCAGCACTCTCGGCGCTGTCAAATAATTTAAACCACACCTTGGCGAGCGGAAACCGTGTGCTGGATATCCTGGAGGAAAAACCGCTCGTGGAGGAAGTGACCGGAAAAGAGGATACGTGCGGTCAGAATATACACTGCGACCATGTGTCCTTTGCCTACGCGAACACGCAGGAGAGCGGGGAAGAAGACGGACGCGGCGTGCTGCGGGATTTTACGGCGGATTTTACGGAAAAGCGGATTCACGGCATTCTCGGAAAGAGCGGCTGCGGAAAATCGACCCTGTTGAAGCTTCTGATGCGGTTCTACGAGCCGGATGAGGGAGTGATTGCCTACGACGGAACAAAGATCGGAGAGATCAATACAGCGGTGCTGCGCGGCGGTATCTCCTATGTGACGCAGGAGACGTTTTTGTTCCATGACACGGTGGCGGAGAACCTTAAGGTGGCAAAAGAGGATGCCACAGAGGAGGAGCTGGAGCGGGCGGCGCGGGCGGCGTCCATCCATGATCTTATCATGAGTCTGCCGGACGGTTATGAGACGAAGATCGCGGAGCTGGGGAGCTCCCTGTCGGGAGGAGAGCGGCAGCGTCTCGGAATTGCGCGCGCCTTTCTGCACGATGCAGACATCCTGTTCCTCGATGAACCGACTAGCAACATTGACAGCTTAAACGAGGGTATGATTCTGCGCAGCCTGAAAGAGGAATGTGCGGACAAAACGATTCTGATGGTGTCACACCGGAAGTCTACGATGGGCATTGCGGACGACGTGCTGGAAATGTAGGCGGATCAAAGCCGTACAAGAGACCCGTTTGAAGATAAGAGAGACAGAAATGTCCGGCAGCGTCTGCTGCCGGACATTTCTGTAAAAAACATAAAAAAAATGGAGATAGGGGGACTCGAACCCCTGACCTACGCGTTGCGAACGCGTCGCTCTCCCAGCTGAGCTATATCCCCGGATTCTGATTCAGACGATATCAAAAATCTTTCGCCCGAACAATATGTATTATGCCACATTTGTTTTTGAAATGCAACAGGTAACGAAACCTTTTGCGGGTAAAGTTATTGACTTTTCCTGTAGCGGAACATAGAATATTTATAATTGCAGGGAACCGGCAAAAGACAGTGCATGTGAAGTGGCTGCAGGGAGTATTCCCGCGGTCATTTTTGAATTTTAAGAGATAAAAAGGGACACAGATATGAATATCAGGCAGGCAAAAAATGAGATCAAACATACCGTGGAGGCATACTTAAAGAAGGATGAGGCGGGGGATTATGAGATTCCAGAGATCCGGCAGAGACCGGTGCTTCTGATGGGACCTCCGGGCATCGGCAAGACACAGATCATGGAGCAGATCGCCAGAGAACTCGGGGTCGGGCTGGTAGCATACACGATCACGCACCACACAAGACAGAGCGCCGTCGGACTGCCGTTCATCAGGGAGGAGGAATTCGCGGGGAAGACCTACTCTGTGACGGAGTACACGATGAGTGAGATCATCGCCAGTGTATACCGCAGGATTCGTGACAGCGGGCAGCAGGAGGGAATCCTGTTTATCGATGAGATCAACTGTGTGTCTGAGACGCTTGCGCCGACGATGCTGCAGTTTTTACAGTGCAAGACCTTCGGCAACCAGAAGATACCAGAGGGATGGGTGATTGTGGCGGCGGGCAATCCGCCGGAGTACAACAAATCCGTGCGCGATTTTGATATGGTAACCCTCGACCGTGTGCGCTATATGACCGTGGAGGCGGATTACAGGGTCTGGAAGGAGTATGCGAGGGCACAGCACATCAGCGGAGCGATCTTAAGCTACCTGGAACTTCGCCCCGGCAACTTTTACCGCGTGGAGGCGGATGTGGACGGCATGCAGTTTGTGACGGCGCGAGGATGGGAGGATCTCTCCAATCTGATGGCGGTCTATGAGAAGCTCGGTTTTCTGGTGGACGAGCAGGTGATCCGGGAATATATCCATCACGCCGATGTGGCGGAGGATGTGGCGGCGTATCTGGATCTCTACCGCAAATATCAGGATGACTACGGCATTCCGCAGATTCTGGACGGCTGCGTCAGACCGGAGATCTACGCGCGCATCTATGCGGCGGCGTTTGATGAGCGGCTCTCGGTGGTACACCTGCTGCTGGACGGTCTGGCGGCGTTTTTCGGCAGGGCAGCGTCTGAGCGGGCATTGACGGATGCGTGGTATACCTTTTTAAAAGAGTACCGCAGCCAGGTGGAGACAGCCGCAGATCCGGCGGAATGTTACCGGACGCTTGTCGCAGAGCGGGAGCAGGAGATGCTGCGGCAGATTGCAAATGACGCTTACACCCGCGAGGAGGCAAAGCGGGAGAAGCTTTTGATGGAAAAATTAAAAGCGGCGCAGCAGGAAGTGACAAAAGATTCGGCACAGCGCTGTTTTGAAGCGGCAAAAGCGGGATTTGACCGGCAGCGGGAGGTACTGGTGCAGACCGAGGAAGCGGCGGGCGCGGCGTTGGAGCACGCGTTTGACTTTATGGAGCAGGCGTTCGAGAACGGTGAGGAGATGGTGGTGTTTGTCACGGAGCTCACGATTACGTCGGAGTCCGCAAGGTTTCTCTCCGAGCATACCTGCGAGCGCTATCTGACATACAACAAACAGCTTTTAATAGGAACGAGACGAGCGGAGCTGTTGTCGGAGCTGCGTCGGGACAACTGACGATTTCGCAGGAAAGAATATAAAAGGAATATAAGAAGGAATAAAAAGATGCAGTCACAGAATGAACTTAGAAATCTGTTACAGAGAATTGATCATAAGAGTTATCCGGCTTACAAGGATACGAGAGGAAGCTACGATTTCGGCAATTATGTGTTGTCGATCGACCATGTGCAGGGAGATCCGTTTGCCGCACCGTCGAAGGTGAGCGTCCATGTCAGGGGAGGGGCAGCGAAGTTCCCGGCGGATCTCTACCGGATGAAATGCCGCAGGCTGGCAGTGTGCGACTATCTGCTGCGTCAGTTCGGGCAGGAACTTGAGCGCGTGTCTTTCAAGGCAAAAGGCTCCGGAAAGAGCGGACTTCTGGCGGTGAGCCGCCCGGGACAGGAAGTGTTGGAGCGCACCGCATGCCAGATGGATGAGGCAAAGGGCGATCTGGTGCTTCGCTTTGAGGTGGGATTCCCTGCCAACGGGAGAACCGTCAATGCAAGAGAACTGGAGAAAATCTTTTTTACGTTTCTTCCGGAATGTGTATCACACAGCCTGTTTTATAAGGCGCTGGATGAAAAGGCGGTGTACCGTGCGGCGGATCTCGCGGAGGATCAGCAGTATATCAGGGATCATTTAAAGGAGCAGGGACTGGTGGCGTTCGTGGCGGATGCATCCATCCTGCCGCGTGAATCCGGCGTGTCCGGCAGACCGATGAAGGACGCCGTGAAGTTTACGGCGCCGGAATCCATGAAGGTAAGCTTTGCGCTGCCGCATGCGGGAAAGATACAGGGCATGGGAATAAAGAAAGGAATCACACTCATCGTCGGCGGCGGATACCACGGCAAATCCACGCTGCTTAAGGCGCTGGAACTTGGCGTGTACAACCATATTGCCGGGGACGGCAGGGAGTATGTCATTACCGATGATACGGCGATGAAGATCCGCGCGGAGGACGGAAGAAGCATCAAAAAGGTGGATATTTCCATGTTCATCAATGATCTTCCGAACGGAAAGGATACGAGTGCCTTTTGCACGGAGGATGCGAGCGGAAGCACCTCCCAGGCTGCCAATGTGGTGGAGGCCATGGAGGCGGGAGTAGAGACGTTCCTCATCGATGAGGATACGAGTGCAACCAATTTTATGATCCGCGACGAGCTGATGCAGAGGGTGGTAAACCGCGAGGATGAGCCGATCACGCCGTTTATCGACCGTATCAGGGAGCTGTATGAACAGTACGGTATCTCCACGATTCTGGTGGCGGGAAGTTCCGGCTCCTATTTTCATGTGGCAGACTGCATTGTCCAGATGAACCGTTATAAACCGCAGGAGATCACCGCATTTGCGAAGGAGGAAGCGGGCAGATTCCCGCTGCCGGAGGTGAAACCGCCGAAGCAGGCGGCTCCGGGGTTTGAGCGTGCGGTGCGGCCGGACCGTGCATTTAAGGAAGATGCCCGCATGAAGCTAAAGACGATGGGACGCGACGGCATCTCTATCAACCGCGATACGATCGATGTGCGCTATGTCGAGCAGCTGGCGGATACGGAACAGCTTGCGGCGCTCGCCTACTTTTTAAAGTATGCCGAGATCCATGTATTCAACGGAAAGCGCACCCTAAGAGAGAGCGTTTCCCTATTGATGCAGTATGTGGAGGAGCACGGACTTGCCGCGGTGACGGAGAGCAGCTATGTGCCGTGCGGGCTGGCAATGCCGAGGGCACAGGAGATTTTTGCATGCATCAACCGTTACAGAAGAATCAGTTTGTAGGAAAAGGAACCGGAGAACGTGAGTGACAAAGCGAATATTGCAGCAGCAGTTCTGGCACATGTAGATGCCGGGAAGACAACTTTATCGGAGGCACTGCTCTATGAGAGCGGAATGATCCGCAGGGCGGGCCGCGTGGACAACAAGGATGCGTTTCTGGATACCTTTGCGCTTGAGAAGGAGAGAGGAATCACCATTTTTTCCAAGCAGGCGGTATTAAAGCTGCCGGAGGAGACGGTCACGCTTTTAGATACGCCGGGGCATGTGGATTTTTCGGCGGAGATGGAGCGGACGCTTCAGGTGTTGGATTACGCGATTCTTGTCATCAACGGGGCGGACGGTGTGCAGGCGCATACGAGGACGCTGTTTGGGCTTCTGGCGAAGTATGAGGTGCCGGTGTTTTTGTTCGTGAACAAGATGGACCAGCCGGGAACGGATCAGGAGGCGCTGCTCCTGGAATTGAAAAAGGAACTGCATGAGAACTGCGTGGATTTTTCGGATCAGGAGAGCGCGGCTTTTGCGGAAAATGTGGCGGTGTGCGATGAGCAGGTCTTAGAGCAGTATCTGGCAGGGGAAGCGGTCGGAACGGAGCAGATCAGAAAGCTGATCTGGGAACGTAAGCTGTTTCCGTGCTATTTCGGATCTGCGCTCAAGATGCAGGGGGTGAAGGAGTTTCTGGCGGACTTTATCCGGTATGCCAGTATCCCGGCCTGCGGGGAGACATTCGGCGCGCGGGTATTTAAGATTGCACGGGATGCGCAGGGAAACCGCCTGACCTACTTAAAAGTGACCGGCGGCAGCTTAAAAGTCAGACAGGTCATCGGGGAGGAGAAGATCAACCAGATCCGCATTTATTCCGGCGAAAAATATGAGACGGCAGAGGAAGTTGGCGCCGGAGGCATCTGTGCGGTCACGGGTCTGCTTCACACATTCTCGGGGGAGGGACTTGGCGCAGAGAAAGCGTCCAGGCTGCCGGTGTTAGAGCCGGTACTGACTTATCAGATCATACTGCCGGAAGAGGTAAGCTCGGCAGTCATGCTTCCCAGACTGCGGGAACTTGAGGAGGAGGAACCGCAGCTTCACATTGTGTGGGATGAGACCTTAAAAGAGATCCAGGTGCAGGTGATGGGGGAAGTACAGATCGAGGTTTTGAGCGAACTGATCCGTCAGCGCTACGGAGTGCAGGTCACATTTGGCGCCGGAAGGATTGTATACAAGGAGACCATTGCAGGTACGGTGGAGGGCGTGGGACATTTTGAACCGCTCCGCCATTACGCCGAGGTGCATCTTTTGCTTGAACCGGGAGAGCCGGGAAGCGGGCTCGTATTTGAGACGGACTGCAGCGAAGATATGCTCGACCGCAACTGGCAGCGGCTGGTGCTCACCCATCTAAGAGAGAAGGAACACGTCGGTGTGCTGACAGGATCGGCGCTTGCGGATATGAAGATCACACTCGTTGCCGGACGCGCACACACAAAGCACACGGAGGGCGGTGATTTCAGGCAGGCAACCTATCGTGCGCTGCGTCAGGGACTGATGCAGGCGGAAACGGTGCTGCTGGAGCCGTGGTATGATTTCAGACTCTCGCTTCCGGCAGGAGCGGTCGGACGGGCCATGAATGATATCGACCGCATGAAGGGAACGATTGCCTACAGTGCAGACGGCTGCATTGTAGGAAGTGCGCCCGTGTCCGCCATGCAGAATTACCAGCGTGAGGTGATGGCATACACCGCGGGAGAGGGGAAGCTTTCGGTTGCCTTAAAGGGATATTTTCCCTGTCACAACACGGAGGAAGTGGTGGCGCAGATCGGGTATGATGCCCAGAGTGATCTGGAGAATACGGCGGATTCTGTATTCTGTGCGCACGGAGCAGGATTCATTGTGCCGTGGGATCAGGTGTTTTCCTATATGCACCTGCCGCCGGTGCTCGGGCAGGATAAGAGCGGGGAGGAATGGTATCCCGGACAGTGGCTGCCGGATGCGGCGAATTTCCACGCAAAGACGGGGGAGGAAGAAGCCTGGATCGGCACGGAAGAGATTGACAGAATCCTTGACCGGACATACAATGCTAATAAGAAAGACAAAGATGCCGGCGCAACGAACGGCTATAAAAAGAAGCGCATCATAGAAAGCAGTCCCGCTTCTGCTTCCGGAGGCGGGAAGCAGAAGGATGCCGGCGTGGAATATCTGCTGGTGGACGGCTATAATGTGATTTTTGCGTGGCAGGAACTTGCGGAACTTGCCAGAGTGAATATGGATAGCGCGCGCGGGCGGCTTTTGGATATTCTCTGCAACTATCAGGGAATCCGCAGATGTGAGCTGATTGTGGTATTCGATGCGTACCGTGTCGAGGGACATCAGACGGAAGCGTGTGATTATCACAATATTCATGTGGTGTACACGAAGGAGGCGGAGACGGCGGACGCGTATATTGAGCGTTTCGCCCATGAACACGCGTCGAGATACCGCGTGACGGTTGCCACTTCCGACGGGCTGGAGCAGATTATTATCCGCGGAGCCGGATGCATCCTGCTCTCGGCGAGAGAGTTTGAGCAGGAAGTAAAGGAGAAGAACCGGCAGCTGCAGGCAGAGTACGACAGCAGAAAAGACCATGGAAAGGTCTATCTGCGGGATCAGATGCCAAGCCAGGTGCTTGACGGATCTTTGGAGGAACAGCAGTAATTTTGTTCCGGAATGGAGATTGGAATGAGAAGGGAAGAAGAAGTCAGACTGACACATTCGGGTATCTTTGCAAAAGACGGCAGACGCTGTGTGTCTGTGCGTTTTGAGCGGGGAAGGGATGTCGCGGAAGCCATATTGCCGGCATGCCGCGTAACGAAGAATGAGGGCTTTACGGACGAAGAAGTCCGCGGACTGGAGCAGTATCTGGAGAGTAAAAATGATGAGATTTTTGCAAAGGCAAAGGAAATCAATCCGATCAGGGGAATTCTTTAAATGCCATCTCTGCCTTTTGCTCATAGCCGCGATGCTTGTGGCGGCGGCACTGCCAAACGGAGTGCGGGAGTCCGGACCTTTGGACAGTGTGAAGCGGATGGGGCAGACCGGTGGACAGGAATTTTGTCCGGACCGTAAGCAGACCGGCACCATGGTCGCGTCACCGAACGAGGAGCGCCCGGAAGTGGAGGCCGCAGGCAGGGAACTGAGTGAGGCGCATGTCATAGAGACGCTGAGGCAGAAGAGTGCCTACCGCTACCGGAATGTCCAGCAGCTTCGGCTCCTGATGTGGCTTCTGGAATGTGGTCTGGCGGGACTTTTGGGCGCGCTGTTTCTTTTGGCGGGGAGAGAGCGCGGGCAGCAGTGGGAACTGATTCCCTCGGGAAGAAGGATTGTAGCATACATAAGGAGGGCCGACGGAAAAAAGAACGGCCTTGTATCCTCCATAAAATAGCAATTATTATTTTATGAGAGGATAAAAACTATGAATATTTTAATATGGATTCTGATGATCGTTGGTGGAGCAGCCGGAATGTTATCGACTGCATATCTGGTGCTGGCTATGCCGGTAATCTTTGGATGGAAAGTATACCGCAAGCTTAAGTATCACATCGGTCTGTATGATTAGAAAAAATGGGAGTTTTGGCTCCCGGGGCAAAAGAGGAAGTCATCCGGCAGGAACGGATGGCTTTTTCTTTTGTGCATCAAACTACAACGGAAAAAGTGTGCGAAGAATAAAAAGGAGGATGGATGGGCATCCTTGAAAGAAAAGGCAGGTGTGAAAGATGGAGAGCATACGCAGATTGCATGAGGAAATATTAAAAAGAGAGTACAAAGCGGAGAAACAGAGGAAAGAAGAAATGCGATATGATCAGATGGACTGTCTGCTTTTGGCGGGAGAAGAAAAGACGGAGCGCACAATTCCGGTCTGTGAGACGGTCTTTCCGGAAAAGTTCGCGGATTTAAATGCGGTGCGTGAAGTGCTGCTTACACCGGAAAAACAGGTATATGCGCTGATTGCGCCGGCATTTATGGGACAGTTTGGAGAGGGGGTCTCCCCGGGAGCAATCCGTGCGGCATTGAAACGCGCGGGATTTTCCGGGATGGTGGAGGTGGCGGTATTTGCCGACATTTTAACCTTGAAGGAAGCGCTTGAATTTGACCGCCATGTGAACCGGGATACGGATTTTTTGCTTACGAGCTGCTGCTGTCCGGTCTGGGTGTCCATGATCCGCAATATTTACGGGGAACTGGTACCGCATATGCCGGGGGCGGTGTCTCCGATGATCGCTGCGGGCAGGGCGGTGAAAAAGATGCATCCGGATGCCGTCACCGTGTTTATCGGTCCGTGCCTTGCCAAGAAAAAGGAGGCGAAGGAGCCGGATATCTGCGATGCGATTGATGTGGTGCTGACCTTTCAGGAGACGGCGATGCTGTTTGAGGCAATGGGGATTGCGCCGCAGCAGATGGAGGAGGATGCAAGCGAACATTCTTCGGGAGCAGGCAGAATCTATGCGCGGACCGGAGGCGTCAGCGAGGCGGTCGTGCGGACGGTAGAACAACTTCACCCGGGACGGAAAATTGCGGTCCGCCCCATGCAGGCGGATGGCGGAAAGGCGTGTAAGCAGATGATTGAGGCAATCCAGGAGGGGAAGACGGAGGCTAATTTTTTTGAGGGAATGGGATGCGTCGGAGGCTGTGTCGGAGGACCGCGGGCGCTGCTGCCGCGCGAAGAGGGCAGTGCCTACGTGGATCATTACGGAAAAGAGGCATTGTATCAGACACCTCTGGAGAACCCTTATGTAATCGAATTGCTTGAAAAGCTGGGATTTTCCACCGTGGAGGATTTTCTGGAAAAAAGTGATCTTCTCACACGCCATTTTTAAATGCAGCAAGTATTGTTCAGGGGCATGCATTTAAAATGCGTTGCCGGGGGGGACGGTTCGTGCTACAATAGGCGGCAGAGAATCATGCAGAGACAAAGGAGAGAAAGATGCTGCCACAGGAATTTTTGGAACGGATGGAGAACATGCTGGGGGAGGAGTATCCTGCATTTTTAAAAAGCTATGATATAGCGCGCTACCAGGCGCTGCGCTTGAATCCGCAGAAGGGGGACGACGCGTCATTTTTAAACCGCATGGTATTCTCGCTGGAGCGTGTACCGTGGGCAGAGCATGGCTACTATTACACGGCGCAGGATACGCCGGGAAAACATCCGTATCACGAAGCCGGCGTATATTATATCCAGGAGCCGAGCGCCATGGCTCCGGCAGCGTATCTGACGCGGCAGATGGCAGACGGTGCGGGCGAGCGGATTCTTGATTTGTGCGCGGCACCGGGAGGAAAAAGCACGCAGATTGCGGCGGCGATGGCAGGCAGGGGAATCCTCATCAGCAATGAGATCCATCCGGCGAGGGCAAAGATTCTCTCGGAGAATATCGAGCGCATGGGAATTGCCAATGCGGTGGTGACGAATGAGACGCCGCAGCGCCTTGCAGAACATTTCAGTGAGTATTTTACCAGAATCATGGTGGACGCACCGTGTTCCGGCGAGGGGATGTTCCGGAAGAACGAGGAGGCGTGTGAGCAGTGGAGCACACAGAATGTAGAACTGTGTGCCGACAGACAGGATGAGATCTTAGACTGCGCGGCATCCATGCTTGCGGGCGGCGGGAGACTGGTCTATTCGACCTGCACATTTGCACCGGCGGAAGACGAGGGAAGTATCGGGCGATTCCTGGAGAGACATCCGGAATTCTACGTGGAGGAGGTGCCGCTTGCGGAGGGAATGTCGCACGGACTGGGAGAACTTTCCGCGACGATCCGTCTGTGGCCGCATAAGCTTCGCGGGGAAGGACATTATGTGGCGGTGCTGCGCAAGGAGGGAACGCTTGCGGACGGCGGATCGGGTCTGTTAAAGAACGGGTATGAGAACGGAATTACGGCAGGAGATTCTAAGAGCGCTGCGGCGGGCATCCCGGAATATCTGGCATTTGCCGGGGAGACTTTCGCCGGGGACGCATTGGAGAAGTATGCAGGACGGGCATTCCCTCCATTCGCCGGATGAGTGAGGAGGAATATCGGACAAGCAGGAACATGTCCGTTGACCTGCTC
>ENA-UERG01002834-UERG01002834.1-human-gut-metagenome-genome-assembly--contig:-NODE-2834-length-11861-cov-4.109640_pt1 | contig 11861 bp, 7 predicted proteins | sample MGYA00242954_ERZ507954 | MGnify/ENA primary metagenome ERZ507954 (study PRJEB26167, sample SAMN06115478) | human gut metagenome | host: Homo sapiens | place: China:Sichuan | collected 2015-01-21... | reverse complement strand
GGTAGGTGCGCTTGCCCTCTGCCTGTTGCTTCTTTTTCGCTTTCCTGCGCTCGCCCGTTACAATCGGTACAACCGTTGCGTGGATGTGCGGCGTATGCTCGTCCATGTGCAGGACTGCCGAAACGGTGTTCTCCCGTCCCCTCCGAACTCGGAAATGAAAAGAGGTTTGCCGGGAGCTACATTCCAGACAGCCTGGTCGTCGGGAGCCTTGTCCAAGAAATCGTTGCAACTCGTTGTCAATGCCAGGGTGCACGACAATAAGACAGCTTTTGCTATAGATTTATATTTTTTCATTTTCTTCGTATCTTAATTAATTGTTGAAATTGATGCTAAAACCCACTGATACAGATTTCATCTGTGGGTATCTCAATCCATCGGTAGTTTCCAGTTCGGGGTCCCAAAGCTTGAAGTTGGAGAACGTCAGCAGATTGGTTCCTCTTGCAAACAAACGGCAGCCGCGGATGCCAATTTTGGTAGTCCAACGTTGCGGAAGGGTATATCCAAGTTCCAGATTCTTCAAGCGCAGGAAACTCATGTCACGCAACCACCATGTGGAAGCTTGTTCATTGTTTGCCACAGCCTTGTCTCCCATACGGGGCCAGAATACATCTTGCCTCGGATTTTCAGGTGTCCAACGGTCGTCAATGTTCGAATAGATGTTACCAGCACCTAAGGAAGAACCCGGCAACCAGGTCTCTCCGCCCAAGAGCTGGTAGGTTTTACCTGTTCCTTGGAAGAATACTCCCAAATCGAACGACTTATAGCTTACTGTAGCTCCAAAACCATAGACAATCTCGGGAATACGTGTACCACCAATGGCTGTTTTATCTACTGCGGTCACTTCACCATCCCCGTTCAAATCTTTGTATTTAATGTCACCGGGACGTAGGTTACTCATATCACTGAACTTCTGTGCCGGAATTCCTTCCTTAAGCATACCGTTTTCATCGAAATCATCTTCCGTAAAGAGCCTTTCCGCTATCAAGCCAAACAATTGCCCTACAGGTTTACCAGTTTGCGAACGGTATGTATCCAAGATGGCGGCAGGTTCGTCTATTTCCACAACCTTATTGTGTGCGTAGGTATAGTTTGCCATAGCGGAAATGGCCCAATCGCTATTGAACTTGTGGTTGACATTCAAAGACACATCAAATCCCTGATTATCGACCTTGCCATAATTGGCCCAAACAGGGCGGTTGAATCCGGCAGAACCAGGCACATTCTTACGCTGCATGAAGATGTCATCGCGCTTTTCCTTGAACACATCCACTACGAGGTTCACGCTACCATTCCATAGACCTAAGTCGATACCGGCATTCATCTTGGTCACGGTTTCCCATGTCAAGTTGTTCACACCGATTTCGCCTTCCGAACGTCCAAGGCGATAGATTTCCGCATCTGTACCCCATCTGTACGAACCGGTATTGACAATGGTAGAAATATAGGCGAAACGTCTGTTACCACCAATGTTACTGTTACCGGCCTTACCCCAAGTAGCTCTCAGCTTCAAGTTGGAGATGACATCGGAAACCGGCTCCATGAATTTCTCGGAAGATACAATCCATCCCAACGCCACGGCGGGGAAGAAGCCGAAGCGCTTGCCTTTGGCAAAGTTCTCGGAGCCGTTGTAACCGAAGTTCAGCTCGGCAACATAGCGGCTGTCGTAAGTATAAGAGAATCTTCCGGCTATGCCTTGGGTACGATAGGGAAGCGCATCACCATTGTCATACTCCTTCTGGTTGTAGAGGAACATGGCGTTCACATCGTGCACTTTGCCGAAAATGCGGTTGTACGAGAACATTCCTTCCAGATAGATGGACTGATCGCCCCATTTAGCTCCTTTTTCATAGCCCAGGAACTCTTGTCCGGTGGTCTGCACATCAGTGATGATGTTGCCCTCTGCATCGCGTGCGGTGGCGGGATTGTAGTAATAGGGGTTCTTGGAACGTGTCACGGAAGTTGCCGAGAACTTGTCAAAAGAGAAGGTTCCCTTGAACTTCAGTCCCGGTGTGATGAACTTCAAATCCTGTTCCAACGATACTAGGGATTCAATCTTATTGTGGTTTAGTTTTTCGTATCCACGCTGCGTGGCCCACGCCCAAGGGTTCTCCTTGTACATCACACGTGGAATGCGCCCATCGGCATAGATAGCCGGATGCACGTAGGGAGGTACACGCATGGCTTGATAGAAAATGCCCTGGTTGGTTTCCGTGTCTCCCGGAGGAGCGTTACGGGTTTGCAGGAACACGCCCACATTGGCACGGAACAAGGTAGTGGGAGTCACATTCACATCTACATTGGAACGTACCGTATATCGGCTCACCTTCAGGGAAGAGTCCCACTCCTGGTTCTTGTCGCGTTCAATGATACCGTTCTCATTGTAATATCCTGCCACCAACGCATAACGAAGAATGTCCGTACCACCGTTGACACTAACGTTCGCCTTTGTGTTGTCTGCATGGTCTTTGGAGATAACATCCCACCAATTCACATCGGGATAGAGTTCCGGGTCGGTCTGGTTCTTGTAGTTCAGCAGGGTGGCTTCGCTTACAAACGGGTTTCTACCCTGCTCGGCATACATTTCGTTAATCAGTTCCAGATACTTCACACTGCCGATGTAGTCGGGTATCTTGATGGGTTGCGTAAAGGAGTGTTCGAAGCGGACGTTCACCTGCGGCTTTCCAATCTTGCCGCGCTTGGTCTCAATCATCACTACACCATTGGCACCGCGCACACCATAGACGGCACTGGCGGCAGCATCCTTCAACACGGAAAAGGAGGCGATTTCTTCAGGGTCGATGTCGTGGAGCGAACGCTCGACGCCGTCCACCAATACCAGCGGATTGGTATTGCCAGTAAAGCTACTGATACCACGAATCCAGAAGTCGGAGTTATTGAACCAAGGGTCACCGCTACGCTGAACCGCAATCACACCGGGAACCATACCCGCCAAGTTGTTACTAAGCGAACGGCTGGGAGCCGCGGCAAGTTTGGCCGGCTCTATATTGGTAATGGAGCCGACCACAGAAGCTTTCTTCTGCGTTCCGAAGCCCACTACCACCACTTCGTCAAGGGCTGCCACATCTTCTTCCAAAGCTACATCAAGCACTCCTTTGGAGCCTACCGCTACCACTTTATCCTTAAAGCCAATATAAGAGAATTTTAATGACGGCTTATTACCTTTCAACGTAATCGTATACGTACCGTTGATGTCCGTCACCACACCATTAGAAGGGTCTGCCGCCTCCGTCACATTCACACCGATGAGTAACTCACCTTGTGCATCCATCACACGTCCGGTCACCTTCTTAGGCGACTGGGCAAATGCCGAGCTACTGATGCACAACAGTAGCATCAGCATCCAGCCCACAAATTGCTTTTTGGGAATATTCTTCATTTCGTACCTTTATTAATGATTTATTGAATTTGCTGCTCCGTAGAACTATTTTTCCATAGTCGTGCCAATATAGTGGCACAGTTTTGCCAATATAGAGACACAGTTTTGCCAATATAATGGCAAAACCCCGGATATAAATATCAGCCTATGAACGTATAAAAAAAGAGCGTTACAAAAGTTTACTCGTTGCCCCACAGAGTGGCTTTGTTACCCTTGGACTTACGCCAGGCATCCCGCCAACGATGTATATCAACATGGTTGATGAAAGGTTTCGGAGCACGCTGTGCCTTTGTAGGAGCTTCGGGAAGAGCCACAGCCGAATCTTGGTACCAATAAGCCACGGTAGACAAATCCAACGTCAAGTTGTTGTTGGAGCCATGTTCGATGGTTCCCTTCAGGCTCTTTTCAAAGAAAATGGGATCTTCAATGAAGAATCGGTAAACGTGGGTACGACCCAGCCAGCCTATATCATTGTTCACACGGGGATAACCGAAGTAAGGATGCGAGAAGGCTTCTTTAGGACACCAGGCCGTATTGAAGAAGTCTTCCGTACCTGTACCTATCAGCGAGGGAACCTTTTCTCCATCAATGAACCACATGTCGTCACCTTCGCCATACCACATGGGAGTGGGACAATGCACATAGTAATTGATACCTACAAAGTGTCCCTTGCCTTGGGTTTCCATGAACACATAGTTGCGTTCGCCGGTGGTGTTCGGCTTCTGGGCACCGGTAACTCCCCACTCCGTCTCGCCTTCGGGAAGTGCTTCAGTCAGGTTGTGGTTATACCAGGCATGAAAGCGGCCCATGTCCTTGGGAAGCTTCGCCATCTCCAGATAATCCACGTAGAAGTAGAAAGCATCTATGTTGCGGTCGCTCTGGTTCTCAATTTCAATGCGTGCGCCCTTCTCGAAAGGCATAGCGAAATAGCACGACAGACCGGTACCGTTTTCAGGACCGGCCGAAAGAGGCAAGGATGCGTAGTTGTATCTCTCATCCCAGCCTTGTCCGAAGAAAGGGCCGATGGGAGACTCTACCGAAGGATAATCGTTGCCGTCCCAATACATGCGAATGATAATGTCGTTTCTGCTCAAAGTGGGAGGTGGAGGCGCAATCGTCACCCAAATGTGGTTGATGACTCCCGTTCCCTTGATGTCTGCAATGATGCGTTTCTCACCTGGTTTGAAGGGCTCCAAGTGATCTCTGTTACCTCCGGTAGGGTCTGTACTGGAGATTCTTTTGTTTTTTACACCCGACTTCAACTTTGCCAAGTCAAACATTTCGTTCGTCATGTTCGACTGTGCAAAAACAGTAGGAAAGTACAATCCCAGAACAAGGGAGAGTAACAAACTGAATTTTGTAATTCTTCTCATAAATTTTTGTTTACATTGATTAATTAGATGATTAATATTCCAATAAATATGGTTTCTCATTGAATGTTTTCCACAGCAATTCTCCAAACAATGTATTGGCCCATGCAAACCAGCTCCTTGTGAATTTCTTGGGATCATCCTTGTGGAACGACTCGTGCATGAACCCGGTACCGGCATGCGTTTTCTGGAGCATCTGGATACACCGCTGTAACTCTTCATCGTCTTGAGCAGTCAGGGCTTTCATTATCAGGCTCATCGGCCATATCATGTCCGTACCAATATGATGTCCTCCTATCCCTTCAAAATAAGAACCTTTAAAGAAATAAGGATTGTATTCCGACCACACGAATCTTCTGGTATTGGCATAAATTGCATCATCACTATCAACACCACCCAGATAGGGTAACGCCAGCAGATTAGGGACGTTGGCATCATCACTAAGATAAGCCGATCCAAAGCCATCTATTTCAAAAGCATAGATTTTACCGAACTTCGGATGATTCACCACGGCATAAGTCTGCAAAGCATTATAAACTTCTTTACTCAACGCCAACAGTTCATCAGCCAGTACATTGTCTTTGGTTATCTTTTGAACCATTTCGGAAGCCTGCCTCAAACTGGCCACCGCAAAGAAATTGGACGGGACGAGAAAAGGAAAGATAGTGGCATCATCACTAGGCCTGAAAGTAGAGCAAATCAATCCGACCGGATTTACTTTATAGCCCACTCCACCCATAGGAACAGCATCTATAGCCCATTCCGAAGTTCTGCGAAAGCTATAAGGCCCGTTACCATCTTTTCTCTGCTGTTCCTTGCAGACCCTTAAAACGGTTTCTATCGCCTTCTTCCATTGCGCATCGAAAGGAGAAGCATCATTTGTCTTTTTCCAGTATCCATATGCCAGGCGAATGGGATAGCAAAGCGAATCCAACTCGTATTTACGCTCATGAATACCCGGTTTCATCTCCGTATGGTCGCTGTTCCATCTTGTATACTTCGTATCATCATCATAAAAGGCATTGGCATACGGATCCTTCAATATAAAGGAGGTCTGCTTATTGATAACGCCAATTATCAGTCTTTGCAGGTTCTTATCTTCAGACATGAAATCCAAATACGGATATACTTGGGCAGAACTATCCCTTAACCACATGGCATCAATATCACCGGTAATCACATATGTATCCGGTCGGCCATCCTTTTCTGAATAAAAAACGGTTGTGTCCAACGTATTCGGAAAACAATTCCCAAACAGCCAGCCCAGTTCTTCATTCTTGACCTTCTGTTTAAAAGTAGCAATGGCCTTTTCAATGGCAGGACTTTTGAAGTTCCTTTCCGATATAGGCTTCCTTACTGTTGGAAACGACGAAAAAGAGGCAGCTGTCGAAGCTACGCCTGAATTCGCAAACATCAAGTTTTTATTCAGCGCATATCCTGCCCCCAAAAGGCCCACTCTCTTTATAAAATTTCTTCTGTTCATGTTATAAATCCATTGACTAAAAATATTATCCTGGAACAATCTTCTTATCCTAACAAACTAACAACTGATTGAAATACAATTTCAACTGATAAACATCACCCTTATAACCTTCTGATATGTAATAGCGCTCCTCCATCCTTTGCCAGATTCAGTTCAATGATATCCTTCCTTGTAACTTTCCGTACCTGTCTGTCCAGATTGTTTGGATTCCGCTCCACATCCTCCGCATCGGTATAGATCGTTGCCTGGTAGTCCCCCTCACTAAGGAAGTCCAATTCCAATTTCAGATTCCTTTCCGCACCGTTGTTTAGCGAGCCTACCCACCAGTCCGAACCGCTCCTGCGGGCCACCGTGACATGCTCATTCATCTTTGCCAGCGGAACTCTTATCTCATCCCACGTTCCCGGCACGGTACGGAGCACCTCGAACCCCGGTTGACCTTCATAAGCCTTTGGCGTATCGCACAACGAGGTGAGATGGTTTTCCAAAACCACATACATGGCCAACATATGGCAGCGTGTGCTCATTACATGAGGATTTACATACTGTATCTTGAACTCCGAGCGCGGCAGTGCCCTGAACCCTCCCAGGTGATAGTCCGTCGCTCCCGCCAGCATCCTGGTGAAGGGTATCGCAATGTCATGGTCCGCATTCACCAGCGTGTCCCATTTGCATACTTCATAGTTGAGTGTCCCTTCCCGTGTGAATTCATTCGGATACGTCCTTACCAGTCCGGAAGGCTTGCTCGACCCATGGAACTGTATGAAGAGCCTGTGTCTTGCCGCACATTCCAGTATCTCTTCTTGGATGCGTATCATCTCTTGGTCATTACGGTCCATGAAGTCCACCATGAGTCCTTTTACTCCCCATCCCTCATAGAGCGCAAAGGCTTCTTCGAGTTTGTCGTACAACGGTCTCCAGTGTACCCACAGATGTATGCCAACCCCCTTGCTCCTTGCATATTCCACAATTCTCGGCATGTTCAGGCACGGTATCGGTTTTGTAACGTCCGCATTGGGTCCCGCCCATCCGAAATTGAAGTTGTCATCATAGTACCAAGGAGTCTCCGCATATCCGTAGATTCCATGTGCATCCAAGCCATTGCGTGCTGCAAAATCGATGTAGTACTTGTTTGTATCGAAGTTGTTTCCCGGAGAGAACGTGCTGTCCGGCACGACATTCCCGTTCCACCATGTGAACGTGGTCCTGCAAGGCTTAATCCATGAAGTGTCTTCAATCCTGCAGGGCTCGTTCAGGCTTGTTAGTATATTCGTCTCCAGCAATCCTCCCACCCGGTCTGCAACGGAGATTACGCGCCACGGGGTACGGTGCGGGAAACTGTCTGTCTCGACCTTTATCTTCTCCTGCCCCAGTTTTGGCGAGAGCTTTCCCACCAGTCCACCCTTCTCCTTCACCAGGTACATTCCCGCATAGTCCCTTATGGCCGCTTCAGTTATAACCACTGCCACCCCGTTGTCGAACTCGAATGTCGCCGGCATCTCTATCAGCCTTTTCCTTGCCACCTTGTCATATCTTACATGACTGTATACCCCTTCGTGTGTATTCACATACCCGGGCAGGTACATGAGCAACGCCATCGGGTTTCCTTGCAAGTTGAACTGTGTCCTTTCATCATACATCACGTATGAATCCCATGCTTTCTGTTCCGGAAATTCATATCTGAATGCTATCCCGTCATCGAATGCCCTTACAACCAGGTTTATCAGACGGCCGGAATCTGACCGTTCCTGCATGGGAACGGTCATTTCATTGCAACGGCTACGTACACTACTTGTCTTGCCGACAATGAGCTTGTATGTCTCATCAATCTTTTTACGCTGCACCTTTCCTGCTTTAAGATTCCTTCCGAACTCTCCGCTATCAAAGCTGAAACCAAGCAAAGAATTTGCTATAAGAGACTGCTTCCTATAGTCGATGTCATATGAAACACTCTCCGGCGTTACTTTCAGAGAAAATCTAAGTTTTCCGTCAGGAGACGATACAGACATTCTCTGCTGTGCAGAAACAGCTATAAAACAAAATAGTGCAACACACAAAACAAGAAGTTTCTTCTTCTCTGTCATCTTAATCTGTCTTTGATTGTACATCCCTATCCTAATTGACCTCAATCCACAATCTTGCCTGAAACATTATAGCGTTTCACATCAATGTTGCCATAAACCACGTTCAACACAGGCTTTCCTGCTTTCCATTCAATAGTTCCGAAACCGGTATCAGTACTGATGAAACTTTTGAAATCACCAATCTTAGAATTGATGTACATGGTTTTGTCAACAGCATCATACCGTACTCCTGTAAGCCCCTGCAACATTCCATAGCTTGCCATGGCACGTGCATACCAGTGGCCGCACTCTATCTCATTGAATGGGTTTCTTACTCTTCCATCATATCTCTCACGGCATTCACGGACAATATCCAAGCCCTTTTCCACCTCACCTTTCATCATCAAATGACTGGCAACCTGATATTCGATACCGGTCCAGACTTCATTGCTGTATACAAAAGGCAGTGACAGCATACCACCCTTCGGCCATGTGCAAAGCAATAATCCGCCATCCTTACCACAAGCATACACCGGTCTTTGAGGATTGAAATGGTCTACCAAGTCATGTTTCAGATTGTATTTGTGTACGGCCACCAGATGGCTCCTGACCTTTTCATTGTCCAGCACTTCATCCAGTCCGCATACGGAAGCCATCCACATCCCTAAAATTCCATCGGACAGACAACCGGTACCGTATTGGTATTTTGGCCCTTCTTCCTTCAGCAATTTCAGGGCCTCTTCGGAATAACTTCCCCCGAAAGACATTACATCAACCGGATTGGGAGCCTGAAGCCCTTCCCACTGAATTTTCTGTATGAAATATTCTCCATCGAAGAGTGCAGTTTCCATGTATTTCTTGCCTTTTGACAGCAGGGCCGTATATTCCTTAACGGGTTGCTTCAGCTCCTTGCCCATCTCTATAAACGCAGTCAAAGCTCCCAAATAGAAACTTGTACACATGCCGTCCGGTCCCCAGAACTCGATGTCATAAGTATTGTGGTGCGGCTCTTCAAGATAGCCCTTATGCAAGGGGTCCCATGTACGGATGCAATAGTCAAGACTCTTTTTCACTGCCGGGAAAAGGTCTTTCATCCACTGTGTATCCCCGCTGATACGCCATTCACGGTAAATTTTCATAATCCCACCCAACTGTCCGTCGGCAGCAGCATGGAAGTTGTGAGGCGGTGCCGAAATAGGCAAGTTGACTCTAAAATTCTGGTGTCCTTCCGTATTCTGGCTTACCCTGAATTCCGTTTCACGCAAGGTTCTTTCCAAAGACGGGAACAAATGGGGCAAAGCCTGTGCATAGTTCCACACATGCGTACAACTTCCGTGACAAGAGCCAAAAGAATCCTGACATCCTTCCCAAGCCCAAAATCTTCCATCCCATTGACGTAATACCGTAGGAGATTTCAATATAGTTAAATTAGCAGCAACAGCCTCCAGTACTTCTGCCGGCAAAGAGGAACTATAGAATGCATCGCTGAACAGCCGGCTGTTCTTTTCCAGCATCGCCTGGTTTGCATCCCAATAGCCGATAACCTCATTCAAACTCTTGAAGCGCTCCGAGTACCAAGGTCTGTAGGTAGCTTCGACATCTCCTTCATCTGCCAGGAATTGTTTTTCTTCTTCAGAAGAATCCACAACCTGCCAGTCTCCCCAACTGTTACTTTCAAAATCGGCAAGTAAGGTGGATGTAGAAGACAAGTTGTAAATATCTTCATTCCTATTGTCTGTCAACACAAACTGGTCGGCCAGAATATGTCCCCACGGGTAAACATCCAAATCAATGACTTTCACAAAAGCCTTCTTTCCTTGATAAGGTTTCAAATCCCATACGGTTTCACTCAGAGTCTCCGTCTGATTTCCGACCGCCGTCTCTACAATCTTTCCGTCTACTACAAGATTTACAGAAGTACGGTCAGCCTGACTGCCTCCACCTACCAGAAACTTCAGATATCTTTTCCCAATATTGAACTCAGGAGACTGAATAATACCCGTCAGTCCATCTCCACCCTTATCGAACGAGTTCAGCAACTGCTTGCCGACAAAGCCGCTCACAGGTTGCTGACCGGAAGCCGTTCCCTTGCAGGGCATTCCCGTAAATGCCTGTCCTACCTTTCTGGCACCACCGATAGAAAGGTTTGAATCGGGCAGATACCAGCAGAAGTTTACCTTGACTGTTTTTGTCTCTCCCGGCTGCAACGTCAGCGGAACATAAACAGACGCTCCCGGAGCAACACCCTTAACCGGCTGCTTATCAGCAATCCGCCCATAGCGAATATTATCCCAAACCACAGTCTGCGTATCGAACCAGGCACTACAACAGCAGCAGCATTTTCCACATAAATAGCTAGCCCACTGTTGTTCTGATCGGATTCTAAAACAAACCCGTTCTTTACTCCTCGGATAGTACCCTGACCATCAATGAAATTTTTGGTATTATAAGAAAACACGGTTTCGATAGCCTTATCGGAAGTGTTTGTAAACTGATATTCCAGTACTCCAACCGGTAAGCTGGAATTGTCCGCATCCGTCGGAATGAAAGGACTCCAACCCGTAATCTTTGCAGCCAAAGGCATATCCTTGTCTTTCAAATCTACAGTTGCAAAAGGGAAACGTGCCTGGAATACCGCCTCTTCAAAGCGTGGAAGACCGTACGTCTTGTCTCCCCTACCTAAACCACTCTGTGCAGGACCAAATAACTTCCAAGTCGGAACCTGCCCTTCCAATACCTTTGCTCCGTTCTCAACCCCCTTTACATAAATCGCAGCAAAGGTATACGGCTCATTCATCACATCAGGATGGTGTCTGAGAGACACATGCGAAATGGCACCGGTTCCCTCCAAACAGAACATTCCGGCGCCGATTCCCCCTATAGGAAATGCAATCTTATCCAGATATTCCTTTTGATACTTACCGTTAAACTCCCGCCCTTCACTGTTCTGGGACATTGCTTTACCCGGAAACAGTATAGCCACATTAAATAGGGCCAATAAAGTTAAAGTTGATCTTACCATAGTTGAATTATTAATGTTAACGAATCATTATTCTATTTTTCCAAATTTATCAAGGATGCGGTTGTACGCTTCAGCCGCTGCTCCATTTCCCCAATCATAGATTGTAAACTCACCCATACCTTCACCTGCCGGATTTGTACGGCCGCCATGCCCGTAATTTTCCATCATGAATCCATAATCCTCTGAAGCAAAGAACGGATGAACTTTTTCCCATTGCTGTTTGGTTTGAGGATTTTCAGTACAATACATCATTACAAAAGATGCCTTAAGTGCAGCATATCCCCGTTCTATATACTCTGGCTTATCAAGAAGTTTTCCATATTGAATGATGAGTTCGGAAAAAAGACTTTCGCGTGAATCATTCCATTCACCATCGGCATTCAACACACCAAAACCACCCAATACATTTACATACATGTATGGCGGCTGCCACGATGCTTGGGTCATCAGCAATTCATCAAGTGTACGCTGTCCATAATCAAGATATTCTTTATTTGAGGTAAGACGATAGCACTCCAGTAAGGCT
>ENA-UERG01002832-UERG01002832.1-human-gut-metagenome-genome-assembly--contig:-NODE-2832-length-11864-cov-7.069908_pt1 | contig 11864 bp, 9 predicted proteins | sample MGYA00242954_ERZ507954 | MGnify/ENA primary metagenome ERZ507954 (study PRJEB26167, sample SAMN06115478) | human gut metagenome | host: Homo sapiens | place: China:Sichuan | collected 2015-01-21... | reverse complement strand
GCTCTGAGTGAGAAACTTGTGCAGGAGTTCGTTTTGCAGAAACTCAATGGCGGTCTAAGCATTAAGACGGTGAAGGACATTCTGATTGTCCTGAAAATGGTGATGAAGTTCGGAGTAAAGAACGAATGGATGAACTATTGCGAGTGGGACATCAAGTACCCCACGACAGAGACTAATAAGGAAATTGAGGTGCTGACGGTGGCACACCACAAGAAGATCCTCGATTTCATAAAACAGAACTTCACATTCCGCAACCTTGGTATCTATATCAGTCTGACCACTGGCTTGCGTATCGGAGAGATTTGCGGTCTGAAATGGTCGGACATCAATACCGATAATGGTACTATCACCGTGAACCGCACCATTGAACGCATCTACATGGTGGAGGGCGAACACAAGCACACAGAGTTGGTCATCAACACACCCAAGACCAAGAACTCATGCCGTGAGATACCGATGAACAAGGAACTACTTGCGATGGTGAAGCCACTGAAAAAGGTTGTCAATGCAGACTTCTATGTATTGACTAACGAAGAGAAACCTACAGAGCCACGTACCTATCGCAACTACTATCATCGCCTTATGGCGCATCTTGGCATTCCCCGGCTGAAATACCACGGATTGCGCCACAGCTTTGCCACACGCTGCATTGAAAACAACTGCGACTACAAGACCGTAAGCGTGTTGCTCGGTCATGCCAACATCACGACAACCCTCAACCTCTATGTTCATCCCAACATGGAGCAGAAGAAAAAGTGCATCTCCAAGATGTTCAAGTCTCTTGGAAAATAGGGAAAACAAAAGAAATATAGGCTATAAAAGACAAAAGGATGAGGTGATTTCAAATCATCCCATCCTCCGTTTACTTGTCTATATACGATGTGACAAAATAGGCAATCGGAATAACCGTATAAAGGAGGCATTACAAGAATAACCAAAGTAATGCCTTCACCCAGCCATTTGAGAACCATACTCCTTCATTCCTTGACATCATATTAGACATATCATAGAAATGGCGAATAAGAATTCCTTGTTCTCCTTTCAGTGGTCTTCAAGAAGTTATAACCACCCAAAGGCGGTGTGTCATAATTGCAAACTGCTGCGTTACTTTCGGAATTCGACCTCAGTCATTTACATCAATAAACTCCTGTCGGTCTCATCCTAAGTGCCTTGCATTTTGCTAATTCTGACACACCTTAAAGGGGGCTGCATCAAAACTTTCGTTTTGACACAGCTCCCTGTTTTTTATATATACTATTTTGAAAAAGGCCTTCAGTCAGATTCAAAGTTTTAACCGAGTCAACTTTCTTTATTGATAAGACATTTAGTAGTCAACTAAAAACGTTAACATACACGTTAACATACAGCCAATTAGCTTATCACCTAAGTGAAAAGCATTTATCACCTTAATGAAAAACACTTATCACCTAGGTGAAAAACACTTATCACATTAATGAAAAACACTTATCACCTTAATGAAAAGCATTTATCACCTTGGTGAAAAGATTAAATACTTGATTACAAACTCAAAAACAGGGCAAACATATTATCTCCTTGACTATGCCCAGCAATTAGAAACTTTCCTGTCGAGTAATTTATATTGGATACGCTTGTCCGCCAATCAATAATAAACCCGTCAAACAAATGCCATTATTGGGGGATGATTTTTGGGATAAGCATTGACGAAGCCTGAGAAAAAGGCCAATATTTGTGCAAAATGTCACACGTTTTTTCAGTAATCATCAAAAGTTTTTTAGCAAAAAACGATAAAAAAACGTATTCGGTTTTCCATTTATGAAAAAAAGTATATCTTTGCGATTGAAATCGGTTCTGAAACGAATATTCTTCGTGAAGATTAAAAGGGAATCGGGTGAAAATCCCGGACAGTCCCGCTGCTGTGAAGCTCCGATAACATCTTGAAACACCTCATTGCCACTGGCTATTGCCGGGAAGGCTTCAAGATGGGAGTCAGTCAGAAGACCTGCCATTTCATATTTATCGCCTTTATTCGAGGGATAGTAAAGCGATGTAGAAATTTATAAGCGCATAATTAAATAGGTATTACTTTGTACAACAAGGCAGTAGCCAATGTTGTACCCTTTTGGTTAGGATAAATGACCAAATATTAGTTGTTAGTAATGTTTTTCTAAATGTGTTAAACCCAGAGGAGCCTTCGTCGATGTGATTTCGCCGAAGGCTTGTACTTTTCTATTGCTTCATTCAAAAGGGAAACGGACGCCCCATTCTTTCCTTAAGGCATCCATTTGCCTCATGATACGCAGCGTCTCGTCATGCGGCATATCCAAAGTTTGCAAAAGACCTTTGTCCAAAGCTTCGATGCAAGCGTTCACCTCATATTCGAATCCTGTCACTTGCGAAGGAGCATGATACTCTGCAACTGTTTGATAGTTGCCATCCAACACCTTTATTGACTGGGGATTATTAATATTATCTATAATCATGTGCCCTCCATCACCGGATATGATTCCTTGCCTGTCCGAACGTGCCAGCATCGAACAATTCAACACTGCCATTCTTTCACCGGGATAAACCAATGTGATGCTATCTTGTGCATCCAATCCATTGTCCATCTTCACACAAGTGGATGTTGTGGAAAGTATCTCCGTGCCAAACACCATCGCCGCAAAATTCAGCGTATAAACCCCGACATCCAAGAGAGCTCCGCCTGCCAATTCCGGACGGACCAAACGCTCGCGGTTCGTGATGGCATAGCCCAAATTGGCGGAAAGCAAATAAGGCGTGCCAACTGCCCCTTTGCGGACCAACTCGGCAATCGTCCTTGACATCGGCAAATAACGAGTCCAGATAGCTTCCGCTATAAACACCTGCTTTTCCTCAGCCAACTTCAAGAGTTCTTCCGCTTGTGCGGCATTAGCCGTGAAAGCCTTTTCACACAACACCGGTTTCCCTTTCAATATGCATGCCTTGGCTTGCTCAAAATGGAAAGCGTGTGGCGTTGCAATATAAATCAAATCCACTTTCGGGTCATCCATCAATTCCTCATACGAGCCATAAGCACGTTCAAAACCTTGTTCTTTAGCGAACGTCCTCGCTTTCCGCATCTCCCTTGAAGCAATGGCGTAGCGATGAGTCCGTGGCAAAGCAGCCAAAGTAGAAGCCATCTTCAAAGCAATATGCCCTGCCCCAATAATGCCAACATTATATATTTTCATGGTAGTATATATTCTTACACAAAAAAGGCACACAGATTTGACGTCTGCATGCCTTACTTCCTTTTATGCTTATTTATCAAGCATCACCTTTTGGTACGAAATCCTGGAAATTAGCAGTTTTGTTATCCGCATTAGCAGCACCAGAAGTCATCATTTCTTCAAACTTCTTCAAGTTGTCCTGCAAAGCAAGATATAAACGGTGAGCATTGTCTGGAGTTAATATGATACGGCTTTTAACCTGTGCTTTCGGTGTTCCAGGAACCACACGGATAAAATCCAAAATAAATTCAGACGCTGAATGAGAAATAACAGCCAAGTTAGCATAAGTACCTTGAGCTGTTTCTGCTGACAATTCTACTTGAATTTCGTTGTTGTTTGTCGGTTTGTTATCTTCCATGACTCTTTAAATAAAATGTTATTTACGCTACAAATATACATAGAATATTGGAAATTCCTACAAAAAACAAAAACGACTACTTTCTCAAGCAGTCGTTTTTTAAGTTGTTTTTTTAATTCTCAATTCTTTAGACCAATGTAAAAATCTTTTGTGTCTTGCTTATGGTCATAAACAATAGACAATTAATTAGTGCTAATCAAAATTTATTTTTATGTTTTGCAAAGGTATATATTTAATTTCAGTGTGCAAATTTTTCCTGAAAAATTACGCTAAAAACTGCCGAATAGCTTAAAATGAGCTATTTATGAGTCTTTCACCTCAATAGAGGTAATGATTTGGCAACAGTCCTAAATTCTGCTATCTGCATACGTTTGCTGCCTAACAACTCTTTTCGGCTGCAAAAATACAAAAAAATAATGAATCTAAGATTTTTAATTCCCCAAAAAACATCAAACCGAAAGATATGTTACAAAAAGTACCAGTTTTCTTACAAAAATAGCAGCATAATGTTTAATCAAATTTAATTTTACCGTCAATAAGTTTAATTCAGTTTAAAATAACTATCAAAAAGTTCTATCAATCATTTTTTTTTGTACTTTTGCAATCGAAAACAAAGAGGTTTATACCTCCGCAACATGTATAACATTTAAAAAAGGAGAAAACATGAAAAAGTTTTTGTTTTCTATGGCTTTGGCATTAGGTGCTATATGCATGCCAAGTCAAGCAAGTGCGGCTGAAGTATCTTCACCAGTAGTAAACAACATTAAGGCAACAACAACGTTCCAAGCAACTCCATCAAATGGTCCTGTCGTTATTATTACCAAAGATGGAACAGTCATTATTGTTCTCTAATGTCGTAGTCTATTGCTAATCAACAACGACTGCATATTACATGAGTAGGCACTCTTTTTAATTGGAGTGCCTACTCTTTAATATTTTCTTTCTATTCTGTACAAATATGAAAAGGGTTATATTATTCACGCTTTCGTGCTTAGTCTCTTGTCTATTAGTCTCTGCACAAAAGATAGGATTATCCATACATTATAATATGGTGATGCAAATTCCGAAGGAGGTCTATAGTATGAGTGATTTAAGTAAAAGACAAATGATTATAAATCAATTGTCCAATCAGCATAAAACTTATACTTTATTTACTAATGGCAACGAATGTGCATTTTCAACCACAGGCATAGATAACAATGTTATCAAACTTGAAGGAAGTGGCTCATACTATACAAATACAACAGATAATAAGGAAATCAGTATAAAAAGCATTGTAGATAAGGCGTTTGTCGTTTTTTCTGATTCATTAAAAAATGAATGGGATTTGTATTTTGATGAGACTATAGAAGTTTTAGGAAAGAAATGTACAAAGGCCGTATATAAGAAAAATCGTTCTGTAGTAGCATGGTTCTGTCAAGAAATACCATCCCCCGTAGGACCTTGTGGATATATAGGGCTGCCAGGGGCAATACTCCGCTTGACGACATCAAGCGAAATTTATGAGGCAGAAAGTATTTTGCCTATAAAAGGGCAAGTCAAGATAGAGTTACCAAGAGGAAAAATAATGCAAAAACCTGCTTTTGAAAAGTTACAGAAGAAAAAGATTGAAGAGTTGAAGGAAAGCGGCAATGACAATGTCATAGTTTTGGAGGAAAAGAATATGGACAAGAATGAAATCGCACGGATTATGACCGGTGGCGGCCAAGTGTTCAAAAAGAAAGCATCGGAAGAGGGTGGTGGCTCCCGTCGACCCAAGATGTCCGATTTCTTAAGAGGAACGCATGGTTCGGGAGCGGCCAAGATGCGTGCCGGATTTAAGCTGCAAAAAGCCTTGCGTAACACTAAAAAGAAAAAATAAAACATAAAAGAGATACTGCGTGAGGGTTTCTGTAGTAACTTTGCACTAGTTTTGACGTGGATAGATTTGTATTGCTTGCAACCACTGGAAAAAATGCTAAAAGATAATCTTTTTCGATGATGCTTTCCTGCAATCTTTTTCTTCACGTCTTTATAATTCATTTTAATCATAATAAATTCATTAACTAAATGAGTTATTTATTTACCTCCGAATCGGTGTCTGAAGGACACCCCGATAAAGTAGCCGATCAGATATCGGATGCTTTGCTGGATGAATTCTTGGCATATGACGAGAATTCTAAAGTTGCTTGCGAAACCCTTGTTACAACCGGACAGGTTGTCTTGGCTGGAGAAGTTAAATCTAAAGCGTATGTGGACGTACAAGATGTCGTGCGCAATGTGATTGAAAAAATTGGTTATACCAAGAGTGAATACCAATTTGAAGCTCAGTCGTGTGGCGTTTTCTCTTCTATCCATGAACAGAGCGGTGATATTAACCGTGGTGTGGAGCGAGAAGACCCATATAATCAAGGAGCTGGTGACCAAGGTATGATGTTTGGTTATGCAACTAACGAGACTGCAAACTATATGCCGCTTGCTTTGGATTTGGCACATAGTTTATTATTGGAATTGGCTGCCATTCGTAAGAATGAGTTGGAATTGATGCCTTATCTTCGTCCGGATGCAAAGAGCCAGGTGACAATAGAGTATGACGATAACGGTAAACCATTACGTATCGATACGATTGTCGTTTCTACGCAACACGATGAGTTTATCACCACAAAAGATGGCTTGACTCAAGATGAGGCGGACAAAGCGATGCAAGACCGCATTCTAAAGGATGTAAAAGAGATATTGATTCCTCGTGTGAAAGCACAATATCCGGAATATGTGCAAACCTTGTTTAATGATAAAATCATTTACCATGTGAATCCGACCGGTAAGTTCGTGATAGGTGGTCCTCATGGAGATACGGGTTTGACAGGAAGAAAGATTATTGTAGACACTTATGGTGGTAAGGGCGCACACGGAGGTGGAGCATTCTCCGGTAAAGATCCTTCAAAAGTAGACCGTTCTGCTGCTTACGCCGCACGCCATATCGCTAAGAACTTGGTGGCTGCAGGTGTAGCAGATGAAATCTTGGTTCAGGTATCTTATGCAATCGGTGTCGCTAAACCGATGAATATCTTTGTCAACACTTATGGACGTTCTAAGGTTAACATGACGGACGGACAGATTGCTGAAAAGATTTGGGAAATCTTTGATATGCGTCCAAAAGCAATCGAGGAACGTTTGAAATTGCGTAATCCTATCTATTTCGAGACGGCTTCATACGGCCACATGGGACGTACGCCGCAGGTTGTACGCAAAGAGTTCTCTTCCAGATATAATCCAGAATCCATTGTATGTGAAGTGGAATTGTTCACATGGGAAAAACTGGACTATGTAGATAAAGTAAAAGAAGCATTTGGTTTGTAAAACCAACTATAATAATGTGCGAGGGACAAATGGGTAAACTGCCTGTTTGTCCCTCGCTTTTTTTTGTTTAAATGTTTAATCTAATCCGTTTTTTTCTTTTCTTTGCACTATCAACAGAATGAATTGTGATATGAAGTATAAACTAATAACTTTGTTACTGGCAGTCTGTCTATTCTCTTGTGTAAAAGAAGATGATATTGTTAAAGAGAGCGATAGGACAATCCTTGTTTATATGGCGGCTGAAAATTCATTGAGCCAATTTGCTTTGGATGATGTCGAAGAGATGATTACCGGAATGAAAGAGATTGACGACAGCCGAAATAATTTGCTGGTTTATTTGGATGCCGTTTTGTATGATTCGGACAACAAGACCAAATTGTCTCCTGCTATTTACCGTTTCCGTAAGAATAAAAACAATGAAGTGGTAAAAGAGATGGTCTATCAGTATCCGGAACAGGATGCTTCGTCTATTACTGTCGAACGGATGAGTGATGTGTTCAAAAGGACTTATACGGCTTATCAGGCGAAAAGTTACGGTTTGGTTTTGTGGTCGCATGGCGAAGGATGGATTCCTTATCTGACATCTTCTTTGCGCTCCTTTGGACAAGATGGTGGATCTACTGGCTTGATGATGGACATTTTAGATTTGGAAGAGGCAATCCGTCAAGGAACTACTTATCTTGCCGGACAGTCACGTTTTGATTTTATATACTTCGATGCTTGTTATATGCAATCGGTAGAAGTGGCTTATCAATTACGTTCTTATGCCAATTATATCATTGGGTGTCCGATGGAAACTCCGGCACCGGGTTCTCCGTTTGATAAGATATTGCCATATTTGTTTACAGAAGGCGAAGCCGGGGTAAAGGGATTTGCTTCCTATTATTATGATTCGTATGCCAAGTCGTATAATGGAGGAGTGAATAGTTCCAACTTTCATTGGACTTCAGGAGTTTCTATTTCTGTCGTGCGTACGGACGCATTGGAACAATTAGCCCAAGCAACTCGGCAAATATATGCTTCTTATGGGGAACGTATGCAAACGATAACTGAAGCTGATGTGGCATCTGTCCAATACTTCGACCACAATCGCCGATATAATCGGGTGCAGATGCGTATTTATTCAGACCTTGGAGATTATGCCCGTTATTTGTCTACCGACAGTGAATACAGTCGTTGGAAAGAGGCGATGGATGCAGCAGTTGTATTTGCGCAAGCCACGCCCACGTGCTATTGTTCTTCCGCTGATATTTATGGAGGCAAAGGCGATATTGCTATCCAAGCCTTCTCCGGTCTTTCTTCTTATATCCTGTTTGAAAAGGATGACAAGTATGCCAATTGGAATACTTACTACCGGAAGTTAGATTGGTATAAGCAAGCGTATCCTTGAATAGGGATTGTTCTCTTAAAGGGAAACGACAGGTCATGGCTTAGAATAGGTTTTTGGAGGATAAAACATAAGGATGTATGGGACGTTTAAGAAGTTTACTGTTATGTATGCTAATCTGCATATGTAGATTTTCTATAGCACAGAATATATCGGGTATGGTTGTTGATGCACAAAATACAGCCATACCCTTTTGTACTGTTACATGTTCACAAGATAGTGCGGCACATTCCATCGTTTCGTATGCAATATCAAAAGACGATGGTTCGTTCACTATTCAATCCAACAAGGCTTTGTCCTCATTTTGGTTGACAGCAAGATGTGTCGGATATACTACACTGAGAGTACATTATAAAGAAGTGCCGGCAACCCCATTACACTTAATGATGAAAGACGACAGCTACACATTGTCTGAGGTAACAATAAAAGGTAGAAACTTAGGGGCGAAAATAAAGAATGACACAATTGAATTTAGTCCAGATGTGTTTAAAAACGGAAGTGAACAGAACATGAGCGATGTCATTAAAAAGTTGCCTGGAATGACAGTCGATGAATCGGGAAATGTTTCCTACCAAGGGAAAAAAATAGATAAGTTCTTGGTCAATGGCGAAGATGTGCTTTCTACAGGAGGACATGCACTAAAAACTTTGTCCGCCGACTTTGCTTCTGGTGTGGAGTTGCTTAGTAACTATAATGATGGAAATGTCGGCAACTCTTTTAATTCAAAAGAGACGACAGCATTAAACCTTATAAATAAGGACTTCCATAACAAATGGGCAGGCAACTTTACAGAAGGTGGCGGTATGAAGAACAAGTTTGACAGCAAGAACTCAGCTTTAAAGATGGGCAATAAAGTATCTGCATCCATCATAGCAAATGCGAACAACACCAATGAGGCTGTATTCTCTATAATGGACTATCTCAATGCCAATGGCGGTCTTACAGGAGTAAAAACAACCAATGGATTTGCGCAATTGAGCCTTTCCAGTGCAGAAAGAAATGTCTTGATGCCAAGTAATGACGAATACAAAAGGACTTCAGGTATTGGCAATGTCAATTTAACATTGAAACCGTCTTCACACTACAAGGCCACAATAGGTGTAATCCACAATGAAATGGATGCAAAGTCTGCATTGTCAACGGAACAACATATAAAGATGGCGCAGGAAAACATACGTAAGTCAACAGAAGAGAATGGCAAGAAAAGAGGCAGCTTCAGTTCATTTAACCTCAGCCAAAAATGGGATGTCAATCAATACACAAGCTTGCGTTTCCAAACGAAGTTGGCATATAGCGATATGAGAAACAGTATGTCTATCATGGATTATTACAACAATAATTCCGATAGAAATGCAGACAATGACAAAAACAAAGGATTTAATGCTTTACAGCAGGTCAGCTTAAATTCGTTGATAGGCAAAGGCTTGCTTTATGGAAGTGTAGATTTCGCTTTTTCTAAGTCAGACAGAAACTTGGACATTCTTTCCTCTTACGAATTGCCTATCGAATATACACAGGCTGATGGTTCTTACTATATAGATAGAGGTTTGAAGAAGCTGAATGTGGCAGGTGCTGTAGGATATGTATTTCCTATTTTCCATAAAATCAACTTGAAATGGGAGTTGTCCACTCAGAACTACGATTCATGGATAGACCAAAATGTAGATAGCGAACATTTGAACAGTCACAATTTCGGGATTTATGGGGGGCTCATGAAGAACAAAGGTCTCTTTAGGTTTGATGCAGGCGTTAGATTTTCTGATTATGGGAATAATACAAACATTAATGGACTAGCGACAAAGTCTGTAATCAAGTGGGAGCCATCCTTTGCAACAGAATTACGTTTCAGTCAGCAACACTCTGTTGCATTTGGACTGAGTTACAAATATGTGCCAACCGATATTGAAGCACTTTCGAGACTTTCTGTCATCAATAGCTACGATGAGGTCACAGATGCTTCCTCATATTCAAGGTTGGGCAACAACGCCCTGAACATGAATATTGCTTATAAGTTGTATAGTTTGTATAGCAGAACAATTATATTTATGTATTTGACTTATGAGAAGGCTGATAACACCGAAATGCTGAACTATCAGAATGACGGTTTATTACACAGCCAAAATTATATGGATGGAGGAAAAAAGGAAACCGTAAATGCAACTTTATATGCCAACAAAGGATTGGGCAACTTGCCTATTGATGCCAAACTGACCACAACATTTTTATGGAATCGAAACGAAATTGCATACAATTCCATTCCGTGTAAAATGTTGATAGGGAACTTAAAGACAGACTTAGGTTTCGTCTCACGCTTTAAGATTCCTTTCAATGTTGAGGTTGATGGCTTGTACAACAAGTTGACAAACAAAGTCACCGACTTAAACATTGATTCTAGTGACAAGGAATTTGGTGGAACTGCAAAGCTCATATTTGCGAAGAACAAGTTCGCCAGTTTTGTTACCGGCAAGTGGAACAAGATAGAGAATACAAGCGGAAGTAAGATATTGCGAGATATTGATTTTTCCATTTCCTATAAAATCAAGAAATTCACATGCAAACTTTCTGGCACGAATATCTTTCACCTTAACGGAATCAATTGGTTAAAACAAAATGTTACACCAACTTACACATCCTATGTTAGATACAAACAACATTCTGGAAATGTTATGCTATCTCTAACATATCAATTGTAAAAGCAACAACAAAGAGGCGGTTTACCCCAAAAAAGTAAGCTGCCTTCTTTGTTCTTGCAAAAAGTATATTAAAGTTTGAAACGACGCTGTGTTTTTAACCTAATATTATTCCATTGCTCCTTAAACCATTCAACAATAGGTTGTCTATTGACATACAAAAACAATTGGTTCGGCTTAGTGGAATCAGAGAACACTTTGATTTCAGCATTCTCCACATTGAACATTCTTCTATGCTCCTCAGAATAGAACGAACCGCTAAAGCTCAATGCCTTCCCCATTAGGAGAACTCCGATTTGCTCAGCTGTGAAGCCAATCTTCTGGCACAATTTTTCCATTTGTAAGTGTGCCTCCAACATCGGAAACCAACGTTTGGCTTTGCCGATGATGTCGTTGAGCATCGTTACCTCCGTGGAGTGCTTGCTCTCCAAATTCGCAACCTCCGATTGGTGCTTCCGCTGCATCTCGTCAAGCTGTTTGCTGTGACTGTCCTCCATTTGCTGCACCTTCTCATGGAGTTCGTCAATGTATTGCTCTCGGTCAGTCACAAGCTCGCACAACTTTCGGTTGTGTTGCTCAACCTCCTTCAATTTTCCACTGCCCAAAAGAGAACCAATCTTCGACACAAAGGCAGCCTTTGCTTCCGTCTTGGCAGCCTGTAGCTTCTCCGTGTTGATTTCACTCTTGGTCTGTTTGAGCAGTCTCTCCGCTTCCTCCACATCGGATTGCAACAGTTTCATGCAGTTTTGAAGTCTCTCCGTCTCTCGCTTGATGTTACGATAATACTGTGCCGTGGTGGTATGCCTCGCATCCGATCCACGGACACCTCGCTTCAAGCCATACTTGCCCATGGCTTC
>ENA-UERG01002829-UERG01002829.1-human-gut-metagenome-genome-assembly--contig:-NODE-2829-length-11866-cov-6.375011_pt1 | contig 11866 bp, 10 predicted proteins | sample MGYA00242954_ERZ507954 | MGnify/ENA primary metagenome ERZ507954 (study PRJEB26167, sample SAMN06115478) | human gut metagenome | host: Homo sapiens | place: China:Sichuan | collected 2015-01-21... | reverse complement strand
GAAAAATGCCGCAAGATGGCGGACAAGCTCTGCTCGCTGCGCATTTTTGACGACGAGAACGACAAGATCAACCTCTCCCTCGACGATGTTGGCGGCGAGCTTCTTATCGTCTCGCAGTTCACGCTCTACGGCAACTGCCGCAAGGGCCGCCGTCCCGAATTTTTAAGCGCCGCGCGGCCTGAGATCGCCATCCCGATGTATGAAAAGTTCGTGGCCATCTGCCGCGAAAAGGGCTACCATGTCGAAACCGGCGAATTCGGCGCCTACATGGAGGTCGAATCGCTCAACGACGGGCCGTTCACGCTGATCGTGGACTCCGCCGACTTAGACGCACCGAAAAAGCAGTAAAGAAAGGGGTTATTTCTTCATGAAAGTCATCACCACTGTCGTCGGCTCCCTGCAGACGAATTGCTACCTGCTCATCGACGAGGAAACGAAGCTTGCCGCGCTCATCGACCCGGGCGACGAGGCGGAAAAACTGCTCGCGCTCGTCAAAAGCGAGGGCGTCACGCTCAAATATATTCTGCTGACCCACGGACACCGCGACCACACGCTCGCCGTGCCTGCGCTCAAAAAGGCGCTGCCGGACGTGCCCGTCTACATCGGCGAGGCGGACGCCCACTCCACCGGCATCTACCACTACCCGATGGCCGACCTCGTCCCCGATCTCAAATACTATGGCGAGGGCGATACGCTGCCGCTCGGCTCGCTGACGATCAACGTTCTCGCCACGCCGGGCCATACGCTCGGCGGCGTGACGCTGCTGGCCGGCGACGCGATGTTCCCCGGCGACACGCTGTTTGCAGGCTCGATGGGCCGCACCGACCTCCCCGGCGGCAACGACGCGCAGATGCTCGCCTCGCTGCGCCGTCTCGCCCAGATCGAAGGCGACTACACTGTTTACCCCGGCCACATGAATTCCACAACGCTCGCGCGTGAAAAGGCGATGAACCCGTATCTGCGCCATGCGCTGCGATAAAGGACACGAAACCACATGAAACTTGAGCTCATTGGGCATGATGAAAAATACGCGCTGGAGCAGAGCCTACTCACGCTCTTCCCCGGCGAAAAGCCCGTTTACGGCACGGTCGACAAAACCGCCGACACGCGCTGGGCGCGCGTGACGCTCACCGAAGAGGACGAGCGCGTGCAGGTGACGACGGAGCTGGGTGTGGACGGCAAGTCCGCCGCCCACAGCTACGACTATCCCCTCTCCGGCACGGAGTATGAAAAAGAAGGTCAGCGCCGTCACGCCGTCGGCATCAGCTTTTTCGGCGCGGCGAAGGACCTGCTCGGCATCTCCCCCGCGTGGGGGAGCCTGACCGGCGTGCGGCCCAGCAAGGTCGCGCTCTCGCTGATCCGCGAGGGCGGCAAAAAACGTGCGGAAAAGGAATTGCAGGAGCTCTACTGCGTCACGCCCGCGCGCGCCCGCCTCGCCATTGAGGCGGCAGACGCTGGCATCCGCGCCGCGGCGGAGCTGGAGCCGAACGATATCTCGCTCTATGTCGGCATCCCGTTCTGCCCGACGCGGTGCGCGTATTGCAGCTTCGTGGCGCAGAGCGTCGAAAAGTCGTTCTCGCTCGTCGAGCCGTATTTAGAGGCGCTTTTCGACGAGATCACCGCCGCGGGACAGCTCGTGCGCGAGTTGGGGCTGAACGTCAAGTCGTTCTACATGGGCGGCGGCACGCCGACCACGCTGACCGCCGGCCAGATGGACCGCCTGCTCACGAAATTGGAGCAGAATTTTGATTTTGGAAGTCTCGCCGAGCTGACGATCGAGGCGGGCCGTCCCGATACGATCGACGAAGAAAAGCTGCGCGTGCTGCGCGCGCACAACACCACGCGCGTTTCCATCAACCCCCAGACGATGGAGGACAACGTTCTCGCGGCCATCGGGCGCCGCCACACGGCGGACGACATCCGCCGCGCGATGGAGCAGGTGCGCGCCGCGGGCTTCCCGCACGTCAACATGGACCTCATCGCGGGCCTGCCCGAGGACACGCCCGAGGGCTTTGCAAGGAGTCTCGACGAGGTCATCTCGATGGGCGCGGACAACATCACGGTGCACACGCTGTCTCTCAAAAAGGGCAGCCGCATCATGCTCGAAGGCAAGGGCATCCCCGGCGCGGACGAGGTCGCGCAAATGCTGGACTATGCCGACCCCACGCTGCGTAAACATGGTTTTGCCCCCTATTATCTCTACCGCCAGAAGTACATGTCCGGCAGCTTTGAAAATGTCGGCTGGACGAAGCCCGGCGGCACGGGGCTCTACAACATCTACATCATGGAAGAGCTGCACTCCATCCTTTCGCTCGGCGCGGGCGGCTCGACCAAGATGGTCGGCGGCGGGCAGATCCGCCGCGCGTTCAACGCCAAATACCCGCGCGAATACATCGACCGGCCCGAAAAGCGCCGCGCGAATCTGATGGACTTCGCCCGCTTTTACGCCGAACAAGGAGAATAACGATGAATAAGAGTGATTTCTTTACCGCCGACGCGGTCAAGCCGCACTTCACCTATGATGATTACTGCGAGAGCGCGGATATGATCGCGTCTCACCTCGGCGATTTCCGTCCCGAGGTACTGCTGGTGCTCGGCAGCGGCCTGGGCTTTCTCGGCGACCGCGTCGAGGCGCGCACCTGCGTGAGCTATGCGGACATCCCGCACTTCCGCGCGTCCACCGCGCCGGGACACGAGGGCCGCTTTGTTTTCGGCGAGCTGCGCGGCAAGCGCGTGGCGGTCATGCAGGGCCGCATGCACTGCTACGAGGGCTACACCATGGAGGACGCCGCCTACGCCTGCCGCGTCATCCGCTTACTCGGCGCAAAGACGATGATCGTGACGAACGCCGCGGGCGCGGTGAACACCGAGTATTCCGCGGGCGATCTGATGCTCATTTCCGATCACATCAAGCTTTTCGACTTCGGCCCGCTCTGGGGGCCGAATATCGACGAGTTCGGCACCCGCTTCCCCGATATGTCCAATGTCTACTCTCCCCGCCTGCGCGAGCTTGCCAAGGAGGTCGCCAGGGAGCAGGACCTCACGCTGCGCGAGGGCGTTTACATGTACTTCCCCGGCCCGCAGTTTGAAACCCCCGCCGAGGTGCGCGCCGCGCGCGTGCTCGGTGCGGACGCCGTGGGCATGTCCACCGTGCCGGAGGCCATCGCCGCCGCGCACTGCGGGTATGAGATCCTCGGCGTGACGCTCTGCGCCAACATGGCCGCGGGCGTGCTGCCCCAGCCGCTCTCCGGCGAGGAGGTCAACGAGATGGCGGAGCAGTCGGCCCCGCATTTCTCCTCGCTCATCCTCGGCTGCCTTGAGCGGCTGTAAAACAGTTTATTTCAGCGAAAAGGAAAAGGTCGAAATTTTAATGGCTACGGAAAAGAAACAGTCCTTTTTCGGCGGCGCGGCGGTGTTGGCCGCCGGCGTCGTCATCGTGAAGATCATCGGCGCGCTCTTCAAAATTCCGCTCGCGAACATTCTGGGCGAGACGGGCAACGCCGACTTCAACAACGCCTACAACATCTATGCCGTGCTTCTGACCATCTCGACCGCGGGACTTCCCGTGGCGCTCTCGAAGATGATCTCGGAGGCGAAGACGCTCGGGCGCGAGCGTCAGGCGCGGCGCGTGCTCAAGGTGTCGTTCGCCGCGTTTTTAACGCTCGGTGTCCTGTCGTTTGTCATCATGTGGTTCGGCAACGAGAAGTGCGCGGCGCTTCTCAATAACCCGAACGCCGCCTACGGTATCAAGGCGCTTGCCCCGGGCGTTGTGTGCGTCGGCTGCCTTGCCGCGTTCCGCGGCTTTGCGCAGGGGAGCTTTCGCATGACGCCGACCGCCGTCTCGCAGATCATCGAGGCGGTCAGCAAGCTCTTCATCGGCCTTGGCCTTTCGATGTACGTCGTGAGCCTTGGGTACGAGGATTACATCGCCGCGGCCGCGGCCATCGTCGGCGTGACGGTCGGCTCGGTGCTCGCGCTCGTCTACATGCTCATCGACTACTTGCGCCACCGCCCGCGCACCCCGGGCACAGACACGCCGGATGCCTCCGGCGCGATCTTAAAGCGCCTGCTCTCGATCGCCATCCCCATCACGCTGTCGGCCTCGATGGTGTCGATCATCACGCTGATCGACACGTCGCTCGTGCAGGGCCAGCTCCAGAACGCGCTGGGCTACACGCTCAAGGAGACGCGCCACCTCTACGGCACGTATTCCTCGGGCATGAACCTCTACAACCTGCCGTCGTCGATGATGACGGCGCTGACCATCTCCGTCATCCCGACGGTGTCGGCCTCCCTTGCGCGCAACGACCGCGTGCACACGTCCCGCGTCATCAACTCGTCGCTGCGCGTCACGGGTCTGATGGCCTTCCCGATGGGCCTTGGCCTCTGGGCGCTGGCCGAGCCCATTATGAAGCTCTGCTACCCGCGCTATGACAGCGAGCTCGGCGGCTCGCTTTTAGCCGTGCTCGGCATCGCGAGCATGTTCGTCTGCCTGATGCTCATTTCAAACTCTATCCTGCAGTCCTACGGCCGCGTGCATGTGCCCGTTTTCACGATGCTCATCGGTGGCGTGGTGAAGATCATCTTCAACTACAACCTCACCGCCGTGCCGTCCATCAACATCCACGCCGCGCCCTACGGCACGCTCGTGTGCTTTGTGATCGTATCGTCGCTCAACCTCTTTTTCGTCTACCGCACGATGGAGGATAAGCCGAATTACTTCAAGGTCTTTGCCAAGCCGCTGATCGCGTCGCTTGTGATGGCCGTGTGCGCCAGATTCTCCTATCGCTTTTTCGCCGCCCACATCGCGCTTGGCGGCGCGACCACGACGCAGATCGTGAACGTCGGCCTTGCGGTCGTGCTGGCGGTCATCGTGTACGTCGCGCTTGTCCTCGCACTGCGGATCGTCACGCGCGACGACCTCGCGCTGCTGCCCAAGGGCGAAAAGCTCGCCCACATCCTGCACGTGCGCTGAAAACCCCTGAAAAATCAGGGAAATTGCGCAAAACACCTTGCAATGAGAGGGAATATATGATAAATTATCCTGAGAAAGCTGTCTACACATATGACGACCTTGTTGACATCCTGCGCATTCTGCGCGCGCCGGGCGGATGCCCGTGGGACCGCGAGCAGACGCACGAGTCGAACCGCCGCAACTTCCTTGAAGAAGCCTATGAGGCCGCCGAGGCCTTTGACCTCGATGATCCCGAGCTGATGAAAGAAGAGCTCGGCGATGTGCTGATGCAGGTGCTCTTCAACATCCACATGGAAGAGGAAGCCGGCCGCTTCACGACCGACGATGTGACCGACCACGTGGTGCGAAAGCTCATCTTCCGCCACCCGCACGTGTTTTCAAACGCAAAGGCGGACGACAGCGAGCAGGTGCTCGTCAACTGGGACAAGCTCAAGCGGCAGGAAAAGGGCCAGCGCACCACGGCCGACGCGATGGATTCCGTCGCCCGTTCACTCCCCGCCCTCTGGCGGGCGGACAAGCTGCAGAGCAAGGCCGCGAAGGCGGGCTTTGAATTTCCTGATGTCTCCGGCGCGCTCGACAAGCTCGACGAGGAGACACAGGAGCTGCGCTCCGCCGTCGAAAGCGGCACGAATTTTGAAGAAGAGCTCGGCGATGTGCTGTTTGCCGCCGTCAAGGTCGGCCGCTTCTGCGGCGTCGACCCCGAGGCGGCGCTTTCAAAGACCTGCGAAAAATTCATCGCGCGCTTCCGCAAGGTGGAAGAGACGGTGAATGCGCGCGGCGAGGATATGTCCGCTCTCCCGCTCGATGAGCTAATGGCGCTGTGGAACAACGCCAAGGAACAACTCAGATGACCAAAAGCGGCAACGCTTTTTGCTCATATACACCCCGGAGGCCCCGTCTCCGGACACTATTCAGGAGGATCAAACGATGAACAAGACTGAACTCATTGCTGCCGTGGCGGAAAAAGCCAGCATTTCCAAGAAGGAGTCCGAGGTTGTGATCAACGCTGCCCTCGACACCATTATCGACTCTCTGAAGAACGACGAGAAGGTCCAGCTCGTCGGCTTCGGCTCTTTCGAGACCAAGCACCGCGCTGAGCGCACCGGCCGCAACCCCAAGACCAAGGAGAGCATCACCATCGCCGCTTCCAAGGTCCCGACCTTCAAGGCCGGTAAGGCGTTCAAGGACGCTGTTGCGGAGTAATTCCCCAGTCAAGCTCTTTCATCATCAAAACGGCGGCGCGATGCGCCGCCGTTTGAGTTGGTGGAGTCCCTTTGATCCCGCACTTTTCCGAAAAGGAGACGAATTCCATGCGTCTTGACAAATATCTCAAGGTCTCGCGCCTTATCAAGCGCCGCACCGTGGCCAACGAAGCCTGCGACGGCGGCCGCGTGACCGTCAACGGCAAGGTCGCCCGCGCGTCGTACGACGTGAAGGTCGGCGACGTGATCGCGCTGCACTTCGGCGAGCGCGTGCTCGCGGTCGAGGTGCTCGATGTATCCGAGACCGCCGGCAAGAGCGAGGCCTCGCTCCTCTACCGCGAAGTGAACGCACAGTAAACCGTACTATTTTGGGTGCGCCCTTCATACGTTATCGTATGGAGGGCGCTTTCTTTGCGCCCAAAGCGAAAGGACGGGTTCTGACTATGACTTACGACACTTCCCCCGCTTCTCCCCAGCGCATCGAATTATCCGGCCGCGAGAGCCTGACGGTCTCCGGCGTAGAGGATGTCGACCGCTTCGATGAGACCGAGATCGTGATGAACACGTCGCTCGGCGTGCTCGTTGTCACGGGCGACAGCCTGCACATCGGCAAGCTGAGCCTCGACGGCGGCGAGCTGCATGTCGACGGACGCATCGACGCCATCGCCTTTGAGGATGCGCCGTCAAACCGCGGCGGCCTGCTCTCGCGCCTGTTCGGGGGTTGAGGCACCGTGGGCGTGTCGCTCTCCGAGCAGGCGCGGTGCTTTCTCGCCTCGCTCCTGCTCGGCTTCATCCTTTCTCTTCTCTATGACCTGCTGCGCGCCGTGCGGCTGCGGCGGGCGACGAAGCGGCGCTTTACGAGCGCGCTCGATCTCCTCTACTGCGCGGCGTTCGCGCTGCTGACGTTTCTCTTCGCGCTGCGCATCGGCGGGGGCGAGCTGCGGCTCTATATGCTTTGCTCGGCGCTTTTTGGCGCGGTGAGCTACTTCACGCTCTGCGCACAGCTTTTCCGTCCGCTATGGGCCTTCTGGGCGGAGGTGCTGTTCTCCTTTGCGCGATTAGCGGCGGCGCCGCTGCGGTGGCTCCAAAAAGTTTATGGTAAACTTGCCAAACTTTGCAAAAGATACTTTCTTTTTTCCAGAAACCGGCTTATAATAAAGTCGTATGAGCGCCGCGCCCGTTATTCGCTGCGCCGCGCAAGGAAAAAGGAGGCTCATCGGCATGACAGAGCAGGCCCAAAAAAGCAAAAAGCGCACCAGCCTTCTCACGATGCTCGTCATCGCAATTCTGATCGCACTGGTAGGGGTGCAGCTCATTCATCTGCGGAGCCAGATCGACGACGCGCGCAGCCAGCTCACCGCGCTGCAAAGCGATCTTGACACTGCCAAGCAGGAGAACGACGCGCTCGCCTCGGCACTCGAAAAGGCCGACGACCCTGAGTTTTTGCAGGAGCTTGCCCGCGATCAGCTCGGCTACGTAACGCCGGGAGAAAAGACATTCTATGACGTCAGCAACTAAAAAGAGAACATTATTGAAGCGCCCGTTGAGGGCGCTTTTTTCTTGCGTGAAATAAAAAGGAGCCGCCGGCCAAGATGGCCCGCGGCTCAAATGGGTGGGATATTGGAAAGCTTCCGAGGCTTATGATACCGCCCGTCCGCCAAAACGTCAATGGGAGCTTTTGCCGCATTCTGCCGCCTTTTGTCAATTCGCGTCGTGTGCCTTATATTTTGTCAATATGTACAAGAATGCTCAATTCATATATCGTTCATTTGAAATTTTCGTTCATTTGTGCTATGATACAAAAAAGGAAACAGAAGAGCCCTTCGCCCTCTCTTTCCTTCCTCACCAACGAAAGGAGCCAACACTATGAAATTCACCTACACCTGCAAAAAAGTCTCCCTGAACGATTCCGTCAAGGCCTATGCCGAGAAAAAGGTCGGCAAGCTCGAGAAGTTTTTCAAGGAGGAGCCCGAGGCTTCTGTCACCTTCTCCGTCGAGAAGAAGAACCGCTGTGTCGCCGAGATCATGCTCCGCGGCGCCAACGGCACGCTGTTCCGCGCGGTATGTGAGGACCCGGACGGCGACATGCGCGGCGCGATCGACGAGGCCACGGCCCAGATCGAGCGCAAGATCCGCAAGAACAAGACCCGCCTTGCCAAGAACCTGCGCGCCGAGGCTGTGCTGCCGGAGCTGCCCGAGGAGTTCGAAGCCCACGAGGAGGGCACGTTCGACATCGTGCGCACCAAGCGCTTCACCGTCAAGCCCATGAGCGTGGAGGAGGCCATTTTGCAGATGAACCTGCTGGGCCACAGCTTCTTCGTCTTCCGCAACACCGATTTCGGCGATGCGATCTGCGTCGTTTATCGCCGCAACAACGGCGGCTACGGCATCATCGAGACCGAGGACGACGAGGAGTAAGCCGTTCAGAAAGCATATAGAAGGGCTGCGCGAATGCGCAGCCCTTTTTTTGCGCGTTTTTCCGTGGTATACTGAGTCTGTATTTTTCGGAAGAGGAGAAGTCCTATGAACACGTTTTTCTGCCGCGCGTTTCAGTGCTGCTTTGCCGTCGGCGCGCGCTTTCTCCCCTGGCGCACGCCGGAGGTCTTTTCAGGCGAGGGGAGTTTACTGCGTGCCGCAGACATTCTGCGCGAAAACGGCCTGCGCCGCCCGTTCGTCATCGCGAGCCGCCGCCAGTGCGCGGACGAGCACTTCCGCGCCTTGCAGGAAAAACTTGACGAGCAGGACATCCTGCTCTCCATCTTCTCCTCGGTCGAGCCGAATCCGTCGGTCGAGACGGTCGAAAAGATCGCCGCGCAGTACAAGATTGATAGCTGCGACTGCTTTCTCGTCATCGGCGGCGGCTCGCCGATGGACGCAGCCAAGGCCGCCGCGGCGCGCCTCGCGCGGCCGGACAGGCCGCTTTCGCAGCTTGCGGGACTCTTAAAGGTCCGCCGCCGCATTCCGCCGCTCATCGCCGTGCCCACGACGGCGGGCACGGGGTCGGAGACGACCATCGCCGCCGTTGTCACCGGCAGCGACCACCACAAGTATGCGATCTCCGACCTCTGCCTCATTCCACGCTACGCGATCTTAGACCCCGCGCTGACCGCCGGCCTGCCTCCACACATCACGGCGGAGACCGGCATGGACGCGCTGACGCACGCGGTCGAGGCGTACCTGAGCCGCTTTTACAACACGAAGCAAACGCGCCTGCTCGCGGAACATGCCGTCGTGACCATCTTCACGCATTTGGAGCGCGCGTACCGCGACGGCACGTCGCTCCCCGATCGCACGGCGATGCTGCAGGCCTCGCTCGACGCAGGCGCGGCGTTCACGCGCGCAAGCGTCGGCAATGTGCACGCCATCGCGCACACGCTCGGCGGGCTCTACGGCGTATCCCACGGCCTTGCGAATGCGGTGCTTCTCCCTCTCGTGCTCGAAGACTACGGCAAAGCGGCCTGTCCGTGCCTTGCCCGTCTTGCTGCACTTGTCGGCCTCAAGGGCGAGAGCGAAGAATCTCTCGCCAAGGCGTTTATTGCCGAAATCCGCGCGATGAACGTCCGCATGGGCATCCCCGACCACTTCAACTGCATCCGCAAAGAGGACATTCCCCTCATGGCCACCTGGGCCGCGCAGGAGGCGAACCCCGTCTACCCCGTGCCGGTCATCTACGACGAAGCGCGCTTTGCGCGCGTCATCGAGCGTTCACACCACAGCCAATAACCTTGTCAGCATTTTAGCGATACTTCTCCGCCGCCGTCTGGTATAATGGTGCTGCAATCCAAAAGGATCGGACGGTTTTTTATGATCGGAGTTTACGACTACACCGTGATCGCAACCTATCTCTCGCTGCTGCTGGGGCTTGGCGGCCTCTATTCCGCCGCGCAAAACGAGCCTCTCGACGCCATGCTGTGCCTGATGCTCGCGGGGCTGCTCGATGCCTTCGACGGGCGCATCGCCCGCACGAAAAAGGACCGCACCGAACAGGAAAAGCGCTTCGGTATCCAGATCGACTCGCTCAACGACCTCGTGTGCTTCGGCGTGCTGCCCGCCGCCATCGGCTGGAGCATGGACTGCGATAGACTCTGGTTCCTTGCGACGATGTCGTTTTTCGCGCTCTGCGCGCTCATCCGCCTCGCCTACTTCAACGTGACGGAGGAGGAGCGGCAGGACCGCACAAGCGAGCACCGCGCCTACTACCTCGGCGTGCCGGTCACGGCGAGCGCCGTGCTCGTGCCGCTTTTCTACCTGCTCTCGCTGCGCTTTGCCCTGAACTGCGCGGTCGTTTACGCGCTGGGGCTGTTCCTGCTTGGCGTACTGTACATCACGCCGCTCCACGTCAAAAAGCCGCAGCTGCGCGGCGTGGCGTTTCTGTCTGTGTTCGGGCTTGGCGAATTTGCTGTTTTGCTCCGCGTATTGACGCGTTAGCGCTCCCATCTCTCTCCTCCGGGCCGTCCGAAAGGTTTTCTTTTGGGCGGCCCCTCTCTTTTTGCTTTCCCGATTGACGGCGGGAAGTCCGCGTGCTATGATAGTCGGCAACTACCATTTGCATGTTCTGTCAGATCGCGAGGAATTTTTATGAAAAAGGCCGACCCCCGTCTCATGCTCATTATGTCGATGACCGTCTTCGGCACGCTGGGGCTTTTTGTGCGCAATATTCCCGTCTCGTCCGGCGAGCTGGCGCTGTACCGCGCCGTGCTGGCCGCGCTGCTGATCGGCGTATACTTACTTGTCAGCAGGCAGAAGATCCCCTTCGCGCGCATCAAAAAGGAGGTGCCGCTGCTGCTTCTCTCCGGTGCGGCGATGGGCGTCAACTGGATCCTTTTATTTGAGGCCTACCGCTATACGAGCGTTTCCGTCGCCACACTGAGCTATTACTTCGCGCCCGTCATCGTCACGCTCGTCTGCCCCATCCTCTTCCATGAAAAGCTGACAGGGAAGAAATTTCTCTGCTTTGTCATGTCCACGCTCGGCCTTGTGCTCATCACCGGCATTGGCGACACGCGCGGGTCGGATGACCTCAAGGGCATTCTCTTCGGCCTCGGCGCGGCGGTGTTTTACGCGACCGTCATCCTGCTCAACAAGTCCATCCATCAGGTCGAGGGCATCCACCGCACGTTTTTGCAGTTTTTGTCCGCCATCGTCGTGCTCATCCCCTACGTGCTCTCGACAAATGGCATCACACTCAGCTCGCTGAACGCTGTCGGCTGGGTCAACCTTCTCATCGTCGGCCTTGTCCACACGGGCATCACGTATTGCCTGTACTTCTCGTCGCTCAAGGAGCTGCCCGGACAGGAGGCCGCGATTTTAAGCTACATCGACCCCCTCGTCGCCGTCCTCGTCTCCGTCACCCTGCTCGGCGAGAGCATGACCGCAATGCAAGTCATCGGCGGCGCCCTGATCTTAGGCTTCACCCTGCTCAACGAACTCTCTCCCACCCCCAAAGCAAAAAAGAAGTAACTCCCGCAAATCACGCCAAAACGCATCGCAGATTTTCGCGCCGCGCACGGCGCGAATAAAGTCCAATCCGTTTTTTGCGGCGGCGTGTACGTCGCGAAAAACACTTTGCGCGGAGCGGAGTGTCGCAGCCCCGCCCATGGCGGGGCAAGGCGCGGAGCGCAGCGAAACCCCTTTTCCTGCGAGTTTTTATGTGTTCTCCCGGCTGATTGGCCGCCGGTGCAGGAGAGCG
>ENA-UERG01002827-UERG01002827.1-human-gut-metagenome-genome-assembly--contig:-NODE-2827-length-11870-cov-5.738828_pt1 | contig 11870 bp, 14 predicted proteins | sample MGYA00242954_ERZ507954 | MGnify/ENA primary metagenome ERZ507954 (study PRJEB26167, sample SAMN06115478) | human gut metagenome | host: Homo sapiens | place: China:Sichuan | collected 2015-01-21... | reverse complement strand
ATGACCATGCTCACCGGTCTCTTAAGCTTATAAAATCTGCTGTCCTTATTTCTGAAAATGAGATTTTCTATTGCCTTCATAGGAACATTTACAACAAAGGCAATACAAAAACCTATTATAAACGGAAGCATAACATTCATAATCTTGTCAAATGCCGCCGCCAGTATCTTAAAATTAAATAATGCAAATATAAAAAGTACTATAGAACAGCCTATAAATATGATCTTTTTTATGTTGTTTTTGTTTAATTCCATACTATTTCCTTTTAACGTGGATGTGATTTTATTCCTCAATATTAATATTCTTGAATATATCTCCAAGAGAGTAGGTCATGGTCTGCTTAGGCTTATATACCTCCATTATAGGTGCCATAACCTTCTCGAACTTCTCCTTGTCCTTGGACAAAACGAATACCTCAGCAGTGTTCCTGGCATCCCACAAAGCGTCATGCTCCTTCCCCTGGAAGTCCTCACCAAGGTAGAATACTGCATCAGAAAGGGCCAATCTTCTTCTGGTTCCAAGCAGCTTGGCAAATTCCTTCTGGAAATCCTTCCATCTTGATACGATCACATTTACTCTGTCATGGGTATAGTTCTTTATACGTCTCTCTTTGTTGAACTGTCTCAGGTCATTCTCGCTCCATGCATAGATAACATCTGCATCGCCGCACCAATCAATAAAGCTGTCTATGGCACTGTCAAAATCCGGTGCATCCTCAACCATCTCAGTGGTAATGCCAGTAAGCCTTACTATCCTGCTATTTAGCGGTAACACCACCGGTCTTACATATGTTTTAAAATAGTTAATTTCCTTATATGTATCATCCAGCTTCACTGCACCTATCTCTATTATCTCATTTTTGCAGATTTTAAATTCATTCTGTGCTGCATTATCTATCTGATTCATCTCAAAATCAATAAAAACGTATTCCATACCCTGTGACCCGACCTCACTACTCTATTGTAATCCTTGACTTTAAGAATAACATTGTATACTGTAATTGTCCACAACTAACCAGAATAAGCTTTATAAAATTTTTAAAAAAAACTGTGGAGAAAAGCTCCACAGTTCTATTACTTATGTATCATAAATATTAATACAGATTTTCGTGATCCACGATATACCATCTGCTGCCGGCCTTGACAGCTGTATATCTTATTATGCCGTCGTCCATGTCGTCGTCTTCACCCTCAACTTCTACTTCTATACGAACATCTACCATCTTATCGATCTTAAGATCCACATCATATCCATCCTTGAATGATTCATTTGCATCTTTCACATCTGAATTTGAATAAGTATCCTTATCAACATTAGTAACTGTGATCTTCTTTATGTCTCCAAGATCGTCTTTAAGATCGTCCATATCATCATCGAAGGCATCCTTAAATTCGTCCTTAAGTTCCTTTTCTGTGTAACCGTACTCATCCTTCATAGCGTCAAGGTATTTATCATAATACAGATCATATACGGCTTTCCAGTCATCATCTTCATAAGCTGCCACCATCTTGTCTGTAATGTCATCCATGTTCCTTACACCTGATCCTCCAAGGGTAAGTATCAATACCAGTGCAATAATGACTACTGCGGCTGCTCCACCGATTATTGCAAGCATTTTCTTGCTTATCTTCTTGCCAGGCTTGATATCTGAAGGTGTCTGTCCACCAAACTGATTTGGTGTGTAACCGTTCATCTGCTGTCCGCCGAACTGATTATTTCCACCAAACTGGTTCTGTCCGTAGCCGTTTGCCTGCTGGCCACCGAACTGATAGTTTCCGCCATACTGGTTCTGTCCGTAGCCGTTTGCCTGCTGGCCACCGAACTGATTGTTTCCGCCATACTGGTTCTGTCCGTAGCCGTTTGCCTGCTGGCCACCGAACTGATTATTGCCGCCGAACTGGTTCTGTCCGTAGCCGTTTGCCTGCTGGCCACCGAACTGATTATTGCCGCCGAACTGGTTCTGTCCGTAGCCACTTGCCTGCTGGCCGCCAAACTGATTATTTCCACCAAACTGGTTATTGCCATAACCATTGCTCTGTGAAGACTGTGCGGCTCCCCAGTTACCGTCTGCCTTTGCTTCCGGCTTAGGCGGCTGTGCAGCTCCTACTCCCGGAGCTACAAGCACTGTAGTAGCCTCATCTTCTTCATCAACGCCGTTGTTAAGATTGTTCATGTTATTCTCGTCCATACTGCCTCTCCTTTATACCTCATGATATTTTATCGTATCTCATAGTAGTAATAATACCACTCGCCTTCATATTTGTATATATACACAACCATCTGCTGGTTCAATGTCTTCTTGCTTCCGGTGACTGTTACATCCATCAGAACCTCGCCACATTTATCAAAGCTGTATCCCATTTCCTTTTCAAATGTCTGCCGGCTCTCTCTAAGCTGCTCATCATCATACATCCTTACACCTCTCACAGAATGTGAAATGCTCTTGATCTTTCCTGCCGACTTCCACTTGCTGTAGATGGTGTCTATCACCAGCTCCTTGTAGAAGCCCTTTATGTTATCATCACTGTAATCGTTAAGCTGCTTTGTGTAGCTTATAACCTCAGGGTCATACACATCTATAAGTGCATTGACATCCTTATCCTCGATAGCTGTCATAAACCTGTCTGCCACCTTCTGGGCATTGGCATCTACATGCTTCACATTTAACCATACAAATACGCCTATAGCTATCACTGCCACAAGCACCACCAGGATTACCACCGTTGGGATTATGGATTTTTTCTTTCTGCCCTCTTTTTCTGTTTCACCCATATAATATTCTCCAATCTATATATTTTTGTATCAGTAATCCAGATGATCCAGATACCACTGTTCATCCACCTTCATGACATATATCTCCACAGGTATCACCTTAGAACCCTTATCGCCTGTGACTGTCCACTCAGCCTCTATCATTCTGTAAGTATTCAGATTGTCAATGCCGTACTTGGACATTTCCTTTCTGATATCATCAATGTTGCTCATAGTGACGATACTTCCGTAGGCTGCTTCTATACTGTCAATCTTCCCTACATCTGGTTCCAGCTTATGTGCAAATTCATCAAGATAATTCTTATATGTTGATTCTAGATCTGAAAATGAATAATTTTCTCTGAAATAATCCTTGTGTCCCGGTGGTATCAGATCAAGGAACTCCTGCACATCCCCTGATGTGTAAGCACTTGCCACCTTATCTGCTATAGCCTTGCTGTTTTTTACATATGAAAAATACATTCCCACAACAAAAATCACCACCAACAGCAACAGGATACTTAGTATAGTAAGAAGCTTCACCGGGGAGATCTTATCTTTACCCCTTTTGTTCTTTTTATCCTTTTTTGCTGCTTCCGATGTTTTTATTGTGTCTTTTATCTTAATATCCTTGGACTTTTTTTCTTTTTTATCATCCAATTCCTGATTTTCTTTTTTTTGATTCTTTTCCAGCATTTCCCCCGACCTTTGCTATGCTACCAATTATTCATTCCACTCATTGTATTCATTTTCTGTTGGATAATATTTACCACCATATCCCTTATCTCGCTTGTACTTAATGATTCATAATCCTCATATGGTATCGGTTCAAGAAATGCCAGTTGTGTAACCACAGACCTCAATGATCTGCCTTCAAACGGCTTATAAGAATCATACAGTACAACAGGCACGATAGGGCAGCCTGCCTTTTTGGCTATCTTAAAGCTGCCCGGCATAAACTCATTAAGAGTATTATGATTATGGTCATATCCTCCTTCAGGAAACAGAATATATCTTCTTCCCGCTTCTATTTCGGTGGCGACCTCATTTATTATCTCTACCTGCTGTCTTATATTACCCTTCTCCAATCTCTTGGCACGAAGTAATGAACAGAACTGGTCTGCTATGAACAGCTTTGACCGCTTTGCGTCCATAACAAATGTACATGGCTTCTGATGCTCTCCTATTATTCCTAACGCATCATATTTCCCTTGATGGTTGGCATACATTATGTATCCACCCTCCTGGGGCAGATTCTCTGTTCCTGTTGATACGGTGCTGATACGCCCCCGTTTCTTAAAACGTTGAACAACCTTTCTGGCCAGTCGATAGCATTTCTCTTCATCATGGTCTTCAGGATGCCTTGCATAATATGACATTTTAGGTACATAGTATAATATCAGGAAAAAACATGAAATTATTACTACTATGAATCTAACCATTTCTCTTCATCCTCGTGTGTATTCGGAACATGCATACACCTTCCCGCTTTATATCTTCTCCGTTACTTTTAGTCTTGTAAGAGCTCTGGCAAGGCTGGCCTCGGTCTGCTTGTATTCCTTAAGACTCTCCTTTTGTCTCAGACGCTCTTCTGCCCTCTCCTTTGCCTGTTTTGCACGGACTCTGTCTATATCCTCCGGCTTTTCGGCAGAATCGACGATCATAACTACTCTGTTGTTGACAATCTGGGTAAATCCTTCACCAACTACACCTATAACTGTCCTGCCATCTGCTGTGGTGATCCTTATCTCACCTATGCTGGTGGCAATAACCATATTCTCATGGTGCGCCAGAATGCCCATCTCTCCATCTTCAAGGGGCAGTACAAAACGTGTTACCTTATCTTCAAAAAACACCTTATCACTTGATACTACTCTTAAATAGAATGTGTTCATCTGTACTCCCTTCTTAAACAATCTTACTAAACTTAAGCAAGGTTTTCAACACTGTTTTTGTGTTTTATTGTCCCTTCTTTGCCTTTTCTATAACATCATCGATGGTTCCAACATTGAAGAATGCCCATTCCGGATATTCGTCCATGTCACCGTCAACGATAGCCTTAAAGCCTGCTATTGTATCCTTAAGTCTTACATATTTGCCCGGAACGCCTGTGAAGTTCTCAGCCACATGGAATGGCTGTGACAGGAATCTCTGTACTTTCCTGGCTCTTGTAACTGTAAGCTTATCTGCCTCTGAAAGCTCCTCCATACCAAGGATTGCAATGATATCCTGTAATTCCTTGTACTTCTGAAGGATCTCCTGGACTCTTCTTGCTATATTGTAGTGTTCCTCGCCTACTATGTCTGCCTCAAGTATTCTTGAGTTGGACTCCAATGGATCTACAGCAGGATATATACCCTGTTCTACAATCTTTCTTGAAAGAACCGTTGTTGCGTCCAGATGTGCAAATGTTGTTGCCGGCGCAGGATCTGTAAGGTCATCGGCAGGCACATATACTGCCTGTACTGATGTAACTGATCCCTGTTTTGTTGAAGCGATTCTCTCCTGAAGCTCACCCATTTCATTTGCAAGGGTAGGCTGGTAACCAACTGCAGAAGGCATACGTCCCAGAAGTGATGAAACCTCTGAACCTGCCTGTACAAAACGGAAGATATTGTCAATGAAGAGAAGTACATCCTGATGCTCCACATCTCTGAAATATTCTGCCATTGTAAGACCTGTCTCTGCAACTCTCATTCTTGCTCCAGGCGGTTCGTTCATCTGTCCGAACACAAGGGCTGTCTTCTCTATAACACCTGATGCTTTCATCTCGGTCCACAGATCGTTACCCTCTCTTGAACGTTCTCCAACACCTGTAAATATTGAGTAACCGCCGTGTGCTGTGGCTATATTCTGGATAAGCTCCTGGATAAGCACAGTCTTACCTACACCGGCACCTCCGAACAGACCGATCTTACCACCCTTTGAATATGGTGCTAAGAGGTCGATAACCTTAATTCCTGTCTCAAGTATCTCTATAACAGGACTCTGATCTTCAAATGTAGGTGGCTCTCTATGGATGACCCAGTGTTCCTCACTCTCCGGGATCTCCTTGCCATCATCAATAGTATCTCCAAGCACATTAAACAAACGTCCCAATGTGTTCTTACCTACAGGAACCTTTATTCCCGCGCCTGTGGCAACAACCTCCATATCTCTGCTTAAGCCCTCGCTGGCTGCCAGCATGATACATCTGACTGTATTGTTTCCTATGTGCTGTGCAACTTCCATTATTGCTTTTTTTCCGTGATTATCTACCTGTAAGGCGTCCTTAATAGCAGGCAGGTCATTATCCGGAAACTCTACGTCAACTACAGGTCCCATTACCTGAACTATCTTACCATTATTCAAGACTCAAGACCTCCTTCCTACTTTCTGTTCTGCTGAGCTCTGGCACCGCCTACAACCTCGGTTATCTCCTGGGTTATGGCTGCCTGTCTGGCTCTGTTGTATTTAATATTCAAATCCTGAAGCATTTCCTTGGCACTGTTGGTGGCTGTATCCATGGCCATCATTCTGGAGTTCTGCTCGCTACAGAAGGATTCGACCAGTGCGCCGTATATAAATCCTGTTATATAGTTAGGTACTATACGGTCAAGTACCACCTCCGGTGAAGGCTCCATCTTTATATCTTCATTATATACACCGCCTGTAGAGAAGGAGAAATCTTCTCTCTTAAACGGAAGTAACTGTATCATGTCTGTTTCTGCAGTTACGCTGTTCACCATCTTAGTGTATATAATGTATACCTCATCCAGCTTACCGTTCTCATATGCCTCAAGCATGGTGTCTGCAATTACCCTGGCTCTGTGCATACTAGGATTTTGTGCTGTATATTGAAAATGCTTGTCAATGTGTACATTTTTCCTTGCGAAATAATGTCTTCCTACCTGACCTACCACATAAAGTCTTGTATGATCATGCTTCGCCAGTTCTTCCTCTGCAATCTTGATAACATTATGGTTGTATGCACCTGCCATACCCTTATCCGCTGTTATTACTATGTAGCCACGTCTCTTTTCATTTTCAGGAATCTCGCTCCTGCTGTCGAAATATAGGTGCTGTATGTCAGGCAGATGTCTCAGTACTCTTGCAAGCGCAACCTGAAGAGTATAGAAATATGGTTCTGTATTCTCAAGATCCATCTTGGCTTTTTTTAATTTGGAAGAGGAAATCATGTACATGGCATTGGTTATCTTCATGGTATCCTTAATGCTCTTTATTCTGTTCTGGATCTCTTTGGTATTTGCCAATTAAACCACCCTCTTCATAAACTCTTTCGCTGCTTCAAGTATCTTCTCCTTAAGCTCATCACTTAAGTTCTTTGTCTCTTCAAGCTCTCTTATAAGCTCCGGTTTGGCGTTCTTGAAGTACTCAAGCATATCAAGCTGTGTCTGCTTAACCTTCTCTACAGGAACCGGTATGAAGAGCTTTCCTGTGGCTGCCACAAGGGTGATGACCTCCTCTGCCATTGTAAGAGGATTGCATAACGGCTGCTTAAGAAGCTCCATAAGTCCCTTACCATAAGCAAGCTGCTCCTTTGTGCCCTCATCAAGGTCTGATGAGAACTGGGTAAATACTTCCATCTCCCTGAACTGTGCCAGATCGATACGGACACTTCCTGCTGCCTTCTTCATTGCCTTTGTCTGGGCAGCACCACCAACTCGTGATACTGAAAGACCTACATTTACCGCCGGTCTCATACCCGAGAAGAACAGATCACTCTCAAGGAATATCTGTCCGTCGGTGATGGAGATTACATTCGTAGGAATGTATGCCGATACATCTCCTGCCTGGGTCTCTATGATAGGAAGGGCTGTTATTGAACCGCCTCCCAGTTCATCACTTAATCTGCTGGAACGCTCAAGCAGTCTTGAATGGAGATAGAATACATCTCCGGGATATGCCTCACGTCCAGGTGAACGTCCCAGTAACAGTGACAGTGTTCTGTACGCTACTGCGTGCTTTGAAAGATCATCATATACTATAAGTACATCCTTGCCGCTGTGCATGAAATGCTCTGCAATAGATGTTCCCGAATATGGTGCTATGTACTGAAGTGGTGCCGGATCACTGGCTGTTGAAGCAACAATTATAGTGTAATCCATGGCATCATTCTTCTCTAATATGGATACGATCTTGGCTACTGTTGAAGCCTTCTGTCCGATGGCAACATATACGCAGATAACATCCTTACCCTTCTGGTTGATGATAGTATCTGTTGCTATGGATGTCTTACCGGTCTGTCTGTCACCGATAATAAGCTCTCTCTGGCCTCTTCCTATAGGGAACATGGAGTCTATTGACAGTATACCTGTCTCCATAGGCTCACTTACAGACTTACGGTCTATGATGCCCGGAGCCTCCTGCTCTATAGGTCTGTAATCAGTTGTCTCGATCTTGCCTTTTCCGTCTATTGGTGCTCCGAGAGCATCAACAATCCTGCCCAGATACTTGTCACCTACAGGTATTCCGGCTCTCTTACCGGTTCTGGTAACCTTAGTTCCCTCTTTTATACCTGTCTCTCTTCCGAACAGGATACACCCGATCTCTGTCTTTCGGATATCCTGAACCATACCCTTTACGCCATTTTCAAATACTACTATCTCACCGTACATGGCATTGTCTATACCATATATTGTAACGATACCATCACCTACCCAGATAACTGTACCGACCTCTTTGTCTCTGGCGTCAAAGTCATAGTTCTCTATTTCGCTCTTCAGAATTGAAATTATTTCTCCTGAACTAATTGAACTCAAATCTTATCACCTCATCACTAATTTCTGTGTCATCATTCTGTGTCTGCCTGACAGACTCCAATCGTACTCCCTGTCCATAGTCTTTATGACGAAGCCTCCAAGGAGACTTTCATCCTTCACCATATCAAGTCTGACCGAAGTTCTGTTATACTTTTTACATAGAAAATCTTCTATCTTTTTCTTCTGTTCTGCATCCGGCGGCGTTACATATACAAGTGTTGCACACAGAACATTATCTGCCTCAAGCTTCATCTTCTCATAGCAGTCCAGTATTTCAAACAGCTCATCTATACCATCATTTTCACATAATACCTTGAGAAAATTCTTTATCTCTCCTTCAAACAGCCTGTCCACCACCTGAAGCTTCTCCTTCTTGGACACTACAGGACATATAAGTGCGTCAACCAGCAACGGATTATCTGCAAATATCTGTCTTACCTCCTGCAGCTTACTGCCGTCCATTCCAAGCTCCAGCAGAACTCTGGCAAAATTAATGGTTTTCTGAGTCATGGGCATCACCTGCTTTTTCTAAAAACTCATCATATAATGATTTATTTCTACTATCATCTGTATTGTCACTGAGAATCTTAGCTGCTGCATCCATAGCAAGTCCTGCTATCTGTGACTCCATATTGCTCAATGCCTTTTCCTGCTCAAGGGAAATGGTATTCTCTGCGTCCTTTATCATCTTGGTTGCCTTCTCATTTGCAAGATCAACAACCTTGGTGTACTCACGCTGGGCTTCCTTACGGGAATTTTCACGCATGGTCTCGCATTCAGCCTGGGTTTTTGCCAGGGACGCCTCATACTGGGCTTTAAGCTTTTCTGCATCAGATTTTGTCTGATTGGCACCGGCTATGGTTGAGCTTATCATTTTCTCACGCTCCGCTATAACCTTGTTTATAGGGCCAATCAAAAACTTCTTCAGCAGAAGAAATAAAATGATCAGATTAAGGATTGTAAAGATTATAGATGATAATTGTATATTTATTAATGTACTTTCCAATACCATTTAATCTTTCTCCTGCCTTTCTTAATTTAATGTATGACCTGTGTTTCAGGTTCTCCTTCTCTCAGGGTTATATTACTTAAGTAAAACGATAATAAGAAGACCGATAACGAAACCGTAGATGGCTGTTGCCTCCGCAAGAGCACAACCGATGATAAGAAGCTTTGTTATCTTGCCGTCTGCCTCAGGCTGTCTTGCTACTGACTCTACTGCCTTTGATGTTGCAAGTCCGATACCGATACCTGCTCCGATACCTGTTAATACTGCTATAGCTGCTCCGATTGCAATTAATGAACTCATGATTATTTTCTCCTTTTTAATGTATTCCCCTACACTGTAGGGCTGATTCTAAACATTTTTTCATAAAATTTACTCAATGGCCTCCTGCATATAAAGTGCAGTAAGGAATGTAAACACAAATGCCTGCAAAAATCCGTCAAAGAAATCAAAATACAGGCTCAGAGGGATCGGTACCACAGCAGGTACAACTACCTCTATAAGCTTCATAACGACAAAGGCTCCAAGAACATTACCAAAAAGTCGCATACACAATGACAACGGCTTGATGGCCAGCTCCATAACATTAAGCGGCGCCACTATGGCAACAGGCTCAGCGAAGCTCTTGGCCCATCCCTTAGTACCCTTTGCACGAATAGCTGATATCTGTACCAACACAATACTCATGATTGCCAGAGTTGCTGTTACGTTCAGATCCTTTGTAGGCGGTTTTACACCAAATATACCCATAATATTAGATAAGCCTATATAAAGTATAACGGTTATAAGATAAGGTATATAGTCCTTTCCCTTCTCGCCCAGTACATCGCCGAATAATTTGTTGAAGGTGGTTATTATAGTCTCCAGTGCAAGCTGCACCTTTCCGGGGTTCTCAACCCTTAAGTTTCTTACAAATATCACCGACAACAGAACCAGTATCGCCATTACGATCCAGGTCACTACTATAGATTCCGTGATGTCTATGGTAAGACCGCCAATGTGAATTGAAAATATTGTGTTACAGTTGAGTGCTTCTCCCAGTTCTTCTGCAAGATCACCCGTACGTCATCACATCCTTTCCGTGTATCTCTTTACCTGCCCAATATTTCTATGGCCCGCTTCACATCATCCTCTGACAGTCCCTTAACTGAATTTTCTGTATTTATCCAGTAATTCTCAAGACCTATCCTGTCCCAGCCCATGTCCATATCGTCAAGTATTACAAAGTTGTCAATACCTTCGATATTGATATACTCACGGATACCGTAATTCTTGCCATAATCCTCGTACTTACCCGCAATGTCTGTATCTGCAGGTATCACACCGTACAGGGATATTCCGGCTGCTTCAAACTTATCAAGCATTTCCTTAACCTCAGGATCTGTCACCGGTTCCTTAACCGCTGCTGCCCTATTGTCACTGGTCAGTATAAGCTTCGCATCTGTAGCCTTGACAATAGCCTTGAGGTTTTCAACATTCTGTGGATTGATGCTTGCCCCCTTACTGTTACAAAGGAACTTGTTTGAGTTAAGCACACCATCAATATCAAAAAATATTGCCTTCATTATTTTTCCTCTTCCTCTCTCAACGTATGTAGTGCATTACCATGTTAGAGTCAACTCACTCTCATGATTACGATGAAAAAGCATCCATCATTTCCTTTAAAATGCACTATTTTTCCGTCTGTCACCCGGAGATCAGTCTTTATTATATCATACCTTAATTTCTTTTCTATAATAAATAATGTTCAGAAATTCTCACAGATCTGCCCTGGAATTGTGCAAAATATCTTCCATATAGAATATCAAGAATAAGATTTCATAAAAAAATGCCTAATATAGCATGTCATATCTTTGAAAATTTGCAAAAAAAGTCAAGAATACCGCCCTTGCCGGAGCTTTTAAATGCTCATAAAACAGCGAAAAGGACCATCATAAACGATGGTCCTGATTCCCTCTGCCGAATAATCTCATCCCCAATATGAGATTTTCTGAAAACCCCCTTGTTTTCTTAAACAGATGTTATATTTATTATAGCACCTGTTCCTGACTTTTTAAGTGACCAGACTACACTTTCGATTTTTTTTGAGTTAAAAAAAGTGTACTATGCTACACTTTTCGTATGGACTTAACCGAATTTTTGTATTAGAATAATATTATGCACTTTTTACAGATGGTATTTTAACAGGAGATATTTTATGGAATACATGCAAATGAATGAGATCAACGAATGTAATATAGGTGAATGCCTTAAAAACATAATGGCAGCTAAGAAATACACCATATCTATGTTGTCTGATGCTACCTCCATATCAGAGGACACCATTAAATCCATCAGAAGCGGCAAGACCC
>ENA-UERG01002817-UERG01002817.1-human-gut-metagenome-genome-assembly--contig:-NODE-2817-length-11888-cov-4.080010_pt1 | contig 11888 bp, 8 predicted proteins | sample MGYA00242954_ERZ507954 | MGnify/ENA primary metagenome ERZ507954 (study PRJEB26167, sample SAMN06115478) | human gut metagenome | host: Homo sapiens | place: China:Sichuan | collected 2015-01-21... | reverse complement strand
AACGATTGGCTGGGCAAGGAGCCTGACATCGACGAGGCTGCCATCACCGAGACCGTGGACACCGACATCCTCATCGTGGGTGCCGGCAACGGCGGTATGTTCGCTGCTGCTTATGCCGCTGCCAAGGGCCTGAACTTCCGTGTCATCGAGCAGAACGGCAATGTGCAGGATACCCGTCACTGGGTGGGTGCCGTGGACGGCTTTGGCGCTCAGGAACAGGGCATCAAGATGGATCGTGCCAAGCTGCTGAGCGAGGTCTCCCGTTACGCCTCCGGCAAGTGTGATCAGCGCGTGGTCAAGACCTGGATCAACGAGTCTGCCGAGATGATCGAATTTGTCCGCTCCATCATGGAGGACAAGTACGGCGTGAAGATGATCTACACCTACGGTGACGAGGCCAAATGGCCTGCAGAAAACGCCGAGCACAACACCGATTATATGTACCCCGAGATCGAGTATACCTATGATCGCTCCAGTGGTGCCGCCCGGAACGAGTTGCTGCTTCAGTACATTCAGGAGCTGGGCTACGATGTGGACTTCAAGACCAGTCTGGCCAAGCTGGAAAAGAACAGCGATGGCCGCATTACCGGCATCATCGCCCAGAGCACCGAGGATGACCACTTCATCCGCTACAACGCCAACAAGGGCGTGCTGCTGGCCTGCGGCGGTTTCCCCGGCAACCCCTACATGATGGAGCAGCTGGACCCGCTTGGCACCAGCGTGACCACCGCCTGCTCCTACTCCCCCGCCGACAAGGGCTACGGCATCCGCGCTGCTGTATGGGCCGGTGCTAATCTGGACAAGGAAGCCGCTCCCATGCTGTTTGACCGCGGCGTTGTTGCCCCCGGCGTGGATGGCGGCTATGTGGATAGCGACACTGCCTTTGGCGGCAAGGCCTTCCCCGGCAAGATCCGCCAGTACAACCCCGGTACCCAGCCCTTCCTGAAGGTGAACCGCAACGGCGAGCGCTTTGCCAACGAGAGCTGCCCCTACAACGATATCGTCTACGCTGCCGCCCACCAGCCGGGCCGCGTCTACGCACAGATCTGCGATGCCAACATTCTGGAGGACGCAAAACGTTTCCACACCATCGGCTGCTCTGCCCAGACCCGCAACGGCGGCGAGAAGTACATTCAGGGTAAGATGGACGAGGCTATTGAGGCCGGGGCATTGTTCAAGTGCGATACGCTGGACGAGCTGGCCGACAAGATGGGCTTTACCGGTGCTGCCAAGGACACCTTCCTTGCTACCGTGGAGCGCTACAATGAGCTGTACGACAAGCAGAACGATGAGGATTTCGGCAAGCCCGCTTACCGCCTGAGTGCCATCCGCACCGCGCCCTTCTATGGCTGCTGGCTGGGTGCCTCTCTGCTGACCACCGAGCAGGGCATTGCCATCAACGAAAAGGGTCAGGCGCTGGACAACAACAACCAGCCCATGGAGGGCCTGTATATCACCGGTGATATGTCCGGCAGCTTCTTTGCCAACAACTACCCCTGCCTGATGGCTGGTGTGGCCATGGGCCGCACCCTGACCTTCGCCATGAAGGCCGTCAAGCAGATGGCGGGTCTGGATAACGCCTGATCCAGCGCGGTTTTCCGGCACAACTTAAGCGTTTTTCCATTTCTTCTTTCTTCATGAAGAGAGGCGGTCCCTGTTTGGGGCCGCCTCTCTTTGCCATTTTTTCGCCACGCGCCCCTACACAAATCCCCACGGTTGTGCTATGATAAAGCTGAACAGCCGGTTTGTGCCAGACAACCGGCAAAATCGAGGTGTTTGTACAAATGTCTGATCTCCTTGAAACTCTGCAGCAGGAAGGGGTAGACCCCGCTCTGCTGGAAGCAGTCCAACAGTACCGCGCTGCCCATGCCCTGCCGGACGTACTGCGCCCGCGCATTCCTTCCCCTGCCTTTACCTACTACGGCAAAGAGGTGTGGGAGCAGGCGCTGGCGGCGCTGCTCTGCGGCGAAAACCTGCTGCTGGCAGGCGGAAAAGCCACCGGCAAAAACGTGCTGGCCGAAAACCTTGCCGCCGCCTTTGGCCGTCCCGCATGGGACATCTCCTTCCATGTGAACATGGACGCGGCGTCCCTCATCGGCATGGACACTTTTGCGGACGGTCAGGTGGTGTTCCGGCCCGGCCCGGTATACCGTTGCGCCCAGTGCGGCGGCTTTGGTGTGCTGGATGAGATCAACATGGCCAAAAACGAAGCGCTGGCCGTGCTGCACGCGGTGTTGGACTTCCGCCGCGCCATCGATGTGCCCGGCTACGACCGCATCCCGCTGGCGGAGGAGACCCGCTTTATTGCCACCATGAACTACGGTTATGCCGGCACTCGTGAGCTGAACGAGGCCCTCACCTCCCGTTTCGTGGTCATCCAGATGCCCACCATTACGCAGGACGATCTGGAAAAGCTGCTGCGGACGCAGTTCCCCGATCTTGCTTCCAAGTATGTGCGCCAGTTTGCACTGCTGTTCCTTGACCTGCAGAAAAAGTGCGACAGTGCGGAAATTTCCACCAAGGCGCTGGATCTGCGCGGTATGCTGGATGCCCTGCGGCTGATCCGGCGCGGCATCCCGGCAGGCGCGGCACTGGATATGGGCATCACCAACAAGGCCTTTGACTCCTACGAGCAGGGCCTGATCCGTGATGTGATCGCAGCGCGCATTCCGGCCAAGCTGGATGCCGCCAAGCTCTTTGGCTGATGGACGCCCAGAGTTACACCGCGCAGGAGCGGCGTGCGGCCAATCAGGTCTGGGCTGCTGCAGGAGCCTATGGCTTTGAGCCGCTGTTTCTGGCCCGCTATACCGACGGCACCACCGATTTTTACATGAACACGGTCGTGGGCCTCATCCACAAATATTACGGTGACGCGCTGATCCGCAGCGTCTTTGACGCATGGGACGGTGATCTGCGGCAGACCATGCTGGACGACATGACATGGCTGTATCTGGAAAACGCCGCCTACCGGCTGGAGCTGCCCCGCCGCCCGGTTCTGGAAGCGCTGCGCCATGCCCATGCAGATTACTTTTTTGCGATTCAATACAAGCTCTCCCGTCAGGAGTGGATGGCAAAAAATCAGCTGGTCTACACCATGCAGGCCGCACGCTGGCGGCGTGTGCTGGGCCGCACCGACCCGGTGATGACCCCTTACGAGTCCGGCCTTGCCGCCGCGCTGGCCCCGGAGCATGTGCCGGAGCCGGAACAGCTGAAAGCCGAAATTTTATCGATCTACGCAAAATTCAACCTGTTCGACGGCACTGTGCACCAGAGAGCAGCTTTGCATCTGCATCTGGACGGCCTGCTGGCAAAGCTTGCCACCAAAGCCATGCCCACCCAGATGATCAAAACGGACCGCGTGACCGTGGAACACTCAAACTCCGTGGATGCTGTGGGCGGCGGGCTGGCGGTGGACAAGCGCAGGGCCCACATCACCCTGAAGCAGAATGCCGCGCAGGACAGAGCCTACATCGAAAGCTGCTTCGGCCGCTCTCTCTACCCACCGGAACGGCTGCGCAAGGCTGAGCAGGAGCTTTGCGTGGGCGACCACCTGGGATGCCATTTGTGGTTCAGCGCCGGTGTGCCAAGCCCGGAGCAGGCCCCCACCCCGGAGGCAAAACATCTGGCTGAGCAGGCCGAACTTCAGGCCGACCGCAACCGCGCTTATTACGCCAAAAATCGGGAACTGCACCGCAGTGTGGTGCTGCGGCTCACCGAGCAGATCCGCAACTGCATCCTTGTGCACCAGCAGCCCAACGCCCGTGTTGCCCGCAGTGGCAACCTGAACGCTGGGCGCATCTGGCGCGCACCACTTTTGAACGATGACCGGGTGTTTTTGTGTGCCGAGGAAGAGAACCAGCCCTCTTTTACGGTAGACCTTTTATTGGACGCATCCGCTTCCCGCCTGCACTGTCAGGAAGTGATCGCGGCTCAAGGATCCATTTTGGCCCAGAGCCTTGCGGCCTGCGGTATCCCGGTGCGGGTGTCCAGCTTCAGCAGCCTGCGGGGCTACACCGTACTGCGTGTGCTCAAAGGCTTTGCAGACAAAAACCTGCAAAACATCAACCGATATTTTGCTTCCGGCTGGAACCGTGACGGCCTTGCCCTGCGGGCAGCAGGCGATCTTTTGCGGTTTGCGCCCGGTCCTGCGCCGCGGCATCTGCTCATCGTGCTGACGGACGCTTCGCCCAACGACAGCCGCCGCATCCCGCCCAGTGCAGAAAACCCGCTGGGCTGCGGTTACGAGGACGCTGCCGGTGTGGCTGACACTGCCGCGCAGGTGCGTGCGCTGCAGCGCATGGGCATCCGGGTGTCGGCTGTGTTCATGGGTGAGGACAGCTCTGCCGGTGCCGCTGCACAGATCTACGGCAAAAACATGGCCCGTATCCGCGGCATGGACCAACTGGCCCGCGCGGCCGGGCGGCTGATCCAGAACGAGATCCGTGAACTGGGCGATTGAACCATATTTTACCAGAACAGCCCACAGATGGGAGGCTTTGGCCTTGCCGTCTGTGGGCTGTTTTTGATACAGAGCACAACTGATTCGCTCTTGCAACAACCATGTTTCGGGTCACTGTTGCAGGATGCGCAGAAATATTTTGTTTTTCTGCAAACTTATAGTTGTTTTTTGTTGCAAAGTATGCTATACTATGTTCAGTCAATAAAACATTCCTGCGTAAGCCGCCTGCTGTGCACCGGGTCGTTTGGCGCAGTGCCCATCCGTTATACAACGAACTGCTGTGTTATAGTTTCAGGAGGGAACCGATCATGGATGCCAACCGTTATTTTGATGCCATGCACAACGCTATGTCAGCTCAGCACCCCGGTGCGCAGCTGCTTTTAACGGTAAAGCTGCAGGACACCTGCGGCAACGATGCCTGCCTGGAGCTGAAGCAGCTGCCCGGTGAGAGCACCTCCATTCTGTGCTACTCCACCATGGGTCGCCGCTACCTGAACTTCCAGCTGTTCCGCAAGGGCTGGCAGCTGTGCCACAACGCCGATGGCCAGCTGGTGGGCCGCTTTCCTTCCAGCGCCGACGGCCTGATTGACGAGACCGATTTCCGCGCTTACTGCCGGGAAGACCGGCTGGATCTGGCACGCACCCAGCGCATCACTGCCGAGCTTCGCCAGTGCGCCGGTATCAATTATCAGGGCAGCATCCCGCAGAACGCCCGCACCGGTGCCGTTATTACCGTGGAGAGTTTTGTAGGGGCCGGTGCCCGCTGGACCTACTGGAGTCAGGATGTTCTGCCCAGCCTGCCGCTGGGTGCCATCCTCTACTGGCTGGCGGATCATCTGGCCGGTGCCGAGCGCCGCACCCTGCAGGCCGACCCGCAGGCAGCCCGCCTTGCCGCCCAGTGGCTGGCCGGTGATACAGCCGTATTCTTCCATCCGTCGGTGCCGATGACCGCCATGAATACGGTCTCTTCCGGCTCTGCACCCGCACGCCGCCGCACCACTGTGCCCGCTGCCCGCAACAAGAGCTGGCAAAGCATCATGGCCGTGATGGCAGGCATGTGAACGAAAAAGCAAGGAAAGACCAATCGTCTCTCCTTGCTTTTTCAGTATTATTCGAGGTACGGGTCCAGCAGGGCATCCACCGTTTTGTTCCGCTTGGGGTTCGGCTTTTTGATCACATGGCCGCGGCAGACCACCAGTTCCAGATGCTGCAGCGCACGCAGGTCTTCCAGCGGGTTGTGCTTTGTCACAATAAAATCTGCGCTCTTGCCCGGCTCAATGGAACCGGTCATGTCTCCTACTCCGGCCAGCTGAGCATTGCGCAGGGTGGCCGTGTACAGGGCGAACTGGTTGCTTACACCGCAGTATTTGTGGAAGTAGCACAGCTCCCGCCAGAAATCGTACTGGGTGATGTACGGGCAGCCTACATCGTTGCCCAAGGCCACCGGGATGCCGTTGGCAAGGGCGGTCTTTGCGCTTTCCACCACACCGTCAAACACGATCTTGCCGTTATACTGGTCCTTTTCCGAAGCGCCGGAAACCGCCGTATCAAACAGTGCGTAGGGCAGCGCCGGGGAGATGGTGGTGCACACAAAGGCTCCCCGCTCCTTGTAAAGCCGGATGGTCTCATCGTCCATCTTTGCGCCGTGCTCAATGGAATCCACTCCGTTTTCCAGCGCCACCTTTACGCCTTCTGGCGACTCGGTGTGTGCCGCCACGGTATAGCCCAGCTTGTGGGCCTCGTCGCAGACGGCTTTGACCATTTCCGGCTTCATCTTCAGCTCGCCGGGGGTTCCCTTTTCGGTGGCATCCAGCACGCCGCCGGTGATCATCAGCTTGACAAGATCCACCTTCTGTCCGCTGGCCTTTTTGAGCTGAGCAAGTGCTTCGGCATTGTTATGGGCCGCAACTGCCACCGAGCCTGCCATATGTCCGCCCGGCACCGAAATACCCTCGTTGGCAGCAAGGATGCGCGGTGCCAGCAGTCTGCCTGCAGCGGCATCATCACGGCAGCGGGTGTCAAAATCTGCAATGCCGCCCACGGTGCGGATGGTAGTCACGCCACCCAGCAGTTCCAGCTTCGCGTAGCTGCATACCAGCCTGTAGGCCACCGCACGGGTCAGGCCATTGCTCAGAATTTTGCGCACCAGCGCAGCATTATCCCGCGGCTTTGCGCCGGGCTTGCCGTTACCTGCCAGATGCACATGCAGGTTGATCAGGCCCGGGCACAGATAGCCTCCGTGCAGATCGATCACCTCATAACCGTCCAGATCCACGCCCTCATCGACAATGGCAATGATCTTATCATCCTCGGTCAGCAGGATCTTGTGCGCTTCCGGCTGCATCTGCTCGGTGCCATCCAGCAGGATCCCGTTCGTATAGGCACGTTTCATTGGGAACATCCTCTCTTTTTCAGGTTTTTTCGGACAGAAGTTGTTTTATTTCAGTATAGCACGTTCCGGCAGATGGTGCAATGCAAAAACGGGCAGGAAAGGTTCAGCCCTCTCCTGCCCGCTCGGTGTTTTTATTTACTGTGCGGCTGCGCTGGAAGCTACTTCGGAAGCAGCAGCCTCAGAAGATGCGGCTTCCGAAGTAGCAGCTTCGCTGGATGCGGCATCTGCGCCGCCGGTCACGCCGCCCTCAACGACCAGCTCATCCTCATAGTCAAGGCCGTAGGTATCCACCAGAGTCTCCTCATAGTCCTTGTGGAAGAAGTTCTCCTCGCCCAGAGCCTTGATCTCCTCGTTCAGCCAATCCAGAACGGTGGTGTTGCCCTGGCTCACAGCGGGAGCAATGGTGTCCTGGCTGCCCAGAGAGGGAATGCCGACCGTGTAGCCGGTGTTCTGCTTTGCAAATGCAATGACCTCGGTGTTATCGTTGGCCCATGCCACGCCGTTGCCGTTCTCCAGTGCATTCTTGGCCGTTGCATAGGAATCGTACTTCTGCAGCGGAATGTCGGGGTACTCCTTGGTCAGGTAGGTCTCGGCGGTGGTGCCGGAAATGACGATCATCTGGTCGTCAGCGTTCCAGTTGTCCAGAGTGGTGATAACGTTGCTGTCCGGAGAAATGACACCCAGAGCCACGTTCATGTAAGGCAGAGCAAAGTCCACTTCCTCTGCGCGCTCCGGGGTCACGGTGAAGTTTGCCAGGATCACATCCGCCTTGCCGGTCTGCAGGTACTCGATGCGGTTGGCAGCTTCGGTGGAAACGAAGTTGATCTCTACGCCCAGATCCTCGCCCAGACGGCGTGCAAAGTAGACATCATAGCCCTGATATTCGCCGTTCTCGTCCACATAGCCGAACGGGTTCTTATCGGAGAACACGCCGATGTTGATGGTGCCGGACTCCTTGATCTGATCCCGAGTGCGGTAGACCACGCTGCTGCCGGATGCTGCGCTGCCGGATGCTGCAGTGGAAGCAGAAGAAGAGCCGCCGCATGCGGTCAGAACAGCGGCAGCGGAAACTGCGCCCAGACCCAGCAGGAAGGAACGACGAGAGATCTTAGACTGTTTCATAATGATTACTCCTTTACAAAATCTTTCCCATTTGGCTGCGGAACACCCGCAGCCTTTATCTTGATCTGTGACTCATTTCACAGCATCAAACGTGAAGGTGCGCAGGAAGCGTTGCGCGCGCTCGGTCTTGGGCCGGTCAAAGAACTCGGCCGGTGCAGCTTCTTCCACGATCTTGCCGCCATCCAGAAAGATGACGCGGTTGGCAATGGCGCGGGCAAACTGCATTTCGTGGGTGACGATGATCATGGTCTTGCCCTGCTTGGCAAGGTCCAGCATAACGTCCAGCACCTCGCGCACCATTTCCGGATCAAGGGCAGCGGTCACTTCGTCAAACAGAAGGATCTCCGGGTGCATACACAGTGCGCGCACGATGGCAACGCGCTGCTTCTGTCCGCCGGAAAGCTCCCGCGGGTAGCTGTTTTTCTTGGCAAGCAGGCCCACACGGTCCAGCAGAGCTTCGGCCTCCTGCTGCACTTCCGCTTTGGGGCGCTTCTGCACCTTGGTGGGTGCCAGAAGCACATTGTCCAGCACCGTCATGTGCGGGAACAGCTCGTAGCTCTGGAACACCATGCCGATGCGCTGGCGCAGCTGGGTCAGATTTTTACCGCCGTAGGCAACGGTCTCATTGCCCAGCCGCACCCGGCCGCTCTGGGTGGGCTCCAGACCATTCAGACAGCGCAGCAGGGTGCTTTTGCCGCAGCCCGAAGGGCCGACCACCACGATGACCTCGCCGGGCTTGACAGCAAAGCTGATATCATCCAGCACGGGGGTCTCGCCATAGGCCTTGATCAGATGTTCAACAGTCAAAATAGGTTCTGCCATGTACGGTCACTTCCATTTCTTTTCGAGATAGGATGCCAGCAGACTGATGGGCCAGCATACGAAGAAATATAACACGAAAACCGTGAGATAAATGCCAAACGCTGCGTTGGGGCTGGCGGTGCGGTTGGCCTCGATGATCTGCTGTGCTACCTTGATCACTTCCACCACACCGATCATCAGCACAAGGCTGGTGGTCTTGATCATGCGGGTAATCAGGTTGATGGACAGCGGGATCAGGCGGCGCACCGTCTGCGGAATGATGATGTACCAGTAGGTCTGCGCACGGCTCATGCCAAGGGCCTCGGCGCTCTCATACTGGTGCTTCGGAATGGCGATCAGCGCACCGCGCACAAGGTCGCTCATTTCTGCGGTGCCCCACAGCACAAACACGATGATGGATGCCGTCTCGCCGGAAAGGTTCCACCCAAAGGCACGGGTGGTGCCGAAGTAAACGAGGAACAGCAGCACCATCTGCGGCATGATGCGGACGAACTCCAGATAAAGCCGCAGGACCGCCTTGATAACGGGGTTGCGGGAGGTCATGAGCACGCCCAGCAGGATGCCCAGCGGCAGGCTGATGATCACCGAGACGGCGCTGATCTTGAGTGCAACGCCAAGGCCGCCCAGCAGGCGGGCCATGTTTTTGCCCTTGAACAGGACATCAAGACCCAAATCCAGCATAGCGCAGCCTCCTTTCGATCAGGCTGCCCACAATGGACACCGGCAGCAGAATGATAAGGTAGAACACCACCAGCAGAAACAGACATTCGATGGTTTTGGAGTACATGCCGATCAGGTCCTTTGCCGTGAACATCAGGTCCATCAGGCTGATGGCGCTGAACACGCTGGTCTCCTTGAGCAGGAAGATCACATTTGCCATGAAAGCCGGCATACTGGTGGACATGGCCTGCGGCAGAATGATGTAGCGCATGGTCTGCCAGCGGTTCATGCCAAGGCTGTAGGCACTCTCGGTCTGGATGGGCTCAATGGCTTCCAGACCGCTGCGGAACGCTTCGGCCATGTAGCTGCCGCCCAGAAACGCCAGACCGGCAATGCCGCAGATCTCGGCATTGGTGCGGATGCCCACCTTGGGCAGGCCATAATAAATGAAGAACAGCTGCACCAGCAGCGGTGTGTTGCGGGACAGCTGGATGTAAACACCCACGATCTGCCGCAGAACGGGCACCTTGTCATACTGGATCACTGCGCAGGCAAGGCCAATGATGATGGCAAAAATGATGCCTGCAACGCCCAGCCGCACGGTAAGTACAGCGGCCTTCTGGTAGAGCGGCAAATATTGCTGGATCGCATTCCAGTCCATTGCCGGATTCCTCCCTTGTATCCTGATTTGCGGGTCAAAACAAAACGCCCGGAAGCTCCCTCTTCAAGTAAGCTCCCAGGCGGTCAGCGACAGATCCTTCTGCGTGTTCCCACACAGAATATGCAGATATGCTCACACGGCATACCATACTGCAGGGCGGCCGGTCCGGGAAGCGTTTGCGGTACAACAACACATTGCGCAACAACACATCATAGCCGTTTCCTCCCTGAATGATCTCAATTTTCGGATTTGCTCGACCCGATGCACGTAGTTTACACCCTATTACCCATTATGTCAATATGATTATGGGACTTCTTTCGATTCTTTGCTCATTCAGCCTAAAATCATCTCATTCTATGTGTAAATTTTATTCATTTTTCAACTTGACCGTATGCGTCGTACGGACAGCAAAAAGCCCTCCCGTCGGGGGAGGGCCGGGCCGGACAAAGATTTTTTAGGAAAGTTTAAGAAACAGCCGGTTTTGCTTTCTGCTGCCATATGCTCCCCTTCTGCCTTTTCTTTTATAAATAAGTATCATGATCTCCCGGGAAAAGTGCAATCAAAAGGCACCGGCTTGTGCAAAAAAGCCGGTGCCTTGGGGCAGGAATATTTTACAGGTTCAGCAGCACATTGGCCCGGAAAACGCTGCCGCCCGTTTCCACCGTCAGATTGCCGTGATACCTGTGCACGGCAGTTTCGACGGAAACAAGGCCGATGCCCTGTCCGTCATGCTTGGTGGAGTGCAAAACGCCGCCCTGCTTTTTCAGCACGCCGTCATAGCGGTTCTCCACCATCAGGCCCATCATGGCCGGGCTGAGCATCCGGGCCAGCACCTTGATCTGCCGTTCTTCCGGCGGCAGCTTCTGGCTGGCATGGAGCGCATTTTCCAGCAGGTTGCCAAGAATGGTGCACAGGTCGGCCTCCGGCAGGGGCAGGAGCTTGGGCAGTTCCAGCTTCCATTCGATCTGGATGCCCTGTTTCCGGGCCTCGTAGTCGTAGTGGCCGGCAAGCGCATCCACCGCAGCGTTGACGCACAGGGTGGGTCTGGCATCGCTGAGTTCGCTCTCGTACTGGCTCAGGTAGCTTTTCAGTTCATCCAGCCGCCCGGCCTCGGTCAGGCCGGAGATCACATGCAGGTGCTGGCGGAAATCGTGCCGCAGGTGGCGGGTCTGTTCCAGATAGCTGCGCAGCTCCATATAGCGGCGGGACTCCACGGCCAACAGCTGGTTTTCGCGGTCCAGCTGGGAGCTGCGGGCATACTCCTTTGCCACGCGGTACATCTCGTACAGCAGCAGAAAGATGCCCAGCAGCGAGATGCTCACTGCCAGCACCGCGATGATGCGGATGCGGTTCATCAGGATGACGCCGATCTCCTTCGGCATACAGAACACCAGAAACGCCGCGTACAGTGCCGGCAGCGGCCATGCCGACTCCCAGAAGGCTTCGCCGTGGTACTCCTGCAGCAGCCACCGGCTCCAGCGCACTGCCGTAAAACGGAAGATGGCGCTGAGTATCACCGAGAGGGTCAGGCAGATGACCGAGGTGCTGGGCAGAAACACCGGCTGTGCATTGTCCAGCTCAGCTTCCGCGTTCAGCACAATGGCAAGCAGGGTGCACACAGACATCATCACTGCCGACACGGAGAACAGAAACATGGTCTGGCTGATCGATACTTCCCGGTCGGTGCGCCAGCGCAGCAGCCAGAAGCTGATGATGAGCAGCGGGATGAGCAGGAAGTTTGTTTCAATATCCAGCACGCTGCACACCGCTGC
>ENA-UERG01002812-UERG01002812.1-human-gut-metagenome-genome-assembly--contig:-NODE-2812-length-11911-cov-6.070644_pt1 | contig 11911 bp, 10 predicted proteins | sample MGYA00242954_ERZ507954 | MGnify/ENA primary metagenome ERZ507954 (study PRJEB26167, sample SAMN06115478) | human gut metagenome | host: Homo sapiens | place: China:Sichuan | collected 2015-01-21... | reverse complement strand
ATTGACGAACCGCATTCACCTGGATATAATGAAATACAACAGAAAGGAAGTGCCGCCCTATGGATCGTGAGCTCCGCGTTGTTCTCTCCGCCCGTGTGTTTTCCGACCAGAAATGCTTTGGCCCCGGCGTGTCCCAGCTTTTGAAGCGCGTAGACGAGCTGCATTCGCTGCGCGCGGCGGCGCTGTCGATGTCCATGGCCTATTCCAAGGCGTGGACGGTCGTCCGCAATGCCGAGGACGGGCTGGGCTTCCATCTTTTGACCTCCACGGCGGGCGGCAAGCATGGCGGCGGCGCAGAGCTGACGGACGAGGCGCGGCAGATGATCGCCGCCTACGACGCCTACTGCGAAAAGCTGCGCGCCTACGGTGCCGCGCTTTTTGAAGAGACGTTCGCTTTCTACAACGATATCCCGAAGCACGAGCTGCACCGAAAGGAGAAAACGCATGATTGACAAGCTTTGCGTCTGCGGCCACGCGATGGAGGATCGCGGCGCGCAGACGCTGGAGATGAATGGGTCGTACTTGGGCTCTGGCCTGAGCACGGACTATGTGGACGTGAAGGTCTTCGTCTGCCCCTGGTGCGGGCGTATGGCGTTTTTCGAGCCGGAAGACGTGCAGCGGATACGTTTTCGCAGGGCCTGCGCCAATAAGACGATAGACCAGCTGCGCGCGATCATCAACGGCGAGCAGCCGGAGCTTTTGAAGACCATCGCGCGCGAACGGCTGGAGGACCTCGAAGCCGACGCACGCTATAGAGCGGAGCAGGAGAGGGAAGAGGCGGAAAGGCGCGCAAAGCGCAAAAAGTTCTTTTCAAATCTTCTCGGCAAGGACGGCGACGACGATAAGCCGACAAAAAACCGCCCGCCGGAGTTTTGATGAATTTATTGTAAAAGTGCGCACACTGTGCGCACTTTTTGCTTGACAAACGGCCTCGGCGGGAGTACAATCCCATCATCAAAATGGCACAGATAGGGAAGAAACCGGAGTTTCCCCGCGCAGAGAGGGGTGCATTTGCTGTGAGCATCCTGCGGAAGAGACCGGCAGTACCACCCTTGAGCCGCCCGCGAAACAAGCGGGACGGGATCGCCCGTTACAGCGGACACAAGCGGCGCAAAATGCGCAAGCAGGGTGGAACCGTGGAGTAGTTGAATGCTTCACCCCTGAGAACATCGGGGGTGGAGCTTTTTTGCACCCTCAAATGAAAATGGAGGTAAATAACATGTCTGAAGAAGTCAAGGTCAACGAAGAAAACCAGTTTACGTTTGAAAATCCCGAGTACCGCAAGACCTATTGGCACACCTGCTCCCACGTGCTGGCGCAGGCCGTCAAGCGCCTCTGGCCCGAGGTGAAGCTCGCCATCGGCCCGAGCATCGACAACGGTTTCTACTACGATATGCTCGCTCCGTTCTCCTTCACGCCGGAGAATTTGGCTGAGATCGAAGCCGAAATGCGCAAGATCTGCAAGGAAAAGCTCAAGCTCGAGCGCTTTGAGCTCCCGCGCGCCGAGGCCATCAAGTTTATGGAAGAAAAGGAAGAGCCGTTCAAGGTCGAGCTCATCAACGACCTGCCTGAGGATGCCGTCATCAGCTTCTACAAGCAGGGCGAGTTCACCGACCTCTGCGCCGGTCCGCACCTCGACTCCACCGGCCGCATCAAGGGCAACGGCATCAAGCTGACCGCCTGCAACGCCGCCTACTGGCGCGGCGACTCGAACCGCGAGGTGCTCCAGCGCATCTACGGCGTCGCTTTCCCGAAGAAGGAAGAGCTGGACGCCTACCTCAAAGAGCGCGAGGAGGCCGTCAAGCGCGACCACAACAAGCTCGGCCGCGAGCTCGAATACTTCACCACCGTCGACTGCATCGGTCAGGGCCTTCCGGTGCTGCTGCCCAAGGGCGCGCGCGTCGTGCAGGTGCTCCAGCGCTGGGTCGAGGATACCGAGCAGAAGCGCGGCTATCTTCTCACCAAGACCCCGCTCATGGCCAAGCGCGACCTTTACAAGATCTCCGGCCACTGGGATCACTATCTCGACGGCATGTTCATCCTCGGCGACCCGTATGACGAGACGAAGGAGTGCTTCGCCCTGCGCCCGATGACCTGCCCGTTCCAGTATCAGGTCTACCTGAACCGCCAGCGCTCCTACCGCGACCTGCCGATGCGCCTGGGCGAGACCTCGACGCTGTTTCGCAACGAGGATTCCGGCGAGATGCACGGCCTCATCCGCGTGCGTCAGTTCACGATCTCCGAAGGCCACCTCGTCCTGCGTCCCGACCAGCTCGAAGAGGAGTTCAAGGGCTGCCTCGACCTTGCCAAGTACTGCCTCGGCACCGTCGGCCTTCTTGACAAGTGCACGTTCCGCTTCTCCCAGTGGGATCCCGCGAACCCGAACAACAAGTACGAGGGCACGAAGGAGCAGTGGGATCACGCCCAGAGCGTGATGGAGCGCATCCTCAAGGATCTCGACGTCGACTACACCGTCGGCATCGACGAGGCCGCATTCTACGGCCCGAAGCTCGACATCCAGTATAAGAACGTCTACGGCAAGGAAGATACCCTCGTCACCATCCAGATCGACATGTTGCTCGCCGAGCGCTTCGGCATGTACTACATCGACGAAAACGGCGAGAAGAAGCTGCCGTACATCATCCACCGCACGTCTCTTGGCTGCTATGAGCGCACGCTCGCCTACCTCATCGAGGAGTATGCTGGTGCGCTGCCGACGTGGATGGCGCCCGAGCAGGTGCGCTTCCTGCCCGTTACCGACCGCGCCGCCGACTACTGCGCCGAGCAGGCGAAAAGGCTCGAAGACATGGGCTTCCGCGTCGAGGTCGACTACCGCAACGAGAAGATCGGCCGCAAGATCCGCGACGCGCAGATGGAGAAGGTCCCCTACATGGTGGTCGTCGGCGACCGCGACATGGAGAACGGCACCGTTTCCCCGCGCCACCGCGCGGACGGCGACCTCGGCGCGATGAGCATGGACGAGTTCTCCGCGCTTCTCAAGCAGGTCGTGGACAACAAGGAAAAGAAATAATAGCATACCGATTTTGCATAATTAGCATTTGAGCCTTTCATAGAATCAGGGCGGCGCTTTGCCGCCCTGATTCTTTATACCTAAAGAAAAATTTGAAAACCTGATAAATGTTTAACGAAATAATCGGTCGAATGATGACGGAATTCAACGATAATTTGGCGAAATATCCAAAAAAGTAAAAACGTCTTGCAATAGACCTGTCATTCGGTTATAATGAGATCGCCTGAAAGAGGCAAGTAAATTTCGGAATTCAACGCTTCTCCAACGTAGGTGCTCCGAAGCGCCCCCACGCGGCGGAGCATGTGCCGGTGAAGCGGTGAATGCCGGAAGAATCAAAAAGGAGATTGCGTATGAAAAAGTTTTTAGCTCTGATCCTCTCTCTCGCGATGGTCTTCGCGCTGGTCGCCTGCGGCGGTGAGAAGACGGACGACAGCCAGAACAACGACGGCGACCCCAGCTCCGATTCCCCCGTCGCGATCACTCTGGCGACCGGCGGTACCTCCGGTACCTACTATGCTGTCGGCGGCGTTCTCAAGACCGTCCTCGACTCCAAGCTGACCCTTTCCAAGCTCTCTGTTGAGTCCACCGGCGCTTCCGTCGCGAACGTCAACATGATCACCGACGGAGATGCTCAGATGGCCATTCTGCAGTCCGACGTTATCAACTACGCGCACGAGGGCACCAACTCCTTCGACGGCGCTCCCGAGACCAACGCTCTTTGGGTCGCCGGTATCTACAACGAGACCGTTCAGATCCTTGCCAAGCCCGGCATCAACTCCGTTGCCGACCTCAAGGGCAAGACCGTCTGCGTCGGTGACGTTGGTTCCGGTACCGAGATCAACGCCTGGCAGGTGCTCGGCGCTGCGGGTCTTACCAAGGACGACGTCAAAGCTGTGAACGGCTCCTTCCAGGATGGCGTTGACCAGCTCAAGGACGGCAAGATCGACGCCGCCTTCACTGTCGCCGGTGCTCCCACGACCGCTATCGTCGACTATGCCACCACCAACACCCTCAACCTCGTCTCCCTGAGCGACGATGAGCTCGCCGCCATCCAGGAGGCCTATCCGTTCCTGATCCGTGACGATCTGGCTGCCGGCACCTACACCGGTCAGGATGCCGACGTCACCTGCGTCGCTATCCAGGCTACTCTCGTTGCCTCCGAAGAGCTGAGCGAAGATGTCGTTTATGAGTTCGTCAAGGCCATGTTCGACAACAAGGACGCTCTGACCGAAGGCCACGCCAAGTTCGGCTTCCTCGATCCCGAGGCTGCCTCCGCCGGTGCGACCGTCACCATGCATCCCGGTGCTGAGAAGTACTACAAGGAAATCGGCGTCCTGTAAGCAGGATCGCTACCGTGTATTGACGTGAATTCTCATCTGCGGAAATACATAATTGCGGCCGCTGCAATAATAACGATTATTGCAGCGGCCGCCGTGCTTCTTCCTCGCTCCGGATACTACCTGACCCTGCGCAACCGCGACACCGGCGAGGTCTACGCCCGGTACAAAATGGGCGAGGGAGACCGCTTTTCCGTGACCTTTATCCATTCCGTGAACAAATACCCCCTGACCGATACCTACGAGATCGAAAACAAAACGATCTATGTGGAGGAGACGACCTATTGCTCCTTTGGCGCAGGCGTGCAGACGGAGCTCAACCCCGGCGAAACGCTTGACAAGGTCTATGTGGACCGCCCCGATTACAAGGGCTGGGCAATGGTCATCCGAAACATCCATCAGGACAGGACAAACGTCGGCTACATTGTCGGTACGGTCTCTGACCATGTACTCAATGTAAACGGCGAGGATGTCAGTCTGCGTGATTTGTGTGGAAAAAACGCGCCTGTGCGTTTTAATTACGAATTCTGGCTCGTCTGAGCGCACGGACGCTCTCAAATAGAATTAGGAGGAAATTGCATCATGGCTGAAAACGAAAAGCTCAACAATGTTGCAGTCGACAACGACGTCGGCACCATGGAAGACGTCGATGCGATCATGAAAAAGTACGACCGTGAGTCGAACACGCGCGTCTGGGAGGGGACTCCCCGCAAGATCCTGCGTGTCCTTACGGCACTGTTCGGCATTTTCCTGATCGTGATGAACATGTGGATCAAGATGGACGAGCGTGCGCGCCGTCCGCTCTTCCTCGGCCTGGTCATCATTCTCGTGTTTATCTACTACCCCATCAAGAAGGGCTCTCAGAAGGTCAACTACATGCCTTGGTACGATATCGTCATGGCGGCAGTCGGCGCGTTCTGCTTCTTCTTCTACCCCTTAAACCTTGAAAAAATCGTTACCGCCGGTACGCGAATCCAGAAGGTTTTCGTCGTGCAGATCGGCAGCGTTTCCATTCCCCTTCTGATCGTATTTGCGATCGTCGGCACTTTGATCCTCGTCGAGTGCTGCCGCCGCGTGGTCGGTATGCCGATCATCTGCGTAGCGACGGTGTTCGTGCTCTACGCCTTCTTAGGTGCGGGCAAGGACTTAAAGACCGTTATGTATAACCTCTTCTACACCACGACCGGTATCCTCGGCACCCCGATCGGCGTCTGCTCGACCTACATCGCGCTGTTCGTCATCTTCGGCGCCTTCCTGGAGGCCACGGGTGTTGCAAACTTCTTCATCGACTGCGCGAACGCGCTGGTCGGCTGGGCTTCCGGCGGTCCTGCAAAGGTCGCGGTCGTTTCCTCTGCCCTCTGCGGCATGGTCTCCGGTTCCTCCGTCGGTAACACCGTTACCACCGGTTCCGTCACCATCCCGATGATGAAGAAGACCGGTTATCCCCCGGAGTTTGCCGGCGCGGTCGAGGCTGCGTCTTCCACTGGCGGTCAGATCATGCCCCCGATCATGGGCGCTGCGGCGTTCCTGATGGCGGAAATGGTCGGCGTTCCCTATGCAAAGATCATCGTGCGTGCGATCCTGCCCGCATTCCTGTACTTCCTCGGCATCTTCCTCGGCGTGCACTTCAAGGCCAAGAAGCTCGGCCTCAAGGGTCTGCCCCGCGAAGAGCTCCCCAAGTGGAAGCTCCTGCTCCCGCAGATCTACCTCATCCTCCCGCTGGTCGTTCTGGTCTACATGATCATGATCGGCTTCACGATGGCCACCGCCGCCGTGTACGCGACCCTTTACTGCGTGGTCGTCGCCATGATCAGCCGTGAAGAGGGCAAGAAGAAGCTCGTCATGGCCATCCCCCTGATCCCGCTTCTGTTCATGACCCTCATGAGCCGCAGCTTCGAGCCGGGCACCTTCATGGGCGAGAACGGCAGCACGCTCTGCCTTGCCATCGCCTTCGCGCTGCTGGTTATCAACTACGCCATCAGCAAGCCCAACGTCAAGAGCCTGCCCACCATCATCGACGCGTTTGAAAACGGCGGCAAGAACTGCCTGAGCGTCGGTATCGCCTGCGGTATGGCTGGTATCATCGCCGGCGTCGTCACCATGACCGGTCTCGGCCAGGTGCTCATCGGCGCGATCGTCGGTCTGTCCAACGGTCACCTGATCATCGCTCTCGTGCTGACGATGCTCTGCTGCATCGTGCTCGGCATGGGCGTTCCCACCACCGCGAACTACATCATCATGGCCACCACCTGCGCGCCGATCCTTGCCTCCGGCATGGGTCTCAACCTGATGGCTGCCCACATGTTCTGCTTCTACTTCGGTATCGTCGCAGACATCACCCCGCCCGTTGCGCTGGCTGCCTACGCCGGTTCCGCCATCGCCAAGGCTCCCCCGATGAAGACCGCCTGGAACGCGACCCGTCTCGCCATCGCGGCGTTCATCATCCCCTACATCTTTGCTTACAATAACGCCCTGATCTTCGTTGGCAACGACGTCAAGTTCCTGAGCGTTGCCTCCATCGTCATCTCCGCGACCCTCGGTATGGCGTCTATCGCCTCCGGCCTGATGGGCTACCTGATCCGCGACATGAAGGCGATCAGCCGCGTCGCACTGGTCATCGGCGGTCTGCTGATGGTCATCCCCGGCACGGTCACCGACCTTGCGGGTCTTGCGGTGCTGGTCGCCGTCCTCGTTCTCCAGCGTATCGAGAACAAGAAGGACAAGGCGGCTGCGTCCGTGTAACGCAAAGCATCCTGCTAATGAAAAAGAGACCGCTTCGGCGGTCTCTTTTTTTGCATGTGCGCCGCTTTTCAAGCATAGACTGGAAACGACGGGAGGTTTTGCACATGCCCAGAATTTATTTGAGTCCCTCCACGCAGGATTGGAACCCGTATGTCGACGGCAGTGGCAGCGAGGAATACTGGATGAATCTGCTGGCCGACACGCTCGAGCCGTACCTTTACGCAAACACCATCTCCTTTGTGCGCAACACGCCGGAGATGACCGCGGCCTCGTCCATCGCGCAGGCGAACAGCCTCGGCGGCTTTGACTTTTACCTTGCCCTGCACTCCAACGCCTCGGGGGAGGAGCAGGCGGGGAAGAACCGCGGCATCATCGTCTTTTACTATCCCACGAGCAGCGACGGAAAGCGTGCTGCCGAGCTCTTCGCCGCGCAGCTGCGCATGGTCTACCCGCTGCCTGCAAAGGTGACGACGCAGGCGACCACAACGCTCGGCGAGGTGCGGCGGCCCAGATACCCCGCAAATCTCATCGAGCTCGGCTATCACGACAATTACGACGATGCGCGCTGGATCGAAAATAACCTCGACGCCGCGGCGCAGGCCATCGCGCGGGGACTGACGGAGTATTTCGGCCTGCCGTTCATTTACCCGCAGCTCGTGCGCACCGGCGTCGTCACGACGGAGGGCTCGGCCCTGCGCCTACGAAGCTATCCCGGCATCGACGGGGAAATAGTCGGCAGCATCCCGAACGGTGAAAGCGTGCAGGTCTATGGCAGCTTCCAGGGCTGGTACTCCGTGGGCTACGACGACCAGCTCGGCTACGCGGCGCAGGCCTACATCGCAGTGTGATCTTCGCCTGTTTCCGATATTTTCCGGGCGCGACTTTTCCTTGACAGCTGGTTATAAAAAGTTTACAATGTTTTTTGGATTTATGGAGGGGAGAGAAGGGGAATCTCCCGTTTATGATTCAAAAACCCAACGATAGATCAATCGCATCGATCAAAAAACAGCACACAGGAGGAATCGCATGATCAGCTATCTCTACGCTGCGCTTATCGCGGTGGGGACGCTCGTCATTGGCATTCTTCTTGGTATTTGGATTCGCAAGAGAGCCGCTAAACGCGCCGAGGAGAAGATCTCCAACGCCGATGAAGAGGCGCTTCGTATTGTCAACGAAGCGATCAAGAGCGCTGAAAACAAGAAACGCGAAGTCATGTTGGAGGCAAAGGAAGATATCCTGCGCTCCAGAAACGAATACGAGAAGGAAGTCAAGGAACGCCGCGCCGAGCAGCAGAAGCAGGAGCGCCGGCTCCAGCAGAAGGAGGAGAACCTCGACCGCAAGACCGACGCGCTGGAAAAGCGCGAGGAGGCCCTCAACCAGAAGCATGCCGCTCTGGACAAGGAAAACGAAGAAATCAAGATCATCAAGCGCAGCCAGACCGAAATGCTCGAACGTATTTCCGGTTTTACTGCCGAAGACGCCAAGAAGTACCTGATCGAGCAGGTCGAGAGCGAAGTGACGCACGAGACCGCGCTCAAGATCAAGGAGCTGGAGCAGCGCGCCAAGGACGAGGCTGATTCCCGTGCCCGCGAGATCGTCGCCTCTGCCATCCAGCGCTGCGCTGCCGACCATGTTGCCGAGATCACCGTCAGTGTGGTGCCCCTGCCCAATGACGAGATGAAAGGCCGCATCATCGGCCGCGAAGGCCGCAACATCCGCACGATCGAAACGCTCACGGGCGTCGACCTCATCATCGACGACACGCCCGAGGCGATCACCGTCTCGTGCTTCGAGCCTGTGCGCCGCGAAGTTGCGCGCCTGGCGCTCGAAAAGCTCATCGCCGACGGCCGCATCCATCCCACGCACATTGAAGAGATGGTCAACAAGGCCCGCCGCGAGGTGGACGCCGTCATCAAGTCTGAGGGCGAGCGCGCCGTGCTGGAGACCGGCATCCGCGGCCTGCACCCCGAGCTTGTGAAGATGCTCGGCCGCCTGCACTACCGCACGAGCTACGGCCAGAACGTCCTGCAGCACTCCATCGAGGTCTCGCACCTTGCGGGCATGATGGCCGCCGAGCTGGGCGCGGACGTTTACGCCGCCAAGCGCGCAGGCCTGCTGCACGATATCGGCAAGGCCGTCGACCACGAGATGGAGGGTACGCACGTCGCCCTCGGCGTCGAATTTTTGCGCAAGTACCACGAAAAGGACGACATCATCCATGCCGTGCAGGCGCACCACAACGACGTGGAGCCGCAGACCATCGTTGCCTGCCTCGTGCAGGCGGCGGATGCGATCTCTGCCGCCCGTCCCGGCGCCCGCCGCGAGAATCTGGAGAACTACATCAAGCGCCTCGAGCAGCTTGAGGAGATCACCGGCAGCTATCCCGGCGTCGACAAGGCCTATGCCATTCAGGCCGGCCGCGAGGTGCGCGTGATGGTCAAGCCCGACCAGGTCAGCGAGGACCAGATGGTCATTCTGGCGCGCGAGCTTGCCAAAAAGATCGAGGAAGAGATGGAATATCCCGGCCAGATCAAGGTGCACGTCCTGCGCGAGACGACCGCCATCGAATACGCGAAATAAGAAAAAGGCTCCGCTTTTGCGGGGCCTTTTTTCATGCCTTTCTTGCGTTTTGTCCCGCGCCTTGCTATACTGGGGAAAACGCAAAGCGGAGGAACGCCATGCTCTACAATATTCTGGCCATCGGCGATGTGGTGGGCGGCTGCGGCGTCAGCTGCCTCGAGCACCATCTGCGCGCCGTGAAAAAACTCAAGAACATCCACTTCACCGTGGTCAACGGCGAGAATGCCGCGATGGTCGGCCTGACGCCGAACGACGCCGAGCGCATCTTCTCCGCGGGAGCGGACGTCATCACGCTTGGCAACCACACATTCGGCAAGATGCAGATCACCGACTACCTCGACGACTGCCCGTATATTCTGCGGCCGCACAATCTCGGCGCGCGCGTGCCGGGGAGGGGCTACGGCGTTTTCGACTGCGGGCGCGCCCGTATCGCGGTGATGAACCTCATCGGCCGCTGCGACCTCGCGTTCCATGCGGACAATCCGTTCAAAACGGTGGACGAGCTGCTCAAAAGCGGCGAAAAGCCGACGTTCACGCTGCTTGACTTCCACGCCGAGGCGACGAGCGAAAAGCTTGCTATGGCCTACTACCTCGACGGGCGTGTGAGCGCCGTCTGGGGCACGCACACCCATGTGCCGACGGCGGACGAGGAGGTCCTTCCCAAGGGGACGGGCTGCATCACGGACCTCGGCATGACAGGCGCTGTGCGCAGTGTGCTCGGCATCAAGGTCGAGCAGTCGGTCGAAACCTTCCTCGGCGGTCTTCCCGGACGCTACCGCGAGCCGGAGAAGAGCGGGGGCAAGATGCAGGGTGCGATCTTCACGCTGGACGACGCAACGGGACTGTGCGTGGGCGTGGAGCGTATCGACGTGCGCTGAAAAGGCACGAAAAGAGCAAGAAGGGGGCAAAACGATGAGCGTGAAGATCGTCCACGCGGCGGACTTTCATTTGGACAGCGCCTTCGGCGCGCTGCGCGCGGACAAGGCGCGCCTTCGCCGGCAGGAGAGCCGTGCGCTGCTCTCTCGCCTCGGCGAGCTGGTCAATGCGCGCGGGGCGGATATCCTGCTGCTCTCAGGCGACCTTTTTGACGGCGAGACGGTCTACCGTGAGACGCTCGAGGCGCTCGCTTCTTCGCTGGGCGCAATGCACGCGCGTGTTTTCATCGCGCCGGGCAACCACGATCCCTACAGCGCCCGCTCGCCCTACGCCTTGCCGATCTGGCCATCCAATGTGCATATCTTCACGTCGGGCGAGATCGAGCGCGTGGTGCTGCCGGAGCTTTCCTGCGCCGTGTACGGCGCGGCGTTCACCTCCGCGGTGCAGGACGAGGGACTGCTGCAAGGCTTTCACGCGCCGGACGACGGTCTTACGCATCTCATGGTGCTGCACGGCGACCTCGCCGCCGATTCGCGCTACGACCCCGTCACAAAAGAGCAGATCGCGCAAAGCGGGCTCGACTATCTGGCCCTCGGCCACACGCACCGCTTTGGCGGCGTGCAGCGCGAGGGGGCGACCTTCTACGCCTGCCCCGGCTGCCCGGAGGGGCGCGGCTTCGACGAGCTGGGCGAAAAGGGCGTGCTCGCCGGAACGGTCGCGCGGGGCAGCGCGGAGCTTTCCTTTGTCCCGCTCGCGAAGCGAAAATATGAGATCGCGCGCGTCGATGTGACGGGAAGGACGGCGGAGGAAGCGCTGCTTGCCACCCTGCCCGCCGATCCCTCGCGCGACAGCTACCGCGTCGTCTTCACAGGCGAGACGGACGAGCGGGGACTTGACCTTAAGCGGCTTGAAGAGCGGCTTGCGCAGCGCTTTTTCTCGCTGGAGCTGCGCGATGAGACGCGCATCAGCGAGGACGTGTGGGCGCGGGCGGACGAGGACTCGCTGCGCGGGCTCTTCCTGCGCGAGCTGCGCGCGAAATACGACGCGGCGCGCTCGGACGATGAACGCGCGCGCATCAGCCTTGCCGCGCGCTATGGCCTTGCCGCGCTCGACGGGCGCGACATCTGAAGAAGGGAAGGGAGAGCGAGGATGTCCATCTGGTACAGCAGACGAAGCAAAGAGAAAAAGCGCGTCACGCTCGGCGCGCGCTGCGACCGCGCATGGTTCACCGCGACGTTTCGGTATGATGTGCGAAGTCTCCTGCGCGCCGCGGAACGGGCGCTGCGCCTTTTCCTGAAATGCTGCCGCAGAGCATAGAATACGGGTAAAAAGGCCGGAGGGGATC
>ENA-UERG01002810-UERG01002810.1-human-gut-metagenome-genome-assembly--contig:-NODE-2810-length-11917-cov-4.808024_pt1 | contig 11917 bp, 15 predicted proteins | sample MGYA00242954_ERZ507954 | MGnify/ENA primary metagenome ERZ507954 (study PRJEB26167, sample SAMN06115478) | human gut metagenome | host: Homo sapiens | place: China:Sichuan | collected 2015-01-21... | reverse complement strand
CTTGCGGTGGGTCTTGACTTGGCGTACCACACCCACTATCAGCTGGAGTCGTCTCCTTTTGAGAAGCTGGCTCCCCAGCCTTACGAAGCGTTCATAGATCAGTATACGCTGTGGCAGTACTTGGCGAGTTTGAAGACTATGGTCACGCACAACAAGTATTTCATCTAGTTATGTGTTTGATGGACAACAAACCCAATCAAATGAAGGACTCAATATTCATCTCGATTGCCGATCCGGGATAACGCAGCTCGAAGTTCTTGATCACCTTGGGATGCAACACGCCGAAGTGTCCAACGGTCTACGACTCACGCTCCTCCTCCTCCCTCACCGTTTCCTTGTCACCGTCGATTACAACAACATCGCAGCATCTTCCAGGGTAGAAGGCGCCATATGATCCCTCGCGAATGTAGTACTGTTTCTTTCCCTCCGGAATCGTCTCCGCGCTGCCCGAGTACTTCTGCGTCGGATACACGTCCAGCAGACGCATGATACGGTCCATCAGTCCGTGAATGATCTACCGCTCGTTCCATCTCTCCACTCCCACCTCAATCTGGGCAGCAGGACCCAGATACACCGCGCATAGGCGACGCTCGTTTCGCGCGCCCATGTAGTTGGTGCTGTCCTTCAGCACCACGTCGCTCACCTCGAACAGCTTCACGCCCTTCGCGTACGGGACGTGTTTGTTCTCGCGGAACGTCTTCAGAATGCCCGGAAGCAGCGACGTGCGACACACCTCGAACTCGATTGTCTTCGGGTTCGCCAGCACGACCGCCTTGCCGTCGTTCTCCAGGCCCAGCATCTCGTAGTTCTCCGCCTTGCTGCACAGCGACAGCGTGAGCACTTCCGTGTATCCCGCCATCGCGATCTGTGCGCGCAGCATGTCCGACCTACGCTCGCACTCCTCCTTCACACATACAGCTGGTTCACAGGCTGCTCCTTACCAATCGTCAGCGTGGGCGGCTGCATCTTCTTGATGTTGTTGTAGCCGTAGGCGATAGCCACGTCCTCTACGCGTCACGTGCTTATCGTATACCCACCATACACATCCACTGCGTGGATCACATCGCTTCGCGTGATCGGAATGTTCACGCGAATGTGGTCCTCATCCACCTTCTCCGACGCCAGTTGCATGCGATGCAGGTCCTTGCGGATGTTCTCCATCGGCAGCTGCACGCCGATCGTCGAGCAGAGGTCGCTCACCGAGCAGTCCAGATGCTTCTCCGTGAAGTCCGGATACGTGATCGTCTTTCCCTCAGGGAACGTGCTGCCCTCCTCGTAGACCACGTCCACCATCTCCGCAGTGAAGCGGTCGTCGCAGTACTGCGAGAACATGGCGATCAGCGTGTTCAGCACGATGGACGCCTTCGTCACGTCCTTCGCCGTGCACTCAATGAAGATGTTCTCCGTCGTCTCGTCCATGCGGCTGGCGCTACCCATCGTCCCTCTCCAACACTTTCACTTGCCGTTGATCAGAGGAGGCAGCGAGAGCACTGTACCGTTACTGTCGCACACCACCGGAACCACCGGCGAGTCGTAGATGAGGTCCGTGTACGGCGCCAGGTGCTTGCAGTCGTTCTTCGGGTCGCGGTAGAAGTCCATCAGCTAGGTAACAACGAGTCCGCACCACTACCTCACGGCCGTTAAACTCGCGCGTCTGGTTCAGAGGAATGAACTTCACAGCCTCCGCGGGAAGCGCCTTGTAGTAGAAGGGAGGCTTCACGGCGTTCAGGTTGTGCGTGCCAATGGCAACGAGGGAGCGGCGACGGCAGATGTTGAAGTGGAGCTTGTCCTGAAGATCGAGGAAACTGCGGATGGACGAACACACGCGCACCCACCTGTTGTAGACATCGTGGTTCATGTGGATGTTACGGAGCACCGCACAGACGATGTAGGGACGAATCAGCTAGAATCAAACACGTCCCCCACCCATACCTTCGTCTCCTTACTCACGAACATCTTGATCCGCTCCTGCTTGGGCTCGATGGCACGATACACCTACTCTTGGCCGAACAACACAAACCATACTGGAACCTCCTCCGTTCCCATAAAGATGCGGAGCGCGCGCGACAGACCCTCCATGCAAAGCAGGTCCTGTCGGTTCGCAGGAACATCAATCTTGTAAACCACCACCTTCTTTTCCTCGTGACCGTCCTGTTTGCGCTTCATCCGCGTCTCGGTGACGACCTCGTCAAGCTCAATTCCGAACTCGAAGCACAACTCATCGAACTCCTTGTCCGTGAAGGTCTTCCCCAAAGACTGGAAGAGCATGTCTCTCTCCAAAGGAACGTTAGGCATTCAATCGACTCTACTTGATAACAACTGTATTAGGCAACGACGACATGGGTGACGGAGGCCCAAGGATCGCCGCAATGGCGCAATTCCTCAGTTTTCGGTTTGGATTCACGCTTCCTTTACGCATCGGATTTCCCTTCTCAGGACATCATCGTACGCACGCGTTCATGAATGAAGACATCTACCCAACGCTCCAGAATCGCAAGCTGATGCTTCGTGTTGGTCCCACTTCCTCTCGTCATTGCGTAGTCGTTCGGCCGATACTGGGTCCATCGGCAGTACTACGTGGCTATAAACATGATTCTGAGTAGGAACGACGAGGTACGAAAGCGCTCTGCTGCGGACGTAGATCTCTATGGTTTCCGTCAGTCGTCTCCTCTTGAGCATTCCGGAACCCATCAAGCTCGAGGCTTTTTGTAACATTGAATTTTGCATTTTGTATGTCGAAATGTCGGTCATCCTGGTGATGCAGCAGGAGGAGGTGTATGAACGGGGCGCTCTGTTTCCGTAGGATGATCGAGCTGGGCGTGCGGAACTTCGAGGAGCTGATCCGCATTCTCTACCAGAATCCGAATCTGAAGGAAACGGATGTGCTCACACAGCGCTTCCAAGAAGAGATGACTGTTTGCGTTCTGCGGAAGCAGGTGGGAAACGTCGTCCGCAACGACATCAGCGTAGCAGCTGTTGATTGAGCTCATCCAGAGTTACCAGTTTCTGAACACGCTCAACACGAATCTTCTCACGCGTTACCAGAGCATTCTGTCGTTTTTCAAAGAGTGAGTTTGGGTTTTGACTGCACCGAATCTCTCGTTCACTTCCCGCATTGTTGCGTTGCGGTCTGTATTTTTTCGTTTCCCAGATGCATGTGGCAAACAGACTTGAACGAGTGAAGCGATTCGTTCGGACTATACTGCTACGCACATCTAACACTGTCGTAGGTAGTTTTAGCTGCTTTTCCTTGTTTCCTGTTTGTTGCGACAATTGCGCCACGGATCCGCAGCGGACGCATTCGCTGTTTCTGTATCTAGTTCCTTTTCGGACGATTCTTTATTGAAATCATGAGTACGCCAGTTCCAAATGCAGTTCAGATGGTGAGGATTACGCTTTCGCTTGTCATGTATAGCCTGGAGAGCCGGCTCCCTCACAGCCCTCGGAAACGCGCGACCGTGATCGGTACGTTCTGCTCCGTTTGAATGAGTCGCAAGGGATCGCGAGTCGAGAAGACGCGACCGGAGTCGCAGCGGCCACCACAGCCACCGTCACCACAGTCGCAGCCACAGCAGTAGTCGCGACAGACACAGTCATCGTGATCGTCACAGTCGGGACCGCAGTCAGGACCGCAGTCGGGACCGCAGCTACGATCGCAGCCATGACCGTAGCCGTGATCGCAGCAGTCGGCGGAGAGACGAGCCTTCTGCTCCCAGCGGAGAGGACAACCAAGTCGGTATGGAGTAGAAACATGAAGTACAGGACTCGCTAACTCGTGACGTGCGAACGGTGTTTGTGTCCGATCTTCAGGTGAAGGTCGATGAGAAGTGGTTGCGCTACTATTTCGAGCAGGCGGGTGGAGTAAGTTCACACTATTAAATCTCAGCCATAGGTGGTCACCATCAAGCTGATTCGCGACAAGTACTCGGGACGCTCGAAAGGCATGGGATACATCGAGATGAAGACGCTGGAGGACGCGTCGAAGGCGCTGATGCTGAACGGTCAGAAGATGTGCACGAAGCACAAGGCGTGCAACTGCAGCGGGTTCCCGATGAAGGTGAAGCGCAGCGAGGCGGAGAAGAACTGGTCGGCGATGAAGGAGAAGGCGCCGCCGAAGATCCAGCCGTCAACAATCTACGTGTGCAACCTGCACCCCGACCTGAGTCGTCGCGACATCATCGACTTCTTCGAGTCGGTGGGCGACGTGGACAACGTGGAGATGGAGCTGGATGAGCGCAAGCAGTTCAAGGGCTCCGCCTACGTGAAGTTCCGTCGACCCGAGTACGCGTCACGCGCGGCGCTGAAGACGGACGGCATGGAAGTGCTGGGTCGGAAGATCAGCGTGAGCATCCCGCAGCGACAGGGCCGCCACTGGCGCCTGGAGGACGAGGAGGGCCAAGAGAACATCGCGCTGGACCCGCAGCGCCGCGGACTCATCATGCGACACCTGGCGGACAGCAAGAAGGACGCGGAGCTGAGCGCGATGATGCAGCAGGTGAGCAATCCCGGACAGGTGCAGTCGGTATTCTTGGCTCGCACGTGGCACGTAGGCGCTGGGACCCGACGGGAAGCCGCTGATCCACGGCAACGCGAGCAACTGTCTGGTGCTGCGCAACATGTTCACGCCGGCGCTGGAGACGGACCCCAACTGGGACGTGGACATCCAGGTGGGCAAGCAGAGGCGGGGTGACACGTAGGAAGACGTGAAGGCCGAGTGCCAGAAGTACGGAAACGTGTTGCACTGCCTCGTGGACAAGAACTCCGACGGAAACGTGTATCTAATGTTCGGAGACCTGCCGAGTTGTCGTCGCGCCGCGCAGGAGATGAACGGACGATGGTTCAATCGCCGCCAGATTCAGGTGGCGTACGATTGCCGCTTCGCTGCCACGTAGATATATCCCGCTCGGCGAGTACGTCAGTCGCTTCCCCGACGCGCGTCGAGCCGCCTCCATCGCTCAGTCTACTATGGCCAATTCAGTTTGATGTGTTTGTTGGAGAGTTTTTGTTATCAACCGATCGCATCGTTGGAAACCAATGTGGGTTTGGGGAGAAAGGCTCTTAGGGTCGGCGGGGAGACTCTTAACAAGCCCGTCTAGCTCAGTCGGTAGAGCGCCAGGCTCTTAACCTGGTGGTCGGGGGTTCGAGCCCCCCGGTGGGCGTTTTATTGCTTTTTCTTCTCTTCACTCTGTGGTTGTTTTCCTTTTTCACTCCCTTCACATTCATTGCTCCAACAAACAGTTCATTTGCCAGCCAAAAGCAACGATCCCTTCTCATCCCCGATCACACACAGTCCCTTCGTCGCCGCGAGACAGACGACGGCGGAGGACAGCTTGGGTGCCTCCGCGAATCCCGTGGGTCCCGTCGTGATCACCTTCAGATCGTACGCGCGAAGGATAAACAGGTCGCCACGCTCCGACCCGGAAATTACGTTCTTTCCGGAAGCGTCCATCGTCACCGCCGTCAGCTGATGGATGAATTCGTGGCGAGTGATCACCGCTCCCGCCAGATCGAACAGCGTCATCGTGTAGGAGGCCTTGGAGTAGGTCAGGACGTTGCCCGCCTCCGTGATGGCGCACCAGTCGACGGGCAGCGGTGTTCCGTCCTCCTTCTCGTGGTAGAGCGACCGCAAGTAGGTTCCGTCGCGCAGCGCCCATAGAATGACTATCCGTCAGTCCCTGCCGCCATCGCCACCCGACCCGTCCTCACTCGCTGTGACCACCAGATTCATGCGACTGGCCACCGCCACGCAGGTAACGCGTCCGTCGTGTCCGCGAAGCACGTGCGTCACGCGCGGCTCTCCCTTCTCGCCAAGCGCCACCACTGCCACGCAATTGTCCTCGTCGGCGACCGCCAGCGTGACACCGTCCTCCGCCAGCGCCAGACAGCTCGTCTGCTTCTTCCCATCATTCCCCGCCGCCATCGTCACCTTCTCCCCCAGTCGCCACTTCTCCGCGCCCGAGACCACGTCGACGCACCGCAGGCCGCTCGAGCCCGTCAGGAACACACAAGAGCAATCGGAAGCGAACGCGCAGCCGGCAGCCGACGCAGGCACCTCCCCCACGTGCGGGAAAAGCCCCTGCTTCAGCCGCGCGTCCGCCGTCGCCGCGCCGCTGGGTTTCACGGCGTGGCGCAGCAGCCCGCCGTCGGCCGCCAGCGTGAAGAGAAGTCCCTTCGTCGCCAGAAAACCCGTCGCACGCACCGCGCTCGGCAGCGGAAGTTTCGCAACGACCGCCAGAGGTCGCGGGGACTCCAGCAGCGTCTCGGAGGGGCCGCTGGACTTCTTGGCGCGGTGGGGAAGCGAGGTCACGGGGACCGGCGACTGGCCGAAGTTGTCGAAGATGGCGGCCGCCTGCGCGAAGAGTCCGGGGTTCGTCGCCCGCAGGCCTGCGAAGAGCTTCGGGTTCGCGTAGGAGAAGTGGTGGAAGACGTTGAAGGCCTTCTCCGCCCGGATGCCGCGCTACGCTCGGAGAGGAGGTGAAAAGACACCTGTTTGCAGCCGAAGACCAAATCGATCCACTGCGGGAGCCCCTTGCTGACGATCTCGCTCTCCAGCGCCAGTCGCTGCAGCCGCACAAACTCCTCCGCCGAGCGCGCCCACGGCGGCAGCACGACGTCGCCGAGCGTCTCGCCGTCCTGCAACCGCCCGAGGTTCAGTCTGCGATGATACGAAGAGGCCAAGCCCACCCGTTCCCGTTCCGGAACATCTGCGGCACCGTGAAGAACTCCGGAACCAGCTCCTTCACGTCGCCGTCGCTCTCGGTGGACCCGCGCCAGGCGCTCGCCACACTATGGAACTGGCGGTCGGGACGGTCGAAGCGACCGTCCTGCACGAACACGTGCAGCGACGTGAACGGCTCCAGCCGCAGCAGCCACCAGATGACCAGCGTGCTGTTGCTGTAGTGCGTTGCGTAGTGCCGCGGCGGCGGCGCCAGCAGGTCCAGGTCCTCCGTCGCCTGCTGCTCCTGCTGCGCGCGCAGCTCCTTCATCATCTCGAACTTCTCCTGGACCAGCGCGCGGCGCTCCGGCTTCTGCGCGCCTATCGGCAGCGAGAGGTCGCGATAGACTCTCGGGTCGCTCAGGTCCAGCTGCGCGCTCTCGTAGTCGCGCAGCACCCATGGCATCACGTAGTACTGGCTCAGGTCGTTGTAGCTGCGGCCGGCCAGCCGGTTCACGCGCAGCAGGTAGGCCAGGTTGCTAAGCTCGCCGCGGGCCCAGCGGGCAGCGCAGTCGTCGTTTTGCCACCGCTCCTCCGCCGTCTTGCCGAGGAAGCGCGACAGGCGAGGCAGCTTCATGGAACGGAGGTGGCTGTGGAGCGTCTCGCGAATGGCCGTCGAGGACAGAGCGAAGAACGCGGAGGTCGTGTCTGTGAAGAAAAGCTCCACGGCGAGGTCCAGCGACTACACGTGGGAGAAATGACGCAAATCCACCTCGAAGAGACGATATTCCTCGCTCTCGAGCCCTTCAATCTTCCAGGCAGCGCTCTCGGGCAGTCCCAGCGCTCTCCACTTGTTCTCCCCCTTGAAGTCTCCGTTGGCGATGCGCGCGTCCAGCGCCGCCATCTTCTCCTTCATGCTCGTTAAGTACTCGGGGTCCACGAGGAAACTCAGTGAGGACCGCGTCAGCGTCAGCGTTCCCGGGATGTGTTGCATGGGAACGATCATGAGCGCGTGGTCCGAGAACAGAATCGCGCCGTTCTCCGGTAGCACTTCCTCTTCCTCCTCCTGCAGCGCCGTCTGCGTCTCGCTCGTCTTCGTCTCGTCCGTCTCCTCCCAGACACATGCGGCGGGGTGCGTTGTAGCGGCGGGGTCGTCAATGAGGAACTGGTGCAGAGACTGTATCGACTCCAGGGGAGACAGCGTCAGCAGACTACGCGTCAGCCACGATAGAAATGATCACCCCGGACGACGGTGGCCCCATAGACCGCGCTCGTTCCGCAGCTGCGAGCGGATCTCCTTCCAGCGTTTCTCCGCCATCACGTCTCTACGGTGTCAGCGATGGACAAGGACGACTCTCGCTTGCAGGACTTTTCGTAGTCCGAACGCTCTCTCTCCAAGAAGGGAGAGTCGTCCTCGAGACGAGGCAGCTCGCTGAGGAAACGCTCAAAGAGCTTCGCGACGGTGAGACGCACCGCGTTCTACGCATTATCGTCGTTGTGAGGAGCCACCTCGTCGATGTGCGCCCAGTGGGCTTCTCCCATCGCCGCCGCGAGATTCTGGAGCGCGGAGACTCGGACTTCCAGGTCGCTCGCGGTCAACACGGACTGGCCTACAAGTGACACACAACGCGAAACCGGACAAAGAGAAGCCGTCATTTCGTCCTTCTTCCGGTCCACGTTCCAGCGCTTCTTGCTCTTCGTCTCCACCTCGGCGAGCAGACTCCGCACCATGGCGTCGCATCTCTCCTGGACCTCCAGCACGCGGTCGTTCAGACAGGGACAGCGACGCAGACACGTCAGGACCGGCGCCGCGAAGCGAAGGTCGTTGTCCAGCGACCGGTCGACCAGCTGCTCCATGACGGGAAAGAGAACTGTCGTTGAGAGCGAAGTCGTGGGCTTCGAAGTGGTTTCCGCTTCCGGCTCCGCCTTCTTTGCCCCGAACGACAACAGATCTTCCTCCTCCTTCTGCCCGCAGACGATGGACTCTCTGCCGCTCTCCAGCACGTCGCAGGCGGTTTGCAGCAGCACTTGACACATGTTCCGCGTAGACGGCGATGGGATCACTTGGATCAGCTTCCAGTAGGTTGTGATGAGACTCCAGTTGGTGAGGAGATGCGCGGCGTCTGCATCGACGATCGAGAAGAGGACTTGGAACAAAAACTCCAGACTCCGACCGAACACCGGCCAGATGCTCTCCTTCTGGCATCGCTGCAGCACGGCTGCGAAAACATCGCAGACGGTCGTCCAAACATCGCCCAGAATCGTCTTTCCCTCCGCGTCTCGTCCGTAGACCTTCTCCACTGTGGAGAACAGACCCAGCAGCGAGAGCGAGAGGTCGTACGGCAGCGTGCCGGAGGCCGAGAAGGTGATGATGTCGTTCAGGAAGTCCGTCAGGTACTCTTTGCAGTTGGGGTTGGCAAGCAGAGGCGTCATTGTCAGGTACCAGTTGGCAAAGAGAACGACCTGCGCCTGGTGGTTCTGCAGGGACGCAAAGTAGGAGTCCACCAGCTTCGGACAGGACGACAGGGAGGCGGCGACGAAGGGAAGCCAGCACACTTCCTCCTGCTCGAGAATGCGGATCAGCACGATCTCCGACGTCTCCCAGGGCGTGATATCAGCCGTCATCGCTGCCCACTGCTGGTTGACGTCGTAGCCGGAGATGAGGTCCTTCATCACCCACATCAGGTTGTACTTGAGCTCGTCGATCAGCTTGGCTCCGTTCCGCATGACCCACGACAGACACTTGTCCTTTGTGAGAGTGCATAGTCGCTCGCGACAGGCGTCATTCATCGCCCACTGCTCCAGCAGACCCACCATGGCTTCACCGACAGGCAGACTCAGCAGGAACCGTAGATCGTCGTCGGAGAGGCTCTTCATGTCTATGATGAACGCTTCCCAACAATCCTACCGGAACACCACGCGTTGACAACGGATCCGTTCTGCAACTCGAACACGACGCGCTTAAGGCTGCAGGAACGCAGCCAGGTGCTGTCTTCTCCCTGCAGCGCCTCGCAGAGCCAGTTGCAGACCTCCTCCTTCACACTCGTCTCCTTCCAGATGGAGCCGTTCATGACGATCTCCTTCAGGAGCGACTCTTTCACCTTCACGCACGCGTCGCAGCCAAGCCAGCAACTCACCGCCTCCCACAGTCCCTGCGCGCACGACTCGACAGGGATTCTCGCCAGCAGCCATCCCAGCACCTCCACGTCCTCGCTGGAGATGTTTCCGGTGCAGCTGGCTACGGCCGCGTCTAGCAGCTTCACGACCAGATCGAAGTAGAGAGCAGCCTCCTCCGACGAGAAGGGCGCGTGGTTCTGGAGGAAGGGGAAGAAAATGGAGACGCCGCCCAGCACCGTGACGGCGGCGCCGATGCCGTCGGCGGCCTTTTCTCCCGCACACCAGTAGATATCGACCAGCAGGTTGAGAATATAGCCGGCATGTGCGGGTGCGAGCGCGAGGAGACGCTTCAGGTTCTTCGAGGAGACGTGCTGTGCGAAGAGGACCGAAAGGAGGGGGAGCAGCGAGGGCGAGGGGATCAGCTAGAGGAAACAACGCCTTCCGGACCCACGTCGATCAGCGCGTCGCTCACGGTGGCGAGCGCGGCGGCGGACTCCGGCTGGTGGACGAGCGCCGTCGCTCCATGGAACCACTTCTCGCGGTCCTCAGCCGCGCAGTGCTGGAAGCAGCTGAGGACGACGGGCAGCAGCTCCGGGCGCTTGATCGCGACGCCCGACCCGACAGGGATGTCGGTGAAGGCGGCGAAGGCGGGTCTCAGCGCGTGGACGATGGGAGAGGGCAATCCGAGCTGCGGCGGCGTGAGAAGCTGGTCGCAGAGGAGCGAGGTGAAGCAGAGGATGAGCGACTCGGGGATGACGCCGGAGTGAGGCGTCAGCAAGGACTGGGATGAGAGGAGGAGAAAGGAGAGACCAGGAGAATGGGTTCGGTGGCGACCGTGAGGAAGCGGCGGTAGAGCTCCGGCCGCTCGTGGAGGAGGAGGAAGAGGAGAAGAAGGAAGCTCTGGCGTTGTCGCAGCTCCTCTTTGCTGAATGTGAGAGAAAGGAGGCAAACGGACGACGGCGGCAGCGATGACAGCAGCGTGAGCGTCGAGAACACGGTGGCTTCCGTCCGCAGAAACGGCAGGTCCTTCAGCGCCAGCGCGTAGACGACGGGCTCCACGAACTCTGCGAGGTGGTTCTTCGTGCTGCGTGTGAGAACAAGGGCGACAAACGACAATTCAGCGACCGTGTCGGACACGGTGGGCTGGAGAAGCAGAAAAACGAGCAGATCGCCGTCGATGGTTTTTTGAGCGTGATCAGAATTGTTGACAGCTTCTCGAGCGTGATCAGAGTTATCGACGGTAAGATCGCCGCAGACGCGTCGGAGCCAGCGTTCTTCGCCGGCGGCTGCGAGCGACTCCTTCATGGTCGTCTGTCGCTCGGGAGTCTCGTGGGGGAAACAGAGCATGATTTCGCGCCGCAGCCAGCGCGCCATCGCCGACCAGGACTCCTCCTTCCTCTCCTTGCACTTGGCGAGGAGACGCGTCAGCTCCACGCCGCACAGCAGACTGCAGCTCGAAGAGACCTCGCTGCGCTGCATCGCCTCGAGACCGCGCTGGGGGACGAGTGGGAGGAAGACTGCGTTGAAGTGGTCGAGGATCGTGAGGAGCAGACTCGTCGAGCGCATCCACTCCTCGTCGCGATTCTCGCCGCTGTTGTCATCGCCGAAACTCAGCATCTCCTCGTCGTCGGGGAAGCACTGCAGCTGACCCTTCAACCACGAGAGAAGGAGGTCGGAGAGGTTTGCGGTGAGAATGCGCGAGCGGTTAGCGGAGGAACGCGAGAGCACCTCCAGAACAAGCAACTCCTCCGGAATGGACTTCAAAGGCGTGTTCATTCGCGCGGCAATCCATATCCACTACGGTGAATGGCACGCTGCGATCCTACTTGCATCAGCCACATGATGAGTTCGGTCGGATGCTCTCGAACGGAGGAATCCGACGCCGGCTCCCAGTCACGGTAATCCTTCAGAAACGCAGAAGCGAAGGAAACAAATAGAGAACGGGAATTCTGCCATCATCAATCCCAATCCATTTCCTACCGATTCATGTTTGGATACCGCATCCGTAAAATGCATCCACAGCTGTTCCAGCTGAACGCCCGACTTTAGAACACTACAATCGCATGAAAACGAGTTCGCATACCTCCAAGCGGGATTTATACACTGATTTGGACAAGCAGGAACTGTTGAAATCGGTTTTGACTC
>ENA-UERG01002798-UERG01002798.1-human-gut-metagenome-genome-assembly--contig:-NODE-2798-length-11954-cov-24.619517_pt1 | contig 11954 bp, 8 predicted proteins | sample MGYA00242954_ERZ507954 | MGnify/ENA primary metagenome ERZ507954 (study PRJEB26167, sample SAMN06115478) | human gut metagenome | host: Homo sapiens | place: China:Sichuan | collected 2015-01-21... | reverse complement strand
TTCCATTGTAGAAACGCTACATTTCATAGAAAAATCATATAATATACAATATATAATAATGTATAGCAAAGACGAATTATCAGCAAAAAGTGTCCTTCAACTGAAGGACCTTGCAAAAGAAATTGGCGTCAAGATTAAATCTGGCGACAATAAGGAAACGATTATCTATACGATTCTTGATGCTTTGGCAGAGGCATCAGCAGACGGTGCTGCGCAAAAGCGTAAACGCACACGCATCGCCAGCAAGAAAGAAGATCGAGTATATTCTGTTCATGGAATCGAGGGAGAAAACTTCGATGTTATGAAAAACCAGGTTAACGGCCCTGCCGCTACTGATACAACCACTGAAGGAGACACTCCACAAGCTATCCCTGCTAGCGTTGACCCACTGGCTGCTTTCCCTAAGCACAGAGGGCGCAAGAGCAAGGCAGAACTGGAAGCCATTGCGGCTGCTAAAGCGGCTGCCATCAAAATGCAGCAGGAAGGAATGAAGGCAGCAGAAAATACTGCTGAGCTACCAACCGAAAATGCAGATCATACAGACAATACTGAAAGCCCAACAGAGCAGGCTACTGTTTCTGAGGAAGAAGCTATGGCTACAGCTCTGGCAAGCAATGAGCAGCCAACCGAAGAAGCTCCTGTATCTGACAACCAGGAGACAGAGATTCCTGAGGCGCAGTTTACTGCCGACGGTTCGGGCAATGACAACAGTGAGTTGATTGCCATGCTCCAGGCTAAGATGAATGCTCACAACGAGAACAGTACTCCTGCAGAACCAAAAGAAAACAATACTCCAAAACATACTCCTGAGCCAGCTGTAGCCGAGACTACACCAGATGGTATCTGGTCAGGCGACCCGGGCGATGGCACCGATTTCATCACCGTGGTAGATTTACCAATCGAGGATCAGGCAGCCATGCCTACATACGATATCTTCGACCGTCCGATGACTCCGGCAGCAACTGCAGCACCAGCTTCTGCACAGGCCCCTAAGGAGGTAAGTCAGGAACCGGAATATGATTTTACAGATATCATCTCTGCCAATGGCGTACTCGAAGTACTCTCTGATGGATATGGCTTCCTTCGCAGCAGCGATTTCAACTATCTCTCATCTCCAGATGATATCTACGTAGCTACCAATTTTGTGAAGCGCTACGGATTGAAGACTGGTGATGTCATCCAGTGCCACGTTCGTCCACCACATGAGGGTGAAAAGTACTTCCCGCTCACCAGCATCGACAAAATCAACGGTCGTGACCCATCGGATGTAAGAGACCGTGTTCCATTCGAGCACCTCACCCCACTCTTCCCTAACGAAAAGTTTGAGCTCTGCGGCGACCGCCGTACCACCAACCTGAGTACCCGCATAGTAGATCTCTTCTCACCTATCGGTAAGGGACAGCGTGCACTCATCGTGGCTCAGCCAAAGACCGGTAAGACCATCCTGATGAAGGATATTGCCAATGCCATTGCAGCCAACCATCCAGAGGCATACCTGATGATGCTGCTCATCGACGAACGTCCTGAGGAGGTTACCGATATGGCTCGCACCGTGAATGCCGAGGTAATCGCTTCTACCTTTGATGAGCCAGCCGAGCGCCACGTGAAGATTGCCGGTATCGTTCTGGAGAAGGCAAAGCGTATGGTAGAATGCGGTCATGATGTAGTCATCTTCCTCGACTCTATCACACGTCTGGCACGTGCCTATAATACTGTTGCCCCAGCATCAGGTAAGGTGTTGACGGGTGGTGTGGATGCCAACGCATTGCAGAAGCCAAAGCGCTTCTTCGGTGCAGCCCGTAACATCGAGGGTGGTGGTTCACTCACCATCATCGCTACAGCCCTTATTGATACAGGTAGTAAGATGGATGAGGTCATCTTCGAGGAGTTCAAGGGTACAGGTAACATGGAGTTGCAGCTCGACCGCGCACTCAGCAACAAGCGTATCTTCCCTGCAGTCAACCTCGTGGCTTCTTCTACCCGTCGCGACGACCTCTTGCAGGATAAGACAACCCTCGACCGTATGTGGATTCTCCGCAAGTTCATTTCCGACATGAACCCGATTGAGGCGATGAACACCATCCACAAGAGTATGCAGCAAACCCGCAACAACGAAGAGTTCCTCATTTCCATGAACTCATAACGATAAATGTCACACAAAAAAGAGTCCAGTAAGTCCATTCATACTTACTGGACTTTTTCTTTCTATTTGACAGGTAAAACAGAGCATCTCTGTACATAAAAAACCAGATTGCAGATTCGGTATATAAGCATGACAGCAATACCGGGAATATACTATAAAAATGTCATTTTCATCACATATCTGAAGTAGTTGATGCAGGTCAAAAAATACTTGTTGCATTTATATTTCTTAGCATAAAATGCCGTTATTTGATAAAAAAGTGTTAACTTTGCACTCGTATTAAGGAATAACAGTAACAAAAAATTAAAAAGATTTAAAGATTATGATGACTATTTTTACAATGGCAGTAGCCGCAGTTATGTTTTCAGGTATGGTACTTTGCATGGGTATGTTCTTGAGAGACGTAATCAACTCAATCCCGGAAATGACTAATATGAGCCACTCTGTTAGTTTGAGCAAGTAAAAATAGAAATCTCTATTATATTTTTACAGTGAGAGAGATTTAAATATGAGAAAGGGCAAGCTCCATTTTTGGAGTTTGCCCTTCTTGCTTTCTAGTTCTTCATTAATATTCCATAGAGAAGGTGATGCCTCTTCTCATCATATCCTTTACGGTTGGCTTCAAGCGGGTCAGGAATCCCTCCCATGAACGGTTCTTCTGGAAACTCCAGCCTGCCTCAGCCAAAGCCAGCGAACGAGGATAAGCCTGATAGTAGATACGCTCTGGCGAATTGATACACTCGCTCCAAAGGGTTCCGGCTACACCGAAGAGATTGTTCTTCTCAAACTCCTCGCCCATCCCCCAGGCAGGATCCAGACTATAGGCTGCCTTCAGAGATGTTACAGGCATACCCCAGTTTACCTCAGGCATATCGCCCTTTGCCATCGGATAATCAAAATAGCAATGCTCTCCAGGACAAAGCAGGATGCGGGCATTGTTCTCAACAGCCGCTACCAATGCTTCCTTTGTCAAACCGGCACGCCAGGCAAAGGTAACACAACCAGGCTGAATCTTCTTGAAATCGGTCTCATACCAGAACATTGGAGTCTTGTGATACTGGGTACGAAGCAAGTCTATCACCTTATCAAAGAGATAGCCCTGCAACTTCCAGTTCTCAGAGCGGTCGGTTGTGGTAATACCCAGCTTCTTCTTCAATGCCTGGCACTTAGGACAGTTGGTCCAACAGTCGAGCGCAGGATTTCCAGCCTCATCACCACCCAGATGGATATATTCTGAAGGGAAGATATCAGCCAACTCCTTGAATACATTACCCAGGAATTCGTAAGTGAAGTCATTACCCGGACAAAGCAACTCATCCGATACACCGCAGGTGGTACGGATAGGTTTCTGAACACCCTGACAGGTCAACTCCGGATAGACACTGATGGCAGCCACCTCATGTCCCGGCATTTCAATCTCAGGAACCACCTGGATATGATACTTGGCACAATATGCCACGAAGTCGCGCATCTGCTCCTGGGTATAATAGCCCTTAATAGGCATCAGCATATCGTCCATTCCCCATCGGCTACTTGCCTCGGCGGTAAGTCTAGGATATTTCTTGATTTCGATGGTCCAAGCCTGGTCATCTACGAGATGGAGATGAAGCATATTCAGTTTATAGCGGGCCATCTCCGGAACAAAAGCCTTCAGATCCTCGTATGGAACGAAGATACGGCAAGGATCCACCATCAACTCTCTCACATGGGTGCGAGGCTGGTCTTTCAATGTCAGCTGCGGGATGGCATCGCAACCTACCTTAGAGGCATCGCCACGGAGCAACTGGTCGAAAGTCATCAAACCGTAGAAGACACCAGCAGCAGTCTTACCCTTGATTACAACTCCCTTCTGCTGCACATCCAGGGTATAAGCCTCATTGTCAGCCAGCGTCTCATCCAGGGCAAGCGTCATAGTGAGCTGTCCGCCCTTTTTCAAATCCTTATGCTGCTGCTCTACTCGCTCCTTCAGGATTCTCTCGGCATGTTCCTGCTCATTGGCAAGACCATCGGCAGCTACGATTTTCCAGTTTCCTGCCACCTGCAAAGGTGCCGCCTTGGCATTTATTTTCAGGTCCATCGGGGTAGGAATCAGACAAGCCTCAGGATTGCAGACTGCTCTCGCCTGTTTCACCTCACCGAAGAAGTGATTCCATCCCGGCGCCTTGCGATAGAGTTTCTCGCTACCTCTTGGCATCACCAGTTTAACGCCACGCATATTTACACCCGAAAAAGCGGTAGAAGCTGCCTTTGGCGGAATTTTGGAATTCACCTTGATGACCTTGACACCTTCCAGATTGGCAAAGGCAAACTCTCCCAACTCCGGCATTCCGTCTATCGTGATGTTTTTCAATGCCTTGCAACCAGAAAAGGCTGCAGCTCCCACCTTCGTCACGCTCTTAGGAATCACTACATCCTGCAGATTGTCGCAGGCAAAGAAAGCCTGACTACCAATCTCCTGCAACTGGTTTGGCAGGATGATACTCTGCAGATGATGACGGGAATGGAAAGCATTCTTTGGAAGAATAGGACAGGTAGCCTCGCTCAAGTCCAGAGTTCTCAATTGCCAGCACAAGTCACGAAGCTGTCGGAAATCCGAATTTCTCGTGGTTGTTAATGTTCCTGTCAATTTCAGGTTAATAGCAGCCGATTTTTTCTCAGCATTGAGGTCCTTCATATTGGCGACGGTCTGCGCCGACAACGAGGTTGCCAACAAAGCAAAAACTGCAAAAGAAATCATTTTTCTCATACACTAATGGTTTTTAAAGGTTTATATACTATTATTCTAATTAATATTAAACGAAATTTATACTCTTGCCACTTTCTACGAACTCTGCATTCAGGACATCTATGTCTTTCCACTTTTCCCAGTCAGGGTTCTGCTCAGCAAGTCCCACAACATCAGCCCCATAGGTAAAGAGTCGCTCTATCATCGCTCCATAGGTAAGATGATCGATCTTCTCGATTGGATGCAGGATGATCGATTCCTCGAAACTACCCTTTTTCTCGCTTCGGATTTCCACCAGCAGCTTTGCCTGAAGCAGTTCCTTCACGGCGTGATTGATGATCTGCTGCGGAATCTTCGTCACCTCATGGATATCCTTCGGTGTAAATGCCTGCTCACCATCATTGAAGCGATGACACACCTGATGCATCACCACGGCACAGACCTTGATACGCTGTTCCAACTTCACATGGTCGTACTTCAAGTCCAGATCATAATGATGCAGGTTCTGGTTGGTATAGCAGAGCAAGGCACCGAACACTACGATTGCCCACGAAATCTGGAGCCACAGAAGAAACAACGGAATGGCGGCAAGCGAACCATAGATTACGTTATAGCTCGAAAGAAATACCTGCAGATAAATATATCCATACTGCAATGCCGTCATGCTGATGCCCGCCAGAAGCGAAGGCACCAGCGTACTGCGAAACCGGATATAGGTATTAGGTATCACGCAATAGCAGAACACGAAGAATAGGAACATCGGCACAAACGCAGCTACATGTAGGATGAAAGCCGGGATAGTCTCTCCCATATCAGCAATCCTATCCACATCATCTATCACATTCACTGTCCATACATTAAAGAAAGAGGCGAAGAGAATCATCATACCCAGTCCGAAAAGAATGGTAGGATATTCGGTCACGATCTGCTTCCACGAACGCTCACCCGTATGCCAGATGTCATCAAAGGTGAGCTCTATCTTCTGCATCAGTGAGATGATGGTATAGAGAAACATCACGATACCCGTACCGATGATATAATTGCTCTGCGTGTTCTCGATATAATTGTGAACGAAATTTACGATAGTCTGAGCCACAACGGGTTGCGCCTCGAAAGTGGTAGATAGCCACGACTCCAGCATAGCCGTATAACCGAAACCGCGGGCAATGACAAACATCATCGCCATGAATGGAATCAATGCCATAAACGAGGCAAAGGTCAATGCCGCCACATCTCTGGCCCACATATCCTTGATATAGAAGATACGACCGGCGAGCATACCCATCTTGAGCCAAGATTTCATCTTGCCTCGAAAATCCTGGATATTCGAAGAATTCAACTCCCTGATATCCTCGTAAAAACCTACTATTTTATCTATTAATCCCATAAACTCCGGTTTTTTGTTATCAAGCAACAAATCCCCTCACAACACCCAGAAGATGCCGTGAAGGGATTTGTCTTAGTATTTTGCTAATCAGATTCTACTACTCTTTAGTAGAACTTGAAGTAGTTGCGAGCATTGTTGTAAGAGATGTCCTCTACCATGCGAGAGAGGCTCTCCATGTCGTTAGGAAGCAGGCCCTTCTCTACATCATTGCCGAGGAGGTTGCAGAGCAAACGACGGAAGTACTCGTGACGTGGGTAGCTGAGGAATGAACGCGAGTCAGTCAACATACCTACGAAACGGCTCAAGAGGCCCAATACAGAAAGTGCGTTCATCTGACGGGTCATACCATCGAGCTGATCATTGAACCACCAGCCAGAACCGAACTGAATCTTGCCTGGGCAAGAACCATCTTGGAAGTTACCGAGCATAGTAGCGATAACCTCGTTGGCGCATGGGTTCAAAGTATAAAGGATAGTACGTGTCAACTTGCCTTCCATGTTCAATTCATTGAGGAAGCTGCTCATAGCCTTAGCGGTAGTAAACTCACCGATAGAGTCGAAACCGGTATCAGCACCGAGCTTGTTGTACATCAATGTATTGTTGTCACGGATAGCTCCATAGTGGAACTGCTGTGTCCAGTCGGCAGCGTGATCCATCTCAGCGCAGACCTTCAGGAAGGCATGCTTGTACTGACGGATCTCGAGAGCAGAAAGCTGCTGTCCACGCATAGCCTTAGCGAAGATAGTCTCAATCTGAGAATCTGTGTATGGCTCATCGTAGAACTCCTCGATACCGTGGTCGCTCAACTTGCAGCCATTCTCAGAGAAGAAGTCGTGACGCTTCTGGAGAGCATCAACCATATCCTGGAAAGTAGTGAGGGTAACACCAGCTACCTCGCCCAACTTGTTCATATACTCAGCGAAATCAGGCTTCTCGATGTTCATAGCCTTATCAGGACGCCAAGCTGGAATCATCTTGATCTCGAAACCGCTCTCGCGTGTCTGCTTGTGGTAACGGAGATCATCGATAGGATCGTCTGTTGTGCAGACGCATTCTACATTATAGTGACGCATCAAGCCGCGAGCGCTGAACTCAGGCTGCTGCAACTTCTCGTTACACTCGTCGTAGATTTCACGTGCTGTCTTAGGGCTCAACTGCTTGTCGATACCGAAAGCTGTCTTGAGCTCCAGGTGTGTCCAATGATAAAGAGGGTTACGGAAAGTATATGGTACAGTCTCTGCCCATTTCTCGAACTTCTCCCAGTCGCTGGTGTCAGTACCTGTGCAGAAACGCTCATCTACACCATTGGTACGCATAGCACGCCACTTGTAGTGGTCACCACCGAGCCAGAGTTCTGTAATGCTCTTGAACTTGTGATCATTCGCAACCATCTCAGGGATGAGGTGGCAGTGATAATCGATGATTGGCATCTTAGCCGCATGATTGTGGAAAAGATCCTGCGCCGTCTTGGTGTCAAGCAGGAAGTTTTCATCCATAAATTGCTTCATAACTGTATAGTAGTTTTTAAATGTTTATTTAATAATACTAATGATGACGCAAAGATACAACAAATATCCCAAAAAGAAATCGTTTAAGTGAAATATTTTTGATTATTTCACTTAAACGATTACGTTGCGCGTATTTTATACGATAATTCTAGTCTTATGATAGTTCTCTCTGAACTCACTTGGCGAGCACCCCTTCTTCTTCTTGAAGATGCGATTGAAGTTACTGAGGTTATTGAAACCGCAGTCGAACCCGATCTCGCTGATGCTTTTTGCAGTATCCACCAGCATTCTGGCGGCATAGCCCAGACGGAGGTCGATGATATACTCCGAGATGTTTCTGCCCGTATGGAGCTTGAAGAATCGGCTGAAGGCACTCGAGCTCATACCCGCCAGCGAGGCGAGATCCGGCAAACGGAGTTCATCCATATAGTTCTTCGAGATATAGTTCTTCACCTTCAGAATACGGCGGCTGTCATCCTCCACCGCTACCTTGGCATAGCTGCTCGATGCCAGGGTTCTCGCATTCTCACACTTCGACAGTTCATAAAGAATGGTGAGAAACTGCTGTACGGCATAAAAGCCATCTTTCACTGTACTCAGGGTATCCAGTAATCGATAAACCTTCATAATCGCCTTCAGAGGAAAGCAAAGTCCTTTCTTTGCCTCCTGCATCATACGAGTAATGCTGGCATACGGATTTCTTCCGAAGAGAGTCTCCTCACCCATACTGAAATCAAACTGGATGGTAATCTCACGGATATCTTCACTGCGACAGACGTTCTGTTCCCATACATGTTCCAGATCAGGCGATGTGATGAGACAGAGGTCAAAGTCACCAATTACCTCCTGAGAATCACCCACAATACGCTTTACCCCCGCCGCATTCTCCACAAAATTGAGTTCGAACACCGAATGATTGTGTATCGGATAGGTAAACTCCTTCTTGTGTCTATCAGCAATGTAAAGCACATCCTTACCCATCAGCGGGGTAATCTCATGTATGATTCTTCTGTCTTCAGCCATAATGTATAGTGATTAATGATCAGTGATTAGTTATCAATGATTATTCTATGCTTGTAATAATCAATAACAACTAACCACTAATCAATATATTAAATATTCAAAGTTCTGAGGATTTCACTCATCTTCTGCTTGGTAGCGATACGGGTAGGAACCAGCGGCAGGCGCAGCTCGTTTTCGATAAAGCCCATATCATTGAGCAATGCCTTCACACCGGCAGGATTACCATCTACGAAGAGAAGGCTGTAAAGCTCAGTGAAGGAATGATGAATCTTGCGGGCTGGCTCGTACTCACCACGGAACTCCAGACGGATCATTCTGCTGAATGCCTTTGGCAGGGCATTACCGATAACAGAAATCACACCGGCAGCGCCACTCGCAATCATAGAGAAAGTAAGGGCATCATCACCGCTGATTACTTCGAAATTATCCGGCTTGTTCTTGATGATCTCATCTACCTGCTCCAGACTACCACTCGCCTCCTTCACGGCTACCACATTAGGGAAGTCGCGGGCTATGCGGCAGGTGGTTTCCGGCTTCATATTGATACCGGTTCTGCCAGGTACATTATAAAGTACGATAGGCAGCGGACTAACCTGTGCGATGGCTTTGAAGTGCTGATACAAACCTTCCTGGGATGGCTTATTATAATAAGGACAGATGCTGAGGATGCCATCGATGCCACTCCAGTCGCTATTCTTGATTTCCTCTACGACAGCAGCAGTATTGTTGCCGCCACAATATTTCAATATCTTGACGCGACCCTTGTTCACGTCTTTCACCAATTCTGTAATCTTGTCTTTCTCTTCCTGGGTCAGGCAAGGAGCCTCACCAGTTGTTGCAAGGATGCAAAGGAAGTCTGCACCATTGTCAATTTGGAACTCTACCAATCGCTTGAGCGACTGATAATCTACCGAACCATCGGCCTTAAAAGGAGTAATGAGGGCAACACCAAGGCCCCTAAATATATTCTGTGCCATAATCTAAATAAACAAAATCGTTGGCAAAAGTACACAATTATTAGCATATTGCAAAATAAAATCGCAATTTTCTTTCAAGATTGTACCATTTTTGAAAATATTCTGTATTATTATACCATATTTCACGTTTTTTTAGTAACTTTGCAGTCGTTTTAAGTGAAAAGCAATGAGATATTTTATATTCTTTGGTTACGACGGAACCAACTATCACGGCTGGCAGATTCAGCCCAATGCCAATTCGGTGCAGCAGGAGTTGCAGCGCGCCCTTTCCATCCTTCTCAGAAAGGAGATAGAGGTGGTGGGTGCAGGAAGAACCGATACCGGTGTGCATGCCCGAAACATGGCGGCGCATTTTGACTGGAATCCGGAAGAGAAAGTTTCGGAAGAGAAAGTTTCGGAAGAGAAAGTTTCGGAAGAAAGAATCCCGATGGCCCTCGACCAGCTGGAGTATCGTCTGAACAGAATTCTGCCACGCGACATTGCCGTCTATGAAGTGCGGGAAGTTCATCCTGAGATGCATGCCCGCTTCTCTGCCACCTCGCGTACCTATCATTATTATATCCATACGCGCAAGAATCCCTTCGAGCGCCACTATTCGCTGCAGATGAACTACCCGCTGGATTTCGAAAAGATGAACCAGGCGGCGCAGCATTTCCTGCATCACGAAGACTATGCGGCTTTCTGCAAGGCAGGCGGTGACAACAAGACCACCATCTGCCATGTGTCGGCTGCCAGATGGGTCCAGACCTCCCCTACCACCTGGTATTTCGAGATCACCGCCAACCGTTTCCTCCGAAACATGGTACGTGCCGTAGTGGGCACCCTCATTGATGTAGGCAGGGGCAAGATTACGATGGAGCAGTTTCTTGACATCCTGCACAATGGCAGCCGCAGTGATGCGGGCGAAAGCATGCCAGGCAACGCATTGTTCCTGGAAGACGTGGGGTACAACGAACTTTGAACTTTGAGATTTGAACTTTATGATTGGCAATAATCCTATAAGTTGCAAGACAAGCCATATCATAAAGTTCAAAGTAATCTCAAAGTTCAAAGTAAAAGTAATCATAAAGTTCAATGGTCAAAGTTCAATGGTCAAAGTAAAAGTAATATGTGGTTAGTATTAGCATTTCTCTCAGCAGCGCTGCTGGGATTCTATGATGCCTTCAAGAAAAAGGCACTTTCAGGCAACGCAGTGATTCCCGTGCTCTTTCTGAACACGCTTTTCTCATCGCTCATCTTCCTGCCGTTCATCATCTTGAGCTATACAGGAAATTCGCTGGATGGAACGATGTTCCATGTAGCCGAAGGCGGATGGGAAGTTCACAAGTACATCGTGCTCAAGAGTTTCATCGTATTGAGCAGTTGGATTTTCGGTTATTTCGGCATGAAGCATCTGCCGCTCACCATCGTGGGACCTATCAATGCCACCCGTCCGGTGATGACACTCGTGGGTGCCTTGCTGGTTTACGGTGAGGTACTCAACCTCTACCAGTGGATTGGTGTCATCCTTGCCATCATCTCCTTTGCCATGCTTTCACGCAGCGGAAAGAAGGAGGGCATCGACTTCAAGCACAACAAGTGGATCTACTTCATCGTACTGGCTGCCGTGCTCGGTGCCGTGAGTGGTCTCTACGATAAGTATCTGATGGCTCCACCTGAGAATGGCGGTGTGGGATTGGATAGAATGATCGTGCAGAGCTGGTACAATATCTATCAGTGCTTCCTCATGGGAGCCATGCTCCTGATGATCTGGTGGCCAACAAAGAAGAACTCCACTCCATTCCATTGGCACTGGAGCATCATCTTCATCAGCATCTTCCTCTCGGCTGCCGACTTCGTATATTTCTATGCGCTCAGCCTGCCGGGTGCCATGATCAGTATCGTGAGCATGATCCGCCGTGGTTCGGTCATTGTCAGCTTCCTCTTCGGTGCAGCCATCTTCCACGAGAAGAACCTCAAGGCGAAGTTCGTGGATCTCCTCCTCGTCTTGCTCGGAATGCTCTTCCTCTACTTCGGAACGAAGTAATCAGCATAGCATACGAAGCTTTCTGCAAAGAAAACAACAAGCATAAAAAAAGTCTTGCAAGCCAATGTGCCTGCAAGACTTTTTTATGTTTTTACCAGATATGTGCACGCTTGTTCTTAGGAACAAAGAGCTTGTCGCCCTTCTTGATGTTGAATGCCTTATACC
>ENA-UERG01002797-UERG01002797.1-human-gut-metagenome-genome-assembly--contig:-NODE-2797-length-11957-cov-4.862290_pt1 | contig 11957 bp, 10 predicted proteins | sample MGYA00242954_ERZ507954 | MGnify/ENA primary metagenome ERZ507954 (study PRJEB26167, sample SAMN06115478) | human gut metagenome | host: Homo sapiens | place: China:Sichuan | collected 2015-01-21... | reverse complement strand
AACATCTCATAAAAACCGACCTGAAGTCGGGGAAACAGACAGAAAGGGAAGCAAATGGCAGGAAAGATTCAGCTCCTGTCCGATGAGGTCATTGGCAAAATCGCGGCAGGCGAAGTGGTGGAGCGTCCTGCCGCCGCCATCAAGGAATTGGTGGAGAACTCGCTGGACGCGGGGGCCAGCGCGGTTACGGTGGACATCCGCGACGGCGGCATCAGCTATTTCCGCGTCACGGACAACGGCAGCGGCATCCGCGGCGAGGACATCCGCATGGCGTTTGAGCGCCACGCGACGAGCAAAATCCGCCGCACGGATGATTTGTTCAGCATCCAGACGCTGGGCTTCCGCGGCGAAGCGCTGGCGTCCATCGCGGCGGTGGCGCATGTCACCTGCACAACACGCACGAAGGCAGATCCAAGCGGCATCAAGGTGCAGAACAACGGCGGAACGATTGAGTCCATCGAAGAAGCCGCCTGCCCCGAAGGCACGACGTTTGTCGTCCGCGACCTCTTTTTTAACACCCCGGTGCGCCTGAAATTCCTCAAAAAGCCGGTCACGGAGGCAGGCTATGTGTCCGACCTGATGATGCGGCTGATTTTGTCCCGCCCGGACGTGTCCTTTCGCTACGTCAGCCAGGGCAAAACGCTCTACCACTCCGCGGGCGACGGCAAACTGTCCTCCGCCGTGTTCAGCATTTACGGGCGCGAAATGCTCCGCTCCATGCACGAGGTGGACGGGCATCAGGCGGGGCTGATATTGAAAGGCTTCGTCGGCGTGGGCGAAAGCGGGCGCGGCAGCCGAAATCACCAGTCGTTCTTCATCAATGGGCGATATATGAAGTCGTCGATTTTGTCCGCGGCGGTAGAAGCGGCGTGCCGGGAGCGCGTATTGTCCGGCAAGTACCCGACGTGTGTGCTGCACCTGACCATGCCGTATGACACGGTGGATGTCAACGTGCATCCGAACAAGCTTGAAGTTCGCTTCCAGAACGAAGCGGCGGTCGCGGAGGCGGTCGAGGCGATTGTGGCGGATGCGCTGGCGGACAAAGCGCCCGTCGAGCAGCCAGATGTGCTGCGCCTGACGCCTGAACCGCCGCCGACGGTGCCCGTGACGGTCGTTCGGCAGCCCGTGACGGCGAGTGAGACTGCGCAGCCGGAAGCTGCTGTCCCACCTAAAGTTGAGAAAAAACCGACCGTCGGTACGGAAATCCCGCAAAAGGCGGCAATTTCTGCGAAAAACCCGCCGATTCCGACACCAAGCGCCCCAGCGGAAAAGCCGTCCGAGCCGCCGAACGATGCCATTCCCGCGTGGAAGCAGCCGCTGGTGATGCGCAGCCCATCGGCACTGGCGCAGCATTACAACGCCGAACCCGCCGTACCGCCTGCAAATCTGCTGAAACCGACCGCAAATCTGGTTTCGCCGATGCCGGTGCAGCAGACGATTCTGCCGAATGAACAGACGAACATGCGCATTATCGGCACGTTGTTTGACAGCTACATTCTGGTGGAATATGCGGACAATTTGATGCTGATTGACCAGCAGGCGGTGCATGAACGCGTGATGTTCGACCGCATGATGAAGGCGCTCGACCAGCACCGCTGCGGGCAGGAAATGCTCGTGCCGATGATTGTCAGCCTGACGCGCCGGGAACTGCAGCTGCTCGACGAGCACTCGCGGGAATTGGCGGATATCGGGCTGGTGGTCGAGCCGTTCGGGGAGAACGAGGTGTCGATTCGGTCGATTCCGATGATCCTCGGTCAGCCGCAGGCAGCGGGACTGCTGCGCGACATCATCGACCAGCTGGAGAATGAGCGCGGCGTGGTGTCGCTGGAAAAGCGGCGCGCGGCGATTTTGGCGCTGGCGTGCAAGCGCAGCGTCCGCTCCGGCGAGCGCCTGAACGACGCCGACATCCGCGAACTGGTCAGCCGCGTGGCGGATAAGCGCGTCATCCCGGCAAGCCCGCGCGGTACGCCGCTGGTCGTTGCGCTGAACAAAACGGACATCGACCGGCGATTCCGGCGGATGCAGTGAGGTGACAATATCATGAAGGAAACGTGCTGGGTGCTGACAGGCCCGACCGCGAGCGGCAAAACCACGCTGTCGCTCCGTCTGGCGCGGACGCACGACTGCGAGATTGTCTGCATGGATTCGATGCAGATTTATCGCGGCATGGACATCGGCACGGCGAAACCGACGGCGGATGAGTGCGCGCAGGCGGTGCATCACATGGTAGACGTCGCCGACCCGACGGAGGATTTTTCCGTCGCACGCTATCAGGAGATGGCGGAAAGCTGCATCGCGGACATTCAAGCGCGCGGGCACCGGGCGCTGCTCGTCGGCGGCACGGGGCTGTATCTCCGGGCGCTCCGGCAGCCGATGGCGATGGGCGAAGCGGCGGCGGATGAAAGCATCCGGCAGGAATTGCGGCAGATCGCGGACGCGCCCGGCGGCAAAGAGCAGCTTCATCAGCAATTGGCGGCGGTTGACCCGGACACGGCGCAGCGCCTGCACTTGAACGACGTCCGCCGCGTGATTCGCGCCTTGGAGGTCTACCGCCTGACAGGCCGTCCGTTCTCGCAGCAGCCGCAAATAAAAACCGACAGTCGGTTTTCTTACCGCGTTGCATCGCTGACGATGCCGCGCGACATCCTCTATGCGCGGATTGAGCAGCGAATCGACCAGATGCTGGCGGACGGGCTGGCGGAGGAAGTCAGCCGACTGCTGAAAAGCGGCGTTCCGCGCGACGCGAAGGCGATGAAAGCCATCGGCTACAAGGAAATGATACCGTATGCTTTGGGCGAAACGACGCTGGATGAGGCGGTTTACGCGCTGAAGCTCAACACGCGGCACTACGCCAAGCGCCAGCTGACGTGGATGCGCCGGGAGGAGGACGTCCTGTGGGTGGACGCGCTCGAACCGGATGCGTATGACAAATTGGAAGCGTATTATACGCAAGGAGAAGCAAAATGACCATTGAAGAATTGATTGCACAGGCGGAAAGCGGCTTGACGGCGCAGTTCGCCCGCATTGACCGCATGGAGGAAATTGGGACGCGCCGCGTGCTGGACGCCTTCCGGGAGCATCAGGTGGCGTACCGGCATTTCGCGCCGACGACGGGCTACGGCTATGACGACGTGGGGCGTGATACGCTCGAAAAGATTTTTGCGGAGCTGTTTGGCACGCAGGCGGCGATTGTCCGCCCGCAGATTGCCAGCGGCACGCACGCCATCAGCCTGTGTCTGTTCGGTCTGGTGCTGCCGGGGGACGACATCGTGTCTGCGACGGGGATGCCCTACGATACCTTGCAGGACATCATCGGCTGGGGCGAGGGCGACGCGCCGGTCGGCTCACTGCGGGAAATGGGTGTGAGCTTCCATCCCGTGGCGCTGCGTGGCGGCAAAATCGACCTTGACGCGGTGGAAAACGCCATCACCCCGAAGACGAAGCTCGTCATCGCCCAGCGCAGCCGCGGCTATGACTGGCGACCGTCGCTGATGCCGGAGGAGTTTGCGCCCTTGGCGAAGATGCTGCACGAGAAGCACCCCGGCGTTCGCCTGATGGTGGACAACTGCTACGGCGAGTTCGTATGCGAGAAGGAACCGAGTCACTACGGCGCGGACGTGTGCGTTGGCAGCCTCATCAAGAATCCGGGCGGCGGACTTGCCCCTACGGGCGGCTACATCGTCGGCACGCAGGATGCCGTCGAGCGCATCGCCTACCGCCTGACCGCGCCGGGCATCGGGCAGGAAGTTGGTTCGTATGCCGCAAGCTACCAGCCGTTCTATCAGGGCTTGTTCATGGCGCCGCACACCGTTGCGCAGGCCATTAAGACAGCGTGTTTGGCAGCACGCGTGTTTGAAATCCTTGGCATGACGACGACGCCCGCGGCGGATGAGCCCCGCGCCGACATCATTCAGGCGATTCAAATGCGCACGCCGGAGCGCCTCGTCGCGTTCTGCCAGGGGATTCAGATGGCTTCCCCGATTGACTCGATGGCACTGCCCGAACCGTGGGATATGCCCGGCTACAATGACCAAGTCGTCATGGCGGCGGGCACGTTTGTCGCGGGCGCGTCGATTGAGCTGTCGGCGGATGCCCCCATGCGCGAGCCATATACCGCCTACATGCAGGGCGGCCTGACCTACACGCACGGGCGAATCGCGCTGCAAATGGCGCTGAACCGCATGGTGGAACAGGGCGCGCTGACGCTGAAGTAATTATGAATTTAGCACGATAGATTTAGATCATACCCCTGCTTTTCCCGGCATACGATGTGCTGGAAAGGCAGGGCTTTTTGCTATGAACGAAACGAAACAGACGGAACTCCGCGTGCGCCCAAGGCGTACAGAACTCGCAGCCAGCAAGCCGGACATCGAGTGGGTGAAAACACCGAAAAAGCATTGGCAGGAGCGGCTGCTGCCAAATCTCGCCATTGCGTCGGCGCTGATGCTCTGCGCGGTTGCGCTGAAAACCGGGGCGATTCCGCCGCTGACGGACGCTGTGCAGTCAGTCATGAGCGCCGCGACGGATGATTCGCTCTTGAACGGCGATTTGGGCAAGCTGTCCTTTGTCAGCAGCATTTTCCCGGAAGCATCGCTCGTTTTCGGTGAATCGGGCGGCAAGCTGACCATGCCGGTGGAAGCGGAAAGTGTCGTGCACGCGTGGTCGCAGAGTGAGCCGTTCATTTCATGGGATGCGCAGACGAAAATTGTCACGTCCGCAATGGCGGGCGAGGTCATCGGCGTGTACCACGGCAATGAGGACGAACGGCTGGTGCAGGTGTTAGGCGCGGACGGGCTGAGCTGCTTGTACGGGAATCTCGCGAGTGTGACGGTCAGCACGGGCGACATGGTGCAGACGGGCGACCCGCTGGGGACGCTGCTGGACGGTCAGCCGTGCGTGATGGAGGTGCGGCAGGACGGCTTGAGCGTTGACCCGGCGGTGATGATGCGGCAATGAAGCGAAAAATCGCGACGCTGGGAGAAACGGACATCACGGTGCATCCGGCGGCGGGTATTCTCCTGCTCCTTGGACTCCTGACGCGCTGGCGGGCGCTGCTGATTTGCACTTACGCGAGCATCATCCTGCACGAAACGGCGCACGCGGCGGTCAGCGCGCTGTGGCATCATCCGCCGCAGGAGGTAGAAATTACGCCGCTGGGCGCAATGATGCGCTTGGAGGACGAGGAACGTCTGCCGCTGACGGCGCGAATCAGCGTGATACTCGCCGGACCGCTGATGACGCTGATTTTGTGCGCCTTGTCGCTGTGGCTGACGCAAAACGGCGTGATTCCGCGGGAAGCGGGGCGGCTGATCTTCCTCAGTAACGCGGGGATTTTGCTGGTGAACCTGCTGCCCGCGCTGCCGCTGGACGGCGGACGGCTGCTGTCAGCGGTCTTGTTGCGCCTCCTGCGGCGGGAAACGTGCTGGCGGGTGATGCGCATCATCGGCACGGCGGCGGGGGCGCTGCTTGTCGTCGGCGGCGTGGTCGGCGCGGTGCGCAGGTGGCAGGGCAGCTGGTCGCTGGCGGCAGCGGGTTGCTTCCTACTATATAGCGCGGTCAGCGCGACGACGAGCACAGCGCTGATGGAGCTTCGCGCGCTGATGGACCGAAAAATCCGCATGGAAACGCGCGGAAAACTGCCGATTCAGCCTATGGCGATGCTCTCCACGCGGACGCTGCACCACGCCGTGCGCGCCCTGCACCCAACGCGCATGACGCAATTGTACATCATCGAGCCGGGGACAATGCGGCTTCTTGGCATACTGACGGAGCAGCAGCTGATTGCCGCCTACCTGAGCGCGCCGCAGCGGACATTGGCGGAGGAGGTGGACGCATGACGATTGCGGAACTTGCGCCGGGGCAGTCGGGTGTGATTGCGGCGTATCGCGGGGCGGACGCGGAAGAGCGGCATCTGCTGGACATGGGGCTGACGCCGGGCGTGCGGGTGCGGCTGATTGGCACGGCGCTCCTTGGCGACCCGGTGATTCTGCTCGTGCGCGGCAGCCGCGTGTCCATCCGCCGGCGTCTGGCGCGGCAAATCATCCTGTCAGGTGGTGAGGCGGAATGAAAACGATTGCGCTGGTGGGCAGCCCGAACTGCGGCAAAACGACGCTGTTCAACGCCGTCACGGGGCTGCATCAGCATGTGGGCAACTGGGCGGGCGTGACGGTGGAGCGAAAAGAGGGGACGCAAAATGGCGTCAAGTGGGTGGACTTACCCGGCGTGTACGCGCTCAGCCCGTATTCGGCGGAGGAAAAAGTGACCATCGACTACTTATCCGGCGGTGATTATGATGAAATTCTGCAAATTGTGGATGCAACCGCCCTCGCGCGCGGGCTGTACCTGACACATCAGCTGACGCAGCTGTCGCGCCCGATGACGATTGCGCTGAACATGATGGACGAGTGCCGGAAGCGCGGCATCACCATCGACACGGAGGAATTGTCGGCGCGGCTGGGCATTCGCGTGCTGCCGATGAGCGCGCGGGATGGCACGGGCGTCCCGGAACTCCTGCGCGCACTGAAAGACGGGGCGAAAACGCCGAAAAGTCCGCCGAGCGCGCCGTACACCGCCATTATCCAGCGGATGAAAAGTGCTCTGCCGGCGGGAAATCTCCCGTCGGAGTTCCGCGCGTGGAAAGCGCTGGAAGGCGATGAGATGGGCGCGGCGGAGGCGGCGCGGGCGGGGCAGGCGCAATTGCGGGCGCAGTTCGGCATGTCGGCGGCGGCAGCGCTTTCGGCGCTTCGCTATGCGTGGGCAGATGATCTATGCGCGGCGGTGCGGCGGGGGAATCCTGACAATCCGACGCGGGCGGACGTTATCGACGCGCTTGTACTGCACCCTGTGCTGGCGCTGCCGATTTTGGCGGGGCTGCTGGCGCTCATGCTGTCGCTGGCGTTCGGACGGTTCGGCAGCGGGCTGTCCGACGGGCTCACGAATATCATCCTGATGATACAATCGGCGCTGGACGGCGTGCTTCGGCACTGGCAGGTCGCGGAAGCACTGCGGCGTTTGATTGTCGAGGGGCTAATGACGGGCGTGGGGAGCGTCGTCAGCTTCCTGCCGATGCTGCTGATACTGTTTGCGTGCCTGTCAATGCTGGAGGACAGCGGCTATATGGCGCGGGCAGCGTTCCTGATGGATCGGCCGATGCGGGCGCTGGGCTTGAGCGGGCGGTCGTTCATCCCGCTGCTGCTGGGGTTCGGGTGCTCCGTCCCGGCGGCGCTGTCGGCGCGGTCGATGCGGGGCGAACGCGATCGGCGCTTTACGCTGCTGATGATTCCCTTCGTCTCGTGCAGCGCGAAAATGCCCGTTTTTGCGGCGCTTTCGACGCTTCTTCCCGGCGGCGCGTGGATGATTTTTGCCCTCTGCGCGCTGGGAATTTCGCTGGCGGCGCTGATTGCGCAAATCCTGCGGAAAACGTTGTTTCCGGGCGAATCCGCCGCGTTCGTGATGGAACTGCCGCCGTACCGCCTGCCCCTGATGTCGAGCGTCCTGCGCAAGGTGCTCCGCCGCACGGGCGAGTTCCTCAGCCGCGCGTGCAGCGTGATTCTGCTGTCGTCGGTGGTCGTCTGGCTCATTGGGCGATTCACCTGGACGGGCGCGTGGGCGGCAAGCACGCAGGAGAGCATCCTCGGCAGCATTGCCGGGGCGATTGCGCCGATTTTCGCGCCGCTGGGCTTCGGAAGCGTGGCGGTAACGGCGGCGCTGCTGACCGGGCTGCTGGCGAAGGAGAGCATCATCAGCACACTGGCGGTCTTGGCGGGTCAGGGGAGCATCCGCGCAGCGCTGTCGGCGTCCCTGCCGACCCCGGCTGCGGCGCTGGCGCTGATGACGTTCGTGCTGCTGTATCCGCCGTGCGCCGCGGCATCCGCAAGCATCATCAAGGGGCTGAAAAGCCGGAAACTGTCAGTGCTGATGGTCACGGGGCAGTGCCTGCTGGCGTGGATATGCGCGTGGATTGCGTACCGTTTGGCAATCGCTTGACAAATTTCGCGCAGGACAGATTGACAACGCGGCAGAATGCGGCTATAATGAAGATAATGAAATACTGCGGCATCGTGAGGAGCGGCGGCGCAGGATCAGAGATAGAGGAGGTACTTTGATGGATATTCAGGAACTCCAAGAGGTCTGCCGTCAAGTGCGGCGGGACATCATCATTATGACCAACAAGGCGGGTGCTGGCCATCCCGGCGGATCGCTGTCTGCAACGGAAGCGCTCGTTGCGCTGTATTTTGACGTCATGAAGGGCATTGACCCCAAGGACGACAAGAATCCGAACCGCGACCGCTTTGTGCTGTCGAAGGGTCACGCGGCTCCCGCGCTCTATGGCACGCTGTGCGAACGCGGCTATTTCGGACGCGAGGAGTTTGACCATTTCCGTCAACTGCACGGCATCCTGCAGGGGCATCCGGACGTGAAGAAGTGCCCCGGCGTGGATGCGTCGACGGGTTCGCTCGGTCAGGGCATCTCCATCGCGGTCGGCATGGCGCTGGGCGCGAAGAAGACGGGCAATCCCTGCCACGTCTACACCATCATTGGCGATGGCGAATCGCAGGAAGGGCTTGTGTGGGAAGCGTCGATGGCGGCGGCACACTATCACCTTGATAACCTGACGGTTATTTTCGACCACAACGGCCTGCAGATTGACGGCTCGAATGACGAGGTGATGTCGCTGGGCGATATTCAGGCGAAATTCAAGGCGTTCGGCTATGACGTGATTGACGTCGCTGATGGCAACGATATGCAGCAGGTGCTGGATGCGCTGCACGCGCCCGCCTGCCCCGGCAAGCCTCGCCTGATTCACCTGCACACCCTCAAGGGCAAGGGCGTTTCCTTCATGGAGGGGCAGGTCGGCTGGCACGGCAAGGCTCCCAATGCAGAACAGACGGCGCAGGCGCTGAGCGAACTGGAGGGCTGAACAAATGGAAAAGAAAGCAATTCGTGTGGCGTATGGCGAGGCCATCGTCAAGCTCGGTGCGGAAAATGACAAGGTGGTCGTGCTGGACGCTGACCTTGCGGCGGCGACCATGACCAATGGTTTCAAGAAGGCGTATCCTGACCGCTTCATCGACTGCGGCATTGCCGAGGCGAACATGGTGGATATGGCGGCGGGGATGTCCACGATGGGGCTGATTCCGTTCTGCTCCACGTTCGCGGTGTTTGCGGGCCGCAGCTACGACCAGATTCGCAATGGCGTGTGCTATCCGAAATTTAACGTGAAGTTTGGCTTCTCCCACGCGGGCATCACGCTGGGCGAGGACGGCGGCTCCCATCAGGCGATTGAGGATATCGCCCTGATGCGCGTGCTGCCGAACATGACGGTGTTCGTCCCCAGCGACGCGACCGAGTGCGAGCAGTGCGTCCGCGCGGCTGCGGAAATCAACGGCCCGGTGTACATCCGCACCGCTCGTCTGCCTTCCCCGGTGTACGACGCGCGCCCCTTCACGGTGGGCAAGGGCAACGTCATCAAGGACGGCAAGGACTGCGTGATTTTCACCTGCGGCATCATGCTGGAGCACTGCCTCGAAGCGGTTCAGCTGCTGGCGGAACAAGGCATTGACGCGGCGCTGGTGTCCTTCCACACCCTGAAGCCCTTTGACGACGAACTCGCCCGCACCTACGCGGCGAAGTGCGGCAAGGTGTTCACGGTGGAGGAGCACTCCATCATCGGCGGTCTGGGCGACGCGGTGGCTTCCGCCATCTGCGGCATGGGGCTGAAGCACTTCGAGAAGATTGGCATCAACGATGTGTTCGGTCAGTCCGGCAAGCCCGCTGCGCTGCTGGAAGAATACGGTCTGACCGGCAAGCAGATTGCCGATCGGATTGCGAAGGCATAATTTTTGCAAGAGATACTGCGGACAGCACTCCGGTGTGGGCGCTGTCCGCTTTGCGTGAGTCTGAATTCAGGAGAACAACAACAATGCGTATGCTGATTGTCAATCCAATCGCTGGGTGCGGCTATGCGCTGAAAGTGATGGAACAGGTGCAGAGCGTGCTGACCGCGCGAAACCTCCCGTTTCGTGTGATGCGGACGGAATACCCCGGCTACGCGGCGAAACTGGCGCGGGAAGCAGTCGAAATGGGCTGCGAAGCCGTCTACGTCATCGGCGGTGACGGCACGTTCAGCGAGGCGGCGCGCGGATTGGCGGGCAGCGGTATTCCGATTGGGCTGATTCCGGCAGGCACGGGCAACGACTTTGTCAAGACGCTCGGCACGCCGAAAGAGCCGATGGCGGCGCTCGATTTCATCCTCAGCCACGAGCCGCGCCCGTGCGACGCGATTGACCTGAACGGGCAGATGTTCTTGAACGTCGCCGGAGCGGGTTTTGACGTGACGGTGCTGGAAAATGTGGCGGATTTTGGCGGGAAAATCCGCGGGCTGCTGCCATACCTCGTCGGGCTGATTCGCGCGATTTGGAAGCATCAGCCGCTGCAGTTGACGTATACGGTGGACGGAAAGACGCAGACGAAGGACGCACTGTTGTGCATTGCGGCGAACGGAAAGTGGATTGGCGGCGGCATCCCGATTTGCCCCGATGCTGTGCCGAATGACGGCGAAATCGACTTCATGGTCGTCGGGCAGCAGCCGCGGTGGAAAGTGCCGTACTATCTCGTGCGCATGATGATGAAACAGATCTTGAACTTTCCGTTTACGGAGCATGTTCTTTGCGACAAAGTGACGGTGTCATCGCCCGGAATGCATGTCGAGGTGGATGGCGAGATTATCGCCTGCGAACACGCGGAATTTACCATGCATCCCGGCGCGCTGATGCTGTACTGGTGAGGTGCGTATGGCGACGATCAGCATCATCCGCGTGGAAAATCCAGAAAAAAAGGCGGAGATTTCCACGCACATCCTCCATGCGCTGCCGGATTGGTTCGGCTTGCCGGACAGCACGCAGAAGTACATCGACGACAGCCGAAACATGCCGTTTTTCGCCGCCGTGCAGGAAAATCAGGCAGTCGGGTTCGCGGCGCTGAAGGAAACCAGCCCCTGCGCGGGGGAAATCTACGTCATGGGCGTATTGCCGGAATATCACCGAAGCGGCATCGGGCGGCAGCTGTTTGCGGCGATTCGGGCGGAGGCAATCGCGCGAGGCTATCGGCTGCTGCAGGTCAAAACCGTGCAGACGGGGCATTACGCGGAGTATGACCGCACGAACGCCTTCTACCAGCGCATGGGCTTCCTGCCGCTGGAGTGCCTGCCGACGCTGTGGGATGAATGGAATCCGTGTCAGGTGTATGTGCTGCCGCTGCAAAACTCGTAACTTTTCCTGTCAAAAAGCAGGGATTTCCGCGTTCTGTGGCGAATATATAGAAATATCCGCAGAAAAGGAGGCAACGTTATGGCTGATATTGGAAAGACAGTCAAAGAAATCTGGGAACAGGGCATGAAGGCAGTCAACAAGGCGGCGACGAACATCGCGACCAGCACGAAGCAGAAGGTTGATGAGATGAACATCGTCACGCGGCGGAAGGAACTGCAAAACCAGCTTGGTCTGCGGCTGTATGAGCTGTGGCAGGCGGGCGAGGACGTGCCGGAGACGCTGAAAGCGACGCTGGAGGAAATGCGCGACCTGGAAGTGAAACTGCAGGAGCTGCGCGAGAGCAAGACCACCGCGCCGGAGGACGAGAAGAGCGCCGAGACGCCGGATTCTGCCGCCCCCGCGCCCGACACGACGGACGTGAAAGTGCCGCTGGAGGATGACGACGTGCCGACGATTGAAATGCCGGACATCCCCGAAAAACCGGAGCGCCCGATGGATGCGCCGAGTATCCACACGGACGACGAAACACCCGCTGAATGACATCTATTTGCACACAAAAACTCGCACACAAAAACGCCATTCCGACGCATGTTGTTCGGAATGGCGTTTTATACTATTTCCAGATTCAACTGCGCCATCTGCTTGCGCCTTTTTCGTTCTGGCGTCCGCTCACTCCATTTAGCGTAG
>ENA-UERG01002795-UERG01002795.1-human-gut-metagenome-genome-assembly--contig:-NODE-2795-length-11961-cov-4.376388_pt1 | contig 11961 bp, 6 predicted proteins | sample MGYA00242954_ERZ507954 | MGnify/ENA primary metagenome ERZ507954 (study PRJEB26167, sample SAMN06115478) | human gut metagenome | host: Homo sapiens | place: China:Sichuan | collected 2015-01-21... | reverse complement strand
GTACCGGTACGCGACTGTGGCATTTTAAGACCGCCGAAGGTGTAAAAACGGTATTCCCGGATGAAAAACTCGAAAAAATCATCATAAAGACCACACTGCCCCAGCATACGGAAATAGATAACCGCAACGGAGGCAAGTGGGGACTTACCGTATTTATCCCTGCGGAATGCCTTCCTGAAGGTTTCCTGAAGAGCGGACGAGAGTTCACAGCCAATTTTTACAAATGCGGTGACAAGACCATGCAAAAACATTATCTGTCCTGGTCGCCTATACATACTGAAAAACCGAGTTTCCACCAACCGGGTTACTTCGGTCGCATAAAACTCCAGTAACTACGAACATGGACGTAGAACAGATACGGGAATATTGTCTGTCGCTGGATGATAATGTGGAGGAATGCATGCCGTTCGACGACACATCGCTGGTCTTCAAAACGTCAGGTAAAATGTTTGCCCTGGTCGATATAGAAACCGGTTGGACAGCTTTGAAATGCGACCCCGAATATGCACTCGAACTGCGGGAGCACTATGTTGCCATCGAAGGTGCCTATCACTTCAACAAAAAGTACTGGAACCAGGTGTTCCTTGACGGTGACGTCGACGACAAACTGTTGAAGCAACTGATAGACCACTCCGTGGAAGAAGTATTGAAGAAGTTCACCAAAAAAATGCGTACCGAATATGAAGCCCTGCCCTGACACATTCCCGTTCCCGCTGGTGGCATTGGACGAGACGGCATCGACCAACCAATACCTCAGCCAGCTTTGCAACCAGTTGCAAGAATCCGTTGCCGAACTAACAACCGTGACTGCCGAGTTCCAAACTGCCGGTAAAGGCCAGCGCGGCAATACCTGGGAAGCTGAAGAAGGCAAGAACCTGCTTTTCAGCTTTGTACTCTACCCTTCTTTTCTGGAAGCCCGCCGGCAGTTCATCCTTTCACAAATCGTTTCCCTCGCCATTAAGGAAGAGCTGAGCAGATGGTCTGATGAAATCACCATCAAATGGCCGAACGACATTTATTGGAAAGACAAGAAAATCTGCGGCATACTGATAGAGAACGACCTTTCCGGACATCATATCAGGCGCAGCATTGCCGGAATCGGCATCAACATCAACCAGGAAGTCTTCAACAGTGATGCTCCCAACCCCGTCTCACTGAAACAAATCACCGGAAAGGAGCACGACCGTTATGAAATCCTTGCCCATATCCTAAGACGTGTACAAATCTACTACAACAGCCTCCAAATGGAGGACTTCGCCGTCTACTCCGACGAGATATCCACACGGTATGCCCGCTCCCTTTTCCGTCGCCGGGGATTGCACCCTTATGAAGATGCCAACGGCAAGTTCCTTGCCCGGTTGCTGCGTGTAGAGCAAGACGGACGGTTCGTGCTGGAGGATGAAGGAGGAAGTGAACGGGAATATCTGTTCAAGGAAGTGCAATACATTCTGTAAGAAATGCACAACCCGTGCCATCGCATTGGCAAAGTTGTGCCACCATACTGGCACAGCCTTGCCATCGTACTGGCACGACTGTGCCAGTACGATGGCACAAACATAAGTCCATAGTAGTGTACTACTGCCCTACTTCAAACTTTACTTCAGTTCCTTTCAGAAGGGGGGAAGCAAACTTTACTTTAACCGGTCCCTCTCCTCCGGTAGTCTGTATATAGGCCAGCAAACGCCCGTGGTATACGCGGTGACGGTTATCGGTATAATCACTCATGTCACTGTTGTCAGAGCCTTCGAGCCCAAGCAGACGCGCCGCTCCTTCAACTGTACACGTAATTTCATTGTCGCCAAGTTTCACAACAGTACCTTCTTCGTCAACCACCTCTACGGTTATGTGCACAGTGGCGCGGTCGCCGGACAAAATAGTGCGATCCGCCGTGGCACGGATGGCATAAGGACGTCCGGATGTCCGGATGGAATAGCTCGACAAGGCATTTCCTTCCTTATCGCAGCCCTCAGCACGAAGCTCACCAGCCCGGAAAGGAATATCCCAGTAGATGATGCCGGTCTTTTCATCATAAGGTTTCATCTCGCCTACCACCCTGCCGTTGAGCAGCAAACGCGCCTGCGGAGCATTGGTATAACACACCACACGTATGTTCTGCCCCTCGTCATAGTTCCAGATGTCCCATGCATCAGGCGAAAGGAATACATGCTCGGGATGCTTGGGATTGACATATACCGGATATGTTCCTGCATACGTGACCGGATTCTCGCACCACAACGAAGCCCGGAAATGTCCGCGTGGCTTGGGGAAACTTCCGAAATCGAGCAAACCCGTGTACAAACCGCGGGACGGCCATCTGCCCGATTCACCCAGATAATCCGTACCGGTCCAGATGAACTGCCCGAAGATGAAATCCTTGTCGCGGACGGCATACCAGGCATCAAGCCCCGAACCCGTCTCGCTTCCATAGATAATGCGGTCCGGATAAGTGGCATGGTCTTGGTCGTAGCGGTTTTCCGTATAGTTATACCCCACCACATCCACAGCATCGGGATACTCCGTCTCGTTCGACATCACGACACCCGCCAAAGCTCCGGTCACGGGACGGGAAGTGTCCACGGCACGTACACAGGCAGCCAGACGCTTTGCTATGGTTCCGATGCGCATGGCATCGGGAGCATCCGGCTTATAGCCCCCGAACATAGGCTGGTTGATTTTAGCTCCATCAAGAACGGGATGCGAATAAGGGTCGTTCGGATAATCCACTTCATTGCCGATACTCCACAAGAAAATACAGGTATGATTGCGGTCACGACGTACCATATCGGTTACGTCCCGTTCTATCCACTCCTCGAAGAAGTCGAAAGTACCGTCATAACTCGGAGTACCCACATTCCAGCCTTGTACCCATTTGCGTTTCGGAAACTCCCATTCGTCAGAGACTTCATCCATTACAAGAAATCCCAGGCGGTCACACAGTTCATAAAGAACGGGGGCTTGTGGGTTATGGCTCATGCGGATGGCATTTACGCCAATCCCTTTCAAGTTATTCAGGCGGCGTTCCCATACCTCCGGCGGCACTACTGCACCCAGCACTCCTGCATCATGATGCAGGCATACACCTTTTACCTTCATCCAGTTGCCGTTGAGGGCAAAACCTTTGTTGGCATCAAATTCCAGCGTACGCAGTCCCACTTTGGTCTCACTGCCGTCAATGCGTTTGCCATTGGCAAGCAATTCGGTTTTCAATGTATACAGATACGGATTATCCAGATTCCAACGATGGGGTTTGGACACTTTCAAGTCAAGACTTTGCTTGGCAATGCCCTCTTTTCCATCGGCAACACGCACACGGCGTTGTGCCACCTGCTTTCCGGCAGTATCGTACAGTGAAGCCTTCAGTTCCAGTTTGTCGGAAGTTGCCTTGTGCTTCTCCACCTCTACATCGACCGCAACGACGGCTTGCTTGTCTGTCAGCGAAGCGGCATGCCAGCCCACACCCCATTGCGCAATATGTGTATCGGGAGCAGCCACCAGCCATACATCGCGATAGATGCCCGACCCCGTATACCAACGTGAATCGGCATAACGGCTATGGTCTACACGGACAGCCAGCACATTGTCGCCTTCCTTCAGGTAAGGGGTCATGTCGTAAAGAAACGATACATAGCCGTTGGGGCGCCTGCCAAGCAGATGCCCGTTCAGGTAAACCTCGCTCCGGTTATATACCCCTTCGAAATAGATATAATGACGTGTTGCGTTGTCTTCAACCCTGAAGTGTTTGCGATACCAGCCTATCCCACCCGGCAGGTACCCGGTGCAACTGGCCAGTGTGGGCGACAATTGCCCCTCTATGGACCAATCGTGTGGCAAAGAAAGCTTCCGCCATTCGCTGTCGTCATAGTCAGTCCGGACAATAGCCGAGTCGTCCGTCAGCCGGAACAGCCATCCGTCATTGAATTTTGCGGCATCGCCAAATGCCACCTGCGCCTTTATCGGAGCAACGACCAGCATTGCCAGCAAAAAGATAAGAGCAGTCCTGTTATTCTTAAAATACATTTTCATATAGATTTTCTTTGAAGTTAAACTAATTCCTTACTTCAGGCTATACACCACGGTTGTCACACTCTTGGCTTCCAGAATCACCTGCTTGCCTGCCGCCACCGTTCCTTCCACCAGATTCTTGCTACCGGTAGTTGTATAAGTAGCTATTGACTTCGCTTCATTGCTCCATCCCACATGCGTTTCACCTAAGCGAACCGCCTTATCAGACATGTTTGTATAGACGGCCACTACCTTATCCCCCTCGGGAGAAAGCCAGGCGGAACCGAAAAAAGTACGCGATTCGTTCAAGTCGAGGGCAATACGGCGGTATCCCGGACGGATAAAGCGGCTGTAATTGCCCAGTACCCAAAGAGTGGCAGTAGCCTGATAGCTTCCCTCCTGCTCTATATCACCATACTCGCCACCGGCAGGTACCAGCGAAATCAAGAGAAAACGGTTCTTATGCCCCCAACGGGAAACATCCATCGATGTCCAGTAACTCCAGGAAGACACTCCAGCCACAGTGAGGTCATTGTGGATGACCTTCGACATGTAGAAAGCGATATCCATCTCAGAAGCCTGCTCGTAGCCCACAAATTCGGAACTGCTGTAATTATCGCCCAGCATACTCCATTCACTCTGCCAAACATCCAGATTATACTGACCGGCAGCCTGGGCCACTTGCTTGCGCACGTTGCGCATACCGTCCCATGTGCCGTCAGTCCAATAGCTGTGTCCGCAAATGAGATTCTTCACGTGTGCCAAGTCACCCACGTAGGCGGAAGAGCCGGGTGTAAAGAAAGCTGAGAATATATTACTGCGGTTGGCATCGCCTTTCACTTTATACAGATACTCCCAATCACCGGATTCGCCCAAGAGAATGTCTGTGGAAAGCCCCCGGTCATCCAACGACATATCCAACTCGCGTGCCAGTGCAGCCACTTCGTCATTGGTCCAGCCACTGCCCTCCTGACCGCTGTCCCAGTTGTACTGCGGCTCGTTGACGGGCGAGATATGGCTTATGTGATAGCCTTCACCGGTATAACGGGCCGCTACATCGGCCATATATCCTGCAAAGTCACCATAATGCTCCGGTTTCAGATTGGAAAGTCCCCCTCTGGCGGAAAATCCTTTTCCATTATAGGTGTACTGCACGGGAGGTGTATTGCTGAAAAGAACGAAATTGTTACATCCCAGCTCCTTGGCACGGTCCATGAAGTAACGTTGTCCCTCGCAACGGGTCCAGTCGTACGTCAAGTCATCCGTAAGATAGGATTCCGCACGACGGGATTTATCCTCGATGCCGCTGGCTTCACCTTGCGCGGCACTGCCGCCACCAAGATTCACCCGCCATTGGGAAAGGCCGATTCCTTTCGGCTTGCCGCCCACAATCTCTGAAGAAAAAAGCAGTTCCGTAATCCCCGCACGGTGCGAAGTCCATGACTTGCCCACAAAGGCAGGCGACCAACAGTCCGAAGCGCCAAAGCCGGCTATTGTCTGGAAAGTCTGTCCGGCATCGATGCTCACCAGTTTCTCTACGCTGTTTGTAATGTCCGGACCCTCAGGAGTGTCTGGAGTATCCGGCGTAACGGGAGAATCGTCGCTGCAAGCCATTGCAGCAAGCAGTGCCGGAAGAATAAAAATGTGTCTCAAATTCATGATATTGTTTCGGATTAAAAAAACTGCCGCGGATAATCCATTGCAAACTATCCGCGACAGAATATAAAGACCTATTGAATAATCAGTTCCTGCAACAATCTGTTTTCATCAGAATGTGTTTAATTCCAACCCGGGTTCTGGGTAATGGAACCGTTGGACATCGTGATTTCGTACAAAGGAATGGGGAACACCATGTCGCGGTTTTCATTGAAAGTGATGCCTTTGTCACTTGCTTCACCTTGATTTTCCCACTCAAGAGCGTCACGGGTAGCCTCTTCAGTGTTCCACTTCACAAAGGAACCGTTCGGTCCCAGGATATTGCTAATCATCTTTTTACCATTTGTATCAGTCCAGCGGCGGATATCATACAGACGGTTCTGCTCGAAAGCCAATTCCAAACGGCGCTCCAGGCGAATGGCACTTTGCAATGCCTTTCCACTTGCCGTAACGTCATCCAACTTGGCACGTCTGCGCACCTGATTGAGAGCATCGCGGGCAGAAGCGTCATCACCCAGTTCATTGCAAGCCTCAGCATACATTAAAAGGACATCGGCATAACGCAGAATACGGTGATTCAAAGGACTCTTGTCCGTGGCGTAAGCCGTTGCATCGCCTTGAGCACGATATTTCATCGGCAGGAAATACTTGCGGATGATACGCGCAGACTTATGGTCAGCGGGATTGATAATATAGCAATTGGGGTCCCAACCATATTTATCAAGATATTCCTGATACTTATTCAACGCTTTGCTTGCGTCAATGAAATCCTCGAATTGGTCTTCGCCGGCAATTTCTGTACAGCCCGACTTGATTATTGTCCATTTCAAACGTTCCGTATCACCGGCCTCAATATAAGCTTGCTCCAAATTTGCCGTAGGCTGACACCAGCTCCAACCATCACCAGGACCATTACGGGCACCGGTTACCGTAGCAAGCGCCCCTCCTAAGCCCAAAGTGGGATGATATTCATACTGGATTTCCAGAAGGCTCTCCGCACTGTTGTCATAGTCGACATTCCATACCTGCCCGAAATCGGGAAGCAATTGGTATTCGCCTTCATCTATCACAGTCTTCAACACATCATGGGCAGCCTGCCATTTCTCCTGATAGAGGTACACTTTACCCAATAATCCTAAAGCGGCGCCACGGGTAGCATGCCCTACTTGCGCAGTACTGCGTTGCGGCAGTATTTCGGCAGCTGCCATCAGGTCATCCTCTATGAATTTGTACACGGCTTCTGCCGTAGCACGTTCTGTTCCCTCCACTTCTTCCGGCATTTGGAAACTGGTCATCAAGGGCACCCCGCCAAAATTTCTCACCAGTTCGAAGTAATAGTAGCCACGCAGGAAACGGGCTTCTGCCACCAGACGGTCTCTGGTTTCTGTCTCTTGGGTTTCGAGAGCCGCAATGCGATCTATGGCTATGTTACAACGTAAAATACCTTTGTAACGGTACTGCCAAAAATTGGAGATAGGGCCATTGCTGGCACCGTTTCCCTGATAATGCGCCAATGAGATATAATCACTCTGAGACTGAGAGGTATTCCCCATCCAGGCATCATCTCCACACATTTCGGAAAGTAACCACACGGTGTTGATTTGCCACCATCCTCCATATGTCATGGCCTGATAACAGCTCGTGACTGCGGATTCACACTCTTCTATGGACTTATAATAAGTGTCCACGTTCAATTGCCCACGTACGTCTTCCGTCAGGAAGTCCTCGCAAGAGGTAAACACCAGCGAAGCAATCAGAACTACTATTGTAAATATTCGTTTCATGGATAATCAAGAATTAAAATTTGAAGTCAATGCCAAACAAGAATGTTCTCGGATTAGGATAAGCCACGTTGTCAATACCGGTATTGATGGCACTGCCAGAGCTGTCGGTAGTACCGTCAACCATCGGGCGTTCGGGGTCCATTCCCGAATAACCGGTAATGGTAAACGGATTCTGTGCAGAGAAGGAAAGACGCAAGTCAGCACCTCCAACCCATTTCTTAGGAAGCGTATAGCCTATCTGCAACAGCTTGCAACGCAAGTAGGAACCATCTTCCACATAGAAACTGGAAACGCGGCTATAGTTCAGGTTCAAGTCATTGCTCGACAAACGGGGAATATCATTGCCGGTACCCTCGCCATGCCATGCTTTCTCCAGTGTACCTGCCCAGACATTCTGTCCACCTGAACCGGAGTACCTTCCTTTGGTAACATTGTAAATATCATTACCGAACGTACCATAGAAATTGGCTGCAAAATCAATGTTCTTATAACGCATACCAATATTCAGACCCATCATTAAATCAGGATAAGGATTGCCGATATAATCTTTGTCATTGGCATCGAGCACTCCGTTATGGTCCCGGTCCTTGAAGCGGATGTCTCCCGGTTTTGCATTGGGCTGAATCAGTGTTCCGTGTTCGTCAGTGTGCGCATACACCTCTTCCCAATTCTGGAACAAGCCATCGGCCACGTAACCGTAGAAACGGGAGATAAAACCACCATCTTCGTTACGGATAATCTGGTCGCTATTGAATCCACCGACATTGATAGGACCGTCGCCCGAGAACTTGATGGCCTTGTTGCGTACGGCAGAAAGGTTCAGACCAAGATCGTAAGAGAAATCCTTGCCGATTTCATCGCGCCAGGTAAGTCCCACTTCCCAACCGCGGGCCTGCATACTACCGATGTTCATCCAAATCTGGCTGTTCCAGTTATCATATCCCAAAGAGAGGATGTTCTGTTTCTGGTAGAGCATGTCAATGGACTTTTTCTGGAAATATTCGAATGTTACACCCAAACGTGAATCAAGGAATGACATATCCACGCCTACGTTCCAATCTTCCACAGTCTCCCACTTCAACTGGTTGTTACCTACTGTAGACACGAAGTAACCATTTGCCAACGTATTGCCATAATAGTATTGGGTTTCGCTCAACAAAGTAAGGGTAGCATTATTGTTGATATTCTGATTACCTACACGGCCCCAGCCTCCACGAAGCTTCAGGTCACTGAAGATGTCCTGGTCCTGCATAAATGCCTCACTGATGACACGCCAGGAAGCGGAAACAGACGGGAAGAGGGCATACTTGCTGCCCTTCGGGAAACGGGAAGAACCGTCAGCACGAAGAGATGCCGAAATGTAGTAACGGTTATCGTAGTTGTACATGACACGGCCCAGGAAAGAAACCAGTGTATTGTAAGTGGTTTCACCGTTGGCCTCGTCCGTACCCTGCTGTCCGGCATTCACTTCCTGCATCTGGTCCAGATTATTGGGAACATTATCACGCCGTGCCTGAGTATTGTACCATGCAAAACGTTCGGCAGTAAAGCCAGCCATTACATTCAAGTTGTGCTTTTCAGCGAAAGTGTCCATGTAAGTGGCTGTATTCGTCCAGTTCCAGTCAAACCACTCCTGATTGCGGCGGGTGATTTCGTTCAAGTCTTGTTTCTCCAACGGATCCATATTGAACTTCGGAACGAATGAATCAGAACGGCGATAGTGTGCATTGGCACCGAACTGGGTGCGCAACGTCAGCTTTTCTATCGGGTTTACCTGCAGATAGGTATTCAGAATGGCACCCAACTCGCGAGAATGAGCATTGCTACGGGCAATTGAACCGGCGGGATTCCACTCCTGGTTGTTGTAAGAGCGTTGATAGTTGTTGTACTCATTATCCTCCCATTGGTCCTGCGGACGGAATACCGGAGTTGTCGGGTCCATAGCCATGGCTGCCGAGAACTGGTTTGGGGTATCATCCCATGATTCGACACGTGGAGCAATATCAACTCCCAATTTTACATACTTATTAAATGTATATTCAGTATTCAGACGGATATTTATCTTATCCCAATAACCTACATCAAACTGTGAGTTGTTACGATAATAGCCCACGCTAAAGTTATAAACAAACTGTTCTGAGCCACCGGCAACACTAAGTGAATGGTTCTGCACCAAAGCTGTTTTATTGACTACAGTATCCCACCAGTCTGTACCACCGGGATTGGTCGTAGCACCCGTATCGTTCCAGATAGAAGAAAGGCCATCATTCGTATAACGGGTATTGAACACTTCTTTATATTCAGCCGCACCGGCAATATTAGGTTTGGCCACGGTCTGGAAACCAACAGAAGAATTCCAATTGATGCGGGCTTTACCAGTCTTACCTTTCTTTGTAGTAATCAGGATGACACCGTTTGATGCACGTGTACCATAGATAGCAGCAGCCGAAGCATCTTTCAATACTTCCATGGAAGCAATATCGTTACTGTTCAGGAAGTTGATATTGTCGCCCACCGGCATACCATCCACTACATACAGCGGATTCGTACCGTTTACGGTAGTTACACCACGAATCAGCACCTTCGGAGTAGCTCCAGGGCCACCACCACTGGTGACTTGTACACCATTTACCTTACCCTGCAAAGCATCCATAGCATTACCGGTCACGGTTTCAGTGATTTCATCGCCTTTTACTGTAGCAATAGAACTGGTCAAATCGCTCTTTTTCACAGCACCATAACCGATAACCACCACTTCATCCAGTAATTCCGCAGCCTCCTTCAGTACCACGTTAATCGTAGTACGTCCACCTACAGCTATTTCCTGAGACTCAAAACCAATAGAAGAGAATACCAACACTGCATTCTTGTCTACATTGGGTAATGTATAATCACCGTCGATACCGGTAATTGTACCCGTACCGGTACCTTTCACTTGAACTGTAGTTCCAATCAACGGCTGCTGGTCGGTGGCCGAAGTCACCACACCCTTAACCGTTATCTGCTGCGCATAACCGCAAAGGCTTATCAGCGCAAGACATAATAATAGAATTTGCTTTTTCATATCTTAAATCTAATGTTACTTTTTAATTAGCAGGAACAATCTTGCCGCGACCCAAATGCGCGTCAAACTCAAAGCGGTAATTGCCGGTCACCGTAACCGTAGGCTTCATCCAGTTGTCACCTACCATCGAGCCGTCTTCCCAACGCTGATTGGTGCCTTCCCAATTAGGATTCACATCCCCTTTCTTACTGAAGTAACCAAACTTCTCTACATTCTGAGAGTCGTCACACCGCCATTCCACATGATCCCACCATCCGTCGGGATGATAATTGGATATGATGAAGTTCATTTCTTCACCGGCTTCCAGCGTCCAAGTTCCATTTTCCGGATAATAGAAAAGATGAGGATTGTTTTTATCCTGGGCAAACAACTGATTTCCCGCATCCTGAGGAGAACCTCCCCAACCGATATAGAAATCAATGAATGATTCCCCATTCTCCCAACGGTCAAAACAAGGCTTTCCATATTCATATTTCATCGGATTTGTAGCCTCTGTCACCGAGTACGTGCGCATACTATAAGTAGACTCTTTCACATTGATGTCTATTTCATAATAAACACCAGCCTCATCCAAGACAATAGGTTTAGCCGTTTCCGGGTCATCCGTCAGTTTTGTATTATCCTCCGGATCAAGGCCAAAACAGATAGGAGTAAAGTCTGTCTTTTGCGGTAAGAAGAAAATTTCCGTACCGGCAGCTTTATTATAATAACGTGCACGATATTGGTACTCGCCCGTATGGTTAATCACCATCGGTACACCGAAAATATCACTGTTCAATTCCTCTACGGTTGCCACATCGGCCAGATACATTTTGGGGAAGTCAGGCATTTCAGATACACTGATGGTACTATTGGTCACTGTCTGATTGCCTCTGGCATCCACAGCCGTCAAAGTCACATCGTAACTTTTCACCTCATTAGGCAGAATAATCTTCTCCGTAAAGCTCAAAGTAGATTGCCCGCCAGCCTCTATACGGCGGCTTTCAAAACCTTCTACCCCAGGAATCTCAATGAGTACATAATCCAGTATGCGGTCATCTTTCACCGTGAAATTCAGGTTGAACTTTGTTTCATCCTTTATCAGTACGGTAACCTCCTTACCAGGGGCAATTGTAAATGTAGGATTCTCAAAGTCCCCATCCATCGTTATCAACACATCCTGCGACACTTCACGCCCGCCCGCATCTGTTACGGTCACTTTCACGGTGAAGCGTTCACCGATTTCATCACGCTTGAGGTCATAAGAATAGCTCAACTCATACTCCGTTTGGGGAGCTCCATAGATTTCGACCAAATCAATGGTCTTGTTCAGATAAAGATCGGCACATTGCAGATTGACGGATACAATTCCATCCTGGTCAGCCAACGAACCCTCAATGGTAAAACGATGGCCGGCACCGGATTCAATATGATCCGTCACCAATGTCATTGTCGGAATCTGCCCGTCTACATCAG
>ENA-UERG01002788-UERG01002788.1-human-gut-metagenome-genome-assembly--contig:-NODE-2788-length-11983-cov-6.831178_pt1 | contig 11983 bp, 14 predicted proteins | sample MGYA00242954_ERZ507954 | MGnify/ENA primary metagenome ERZ507954 (study PRJEB26167, sample SAMN06115478) | human gut metagenome | host: Homo sapiens | place: China:Sichuan | collected 2015-01-21... | reverse complement strand
TTCTTTAGCATGCCAAATTTATTGGTGGCTATCACTTTCTTTTTATGTGAAATCACTCAGAACCCCATGGGTATTAAATACAAATGATAATGAGACAGCATATGCAGGTATTGGCTATAGCGTTAAGAATAATAATGGTGAAACCTCAATAGTATTAGGATGTAGTCATATATATGACTCACATGGACAGGGATTGAAATATAAATTATCAAGAGTACAGGATTGCTATATAGATAATAAACGTAATCCATATTTATCTTATAATGAACCCTATAATTTCGGAAAATATTGATTTGATTTCAATAAATTTCGAGAGAGAAGTCAAATTTATGTCCACCAAGTCGAATTATGGTAAATTGCAAATTGATAATTTTCCAATTAGGAGAGGAACATGTGTTGTTGTTAATGATTATGAAGCATTACTCTGGACACATGGGATAGTTCCTTCAGTCAAATCTGATAACAGAACTTTTTATTTAGGAGGACGTAGTATCCCAAGCCCATTGATAATAAAAAAACACTATGGGAAATCAGATATCAATGTAATTGCAACAGAAATATTAGGGTTAACAAAAATGAATTGGAACTCATTTGACTTATATACAAAGCTACCTGCAACTATAGATTCATCAAATCAAATAGCTCGGATTGGTAATCTATTAACAAGATTTGAAGGTAAAACTTATGATTATCGATTTTTTATCTAATAGACTTCTTGTAGATTTGTTTTTTGCACATGCGTTGAAGGATAAACTTCCGTAAAGTCTAATATATAATTTCACTAGTGTCCTATTAAAATAGGGACACTAGTGAAATTGGTTAATTATCTTCCCCTCCCAACAAATGTTTAAGTGCTGGATCATTCTCTATGCGAATCAGTTCGTTCTCCACCAGTTCGACAATATCCTGTTTGATTTGCCGGTAGTTCGCTTGTATCTGTTGTTCCATTGTATCATTGCCGTTCTCGTCCAGAAAGCTGCTGATTTCGGGAATTGGCTGGTAGGCCGCCGTCTCTTTCTGTACTGCTTCATTATCCACCACTATCTGCGCATGGAAAATTTTCTGTTCTATTGTCTCTCCGAAATTGTCAGCTACGGCACCGACAAACATGCCCTGCGAAAGTGTACTGATTTTGCTGGCAGGTATCAGGCTGTCCAGTTGCGTGTTGATGGAAGTAGAAATATCGTTACGGTTGATGCTCATGGATTCCCTCTTTTGTAGAATCTTTCCAAACCTTTCTGACAAAGTTTTCGCTGTTTCACCTACCACTTGGCCGCTAAAAACATTACCCACAGTTGACATGATGACGGCGGCCTCCTTGTCTCCGTAATCGCGCTTTAGCTGGCTGAAATCCTGAAAACCTAACACAACCGCAACCTTGTTGCTTCGTGCCGTGGCAATCAGATTATCCAGACCTTTGAAGAATATGGTGGGTAACTCGTCAATAATCACACAACTTTTCATTTGCTTTTTCTTGTTTATCAACTTCACAATACGGGAGTTATACAAACCTAAAGCTGCTCCATAAATAGAAATTCTATCGGGATTGTTGCCGACACATAATATTTTGGGTTCTTTGGGATTGTTGATATCCAACGTAAAATCACTGCCGGACATTACCCAATATAATTGCGGGCTTATCAGTCTTGACAGTGGAATTTTAGCGGATGCAATCTGGCCCATCAACTGTTCCGCAGCACCGCCTTTCCATGCGTCAACGAACGGACTCAAATAATTCTCTAAATCAGGATAGCTTGTCAGAATGGTGAATACGTCTTCATACCTTTTATTAAGTAATTCAATGGCATGTGGGAACGTGCAATACTTACCGTTTTCATACAACTTCAAAAACCAGATTATCGCAGTAAACAACACTATTGGAGATTCCACAAAGAAGTCTCCCTGCTTTTGCACCCAACTTTTATTCAGGTTCAACATGATGGTATAACTGGATTCATACGCATCCGAAATATCCGTCATCAGTTCGGGTGCCAACGGGTTACAACGATGGCTTTTTCTTGGATTGTCGAAGTTGATTACATAAAATTGGGGTGGTATCTTATAACGGTGTCTGTATTTAATCAGATGGTTATAAGCGATAACCGACAGGTCATCAAACTTGAAATCGTATATGTAGAGCGCATAGGATTTCTCGATGGTTTGCTTGATAAACTGATTGACAATCGCATAGGACTTCCCGCTCCCTGGCGTTCCTAATATCATTGTTGCTCGAAAAATATTTACAAGATTGATAAATCCGTCGTATGTCTTCCCTTTATACCAGAACTTTGTCGGCAGATTGACGGAATACTCGTTTTCCATGAGTTTTGTTTCCTGCATGAAGGATTCATTCTCCCGGTTGAAAACGTCCTCTAACAAGTTGTTCTTCAACAGACGACTTATCCATAAACCGGATGCTAACAGACAGAAGAAACCACTGATTAAAGTCGTGACATACAATACCGCACACACATCTGATGATGCACTGACGGACAACAACCACCAGTTCAGGAAAAAGAGTATAGTGCCCGCTATGGCCGCAACAATTATCTTCCTTCATGTGATTTCATGCTTCTTTACCCCCTTGTTACCCATACAGGACAGACCGAGGAAGAGGACACAAAACAGTTTGGTGTAAAGAAGCACTGAGAACAGTCCGGTGGTACGCTGGAAATTGGACAGTATCCTGTCCACAATATCAAGCGTCCAGCCCATTTCGTGGAGTCAGCCGTAACAAAACCAATAGATGTGTATCGCCAAAAATAAAAAACTGATGGCTCGCATAAAGTCCGTAACTTTGGCAAGACCTCTTAAATCATCTTCATTCTGCATAATTGTAAATTTAAAATTAGACTTCTTGTTCTATACATTATTATACTATAACCTGCGCCTGCGCTTCTTCTTTTTCTTACGTCCATAGCGGAAGGTCGGATCAATGTACTCGCGTGTATGGTCGTCTTCCATAAGTATGGAGAAAATGTCAACGGCACCGAGTGCGGATGTATCAATCAGACTTTCTGATAATTCACTCTGATGATGGCTTCGATTTTTCTGCTGCCGATATTCTGTTCTTTCCTGCCTTTCTTCCGCTTTCGTTTCCTTTTCCTGCCGGGACGGTTCCTGCTCCGGTTGTGGTATCAGTCTTTCACGGTCTGCATCCGAGTTGTTAAACAATTCGTTGAACACATTGGCTGAAAAGGCTTTGCCCAGACGAGAGCCGTTGAACACTGTCCGGCAGGTATGGTCTATGAAGGTGATACCATACAGACGTCCTTCGGGATTGATACGGTAAACGACTTCTATATCCGCCTCTTTCAGCCTGCGGGCAAAATCTTCTTTCGTGCCGATGTCCTGCATGGCTTTAATGATTTCCAGCCTTGTCCTTTCTGCGAGGTTGTCCTTCTTCACCTTTCCGACAGAAGCGACAAACTTCTTTTGCAATGCTTCATAACCGAACACCTTACCGAACTTGCTGGATTTGAAAGGTGTTCCTACCTGCTGTCCGTCATCATCCAAAGCTCCGTACATGACGCCGTGGTACTCCTTCCCGTCCACACTTCCCCTGATTTCGTAAACAGTGACGTTATACAAATTCAGAAGAGTATTGTATTCGGCAAGTGAATGACAGTTGTAACATTCCAGCAAGGTACGGGCGATATGCTTCACCTGTACTTTCACGTCACCTTTCGGATAGTCCACTTTTTGCAGACTTACCAGTTCCCGCTCACCGTGTTCTCCGAGTGTGGGATGAAGCCCGTACTTCACTTCCATTTCACGACAGATGTTCTGTGCCCGGATAGCCTCCCGATTATGGTCTATCTTTTTTCCGGTTTCATCAATGCGTACTGATACAATGTGCATGTGTTTGCGGTTTATGTCTTCGTGCAGCCAGACTATATAAGGTTGGTTCCCGTAACCGAACTTTTCCATAAACTCCTGCGCCAGTACGGTCATTTGCTCTTCCGAAAGAATGTCTTTCGGAGAAGGATTCAATGAAATATGGATAACAGGTTTCTTGACGTGTGAATTGAGTGCAATGTAAGGCTCAAAAGCCTGCACGCAGTTTTCAATCGGTACATTGCCCGAAGTCTCAGCCGCAATTTTCGGGTGTCACAATACCTTTGCCGTACCGTCGTCCACTTTTATCTTATTATAGGCAATCACTCCATAGAATGAACTGCCCGATGTGATATTCGGTACCATGACGTTATTTCTTTTTAGTGAGATACTCCTTTTCGTACCGCTTTGTCAGTTCGATAACCTGCCTGCATACTTCTTCCAGTTTACGGGTTTCTTCGGCAAGTTTGTAGAGAAACGCAAGCGATTTCTTCTCCCCGTAAATGGTATGGATGGTCTTTACACATTGGTTGTAGTTGTTTCCTATTCTTCGGAACTGTTGATAGAAAGCGGTGAGCTGGGCGTAATATTCCTGCGCTTCCTTATCAATCTTCACTACCTTGAACTCTCAGCCGAAGATGCGGGCGAAGATAAATTCGGCCTTGTTCTTCATGCCGGATTGCTCGAACATGGAGATAAACTTTTCATCTTCCTCGTCATTGAGACAGAGGTAATAGCGGTGCGTGCGTGGGTCTGCCAGCACCTTGCGCCCTGCGGCGCTACGGATTCTTGTTTCATCTTTCATAACATGAATAATTTAGGAAGTTCGACTTGGGAGAACTGACATCCCCGAAAGTTCTTTCGGGGCGAGACTTTCAGCGGGTGGAAATATTTTCAACCGCTGAAAGTACACCTCGCTATATGCTGACGCATATTAAAATCCGGCTGGGCCGGATTAAAGGTCTAAAGGGTTTGTTTTACGTTCTCTTTTCGAGAACGGGCTGCGCTCTCCCGGCGACAAAGGTAGATAGTTTTTTCTGTCCGTGCATCATGGCGTATCACGCCAACACCCGCCAATGAATGACTTTGGAGCCGGGGGTACTTCATGGATGCTCTTTTTGAGGTTTATTTGTAGCCGGATAGCTATTTGAACGGATAAACAGATATGCAATTAGGCAGATATTCAAACAGGCATTTATCCGGATATATAGCTATACATATATATAAATGTATAGACGGATAAACAGCTATTCGGATAAATGGCTATGCAATCGGATATGTGAATAGTTATCCGAATATGTACATAGCCATATAGCTACATAGCCGAATAGACAGATAGCTGAATAGCTACATAATTAAATAGCCATGTAATAGAGTAGCCATATAAGTAGATAGCCGGATAGCCAAGTAGCCACATAATTAAATAACTATATAGCTAACCGGATGAACAGATAACAGAATGAGTAACCGGACAGATAGCCCCAAAGACAGACGGCTGTTCATCCGGCTGTCTATAAATCAATTTATTCACTTAAATTAGTAACAATGGAAAAGAGAAAGAAAACCGTGTTCGTTTCGTTCGCCTCCCAGAAGGGCGGCGTGGGTAAATCAACCTTTGCGATTTATGCGGCGTCGTGACTGCATTATGTGAAAGGTCTGAATGTGGCGATAGTGGATTGTGACTATCCGCAGCATTCAATCATCAAACAGAAAAAACGGGATATGGAAGTGGTAAAGACCACACCCGTCTATCAGAATCTTCTGGTGGAACAGGCCGGGCGGCTGAAGAAGAAGGCTTACCCTGTTATCGGCAGTACCCCGGCGGATTGCATGACGGACTGAAGGGTGTTTGAGGAAAAGGCGGACGTGCATTATGATGTGGTGCTGTTCGACCTGCCCGGAACAATGGGCAGTGACGGGGTGATTGCCACAATCAGTGCACTTGATTATCTGTTCGTACCGATAAAGGCAGACCGCCTTGTGCTGGAAAGTACGCTGAACTTTGCCACGACTGTCAATGACCGTCTGATAAAGACTGGCATCTCCAATCTGAAAGCCTTGTGCATGTTCTGGAATATGGTGGACCGGAGGGAACGTACCGTCTTATATGACATTTACCAGCAAGGTTTCTCCCTCCTGGGACTGGACTGTCTCCAAACCCGTGTCCCCGTGCGCAGTAACTTCACCAAAGACCTCTCCACTACGGGTGGCCCGGTTTACCGGAGCACCCTGTTTGCACCGGATGCGGGCTTTACGAAGGAGTGCGGCTTTGATGCGCTTATGGATGAAATCATGCGAATAATCAAAATTGTATAGTCATGGCAAAGAAAACGAGTGGACAGAATCCGGTGGATGAAGCCTACCTGCGCAGCCTGATGGCGGGTAGCCCGCCGGAAAAGGTAACACCGTCCATTCCCCCCAAAGAGGATACGGACAGGGAAACGGCTGAAAAGGCAAAGACGGAATCTGAAGCGGAAGAGATGCCGGAAAAGGCCGCATCCAAAACGTTGAAAGCCGCACAGACCGAATTTATGAGGAGATTCCTCACCCCTTACAAATGCGAAGGCAGGCAGGGTGTCTATATAGACAAGGAACTGCACTGGAAAATATCGGTCATCGTCGGCATTGCCGGTAAACGGCAGTTGACGGTGGGCAATTACATTGACAATGTATTGCGGGAACATTTCGAGAAACATTCGGATGAGGTGAAGGCATACTGCCAGAAGAGTTACAACAAAATTTTTTAAGCTATGGATATGCGATTATGTTATGAAGCCGGAGCGGTTCTGTTCTGGCTGCTGTTTGCCTATCTGTTCATGGACAAGTTCCTGTTCAGGGGACAGCTTGGCGAGATATGTTTCGGGAAGGCACGCCGCCGCATGGCGAAAGCCCTGCGGGGTGCGGCAGGCTGGTTCGATCCGGTGAAAGAGGAACGGAAGAAGGGACGTGGACAGGCGAAAAGGAAAACGGGCAGGAAAGAGATTCCGGCAGTCGTGAAAAGACAGGAGAAAGAGCTTCCACCTGTCAAGGCGGAAATGAGGCCCACAGAAAAGACTGCGGAGAGAAGCAGTGAAAAAACGGTGGAAAAACAGTCGGAAACGGACAGCCTTGTCGTCACGAAAAGCTATGGGACACGCCAGCAGCCGCCAATGAACGCCACCGGTTCCGGGGCTATTGCAGGTAAGGAAAATGCCTCTACTTTTGCTGGCAGAAACGGGGACACGGCACCGCCAAAGGTTGCACAAGTGCCGCCGGAGCGCATCCCGGATCTGTTCCGGGACAAGCGTGTGGAAGAGTGGCGGGCTTCCCCGGACGGGAGTTCCGGCGGACATGAAGGCGATGACGGACAGAGAGGAAACGGTGACGGAGTGGATACCGACGAGTTGAACGAGGAACTGGAAGATCTGAACTGTGTCCGCGAAGATTATTCGGACGGGGCAACCGGCATAGGGCCGGAAGAACTTGATTTAATCATCGACCTCTGCAACGGCAGGGAGATTCCGACAGACAGACGGTTGTCCCTTTTAAGGGCGATCCACCATATCAGGGATACGCAGATTGAACGCTCGATACTGGAAAGTATCAATGGCAGCGACAGCCGTATCAGCAAATTTCTGGATGAAGCCGAGCAAATGGGCGGGGCTGCTCCGGACAGTGACTAACCGATTAAAAAAGGAGGCAACAATGGTAAGAGGTTATTTCGATACGGGTTGATGCCCGTATCACTGTAAAAAGAGAGAACCGGCAGGAATACCAACAACAAAACGTATCATCTATGTTTATGACGTATTTCGATTCAAGTTGACAAACGGCGGCTTCCCCTTATGGGGGAAACGTACCGACTCTCGGAGAGACAATCATTCCATTAACTTATCCATAAAATGACAGCGGCAATGACAAAAGGCTATTACGATTCGGGATGACAGACCGCTTGCGGCATTCACCCGGTAAGACAACAGGAACTATTCACCATTAAATTTTATTTGTATGAACATAGGACTGGTAGATGTGGACGGGCATAACTTCCCCAATTTCGCACTGATGCGCCTTTCGGCCTGTTACAAGGCAAAAGGGCACCGGGTGGAATGGGCAGCACCGCGACAGCGGTATGACAAGGTATTGGCAAGCAAGGTATTCACCTTCACGCCTGATTATGACTATGACCTGCTGGATGTGGGGGAAGTGGTAAGGGGCGGCACCGGGTATGACATAGCCGGCAGGCTTCCCGAAGCTGTGGAGAACAGCCGGATGACGGACTATTCCATTTACCCCGAATACCCTTTTTCGCTCCAGTTCTTTTCAAGAGGCTGCATCCGCAAATGTCCTTTCTGCCTCGTCCGTGAGAAAGAAGGATACATTCAGACCGTGGAACCGGTGGAACTGAACCCGAAAGGGAAATGGATTGAGGTGCTGGACAACAATTTCTTTGCCAACCCGCAGTGAAGGTCGGCAGTGGATTATCTGATGAAAGAGGGGCAACCCGTGAAGCTGCACGGCGTGGACGTGAGGATTATGGACGAGGAACAGGCCTGGCACCTGAACAGGCTCAGGATGAAGCAGAACATCCATATCGCATGAGACCTGCCGCAGCTTGACCTGAGGGACCGCCTGAAAGAGATGGTAAAGCACGTGAAGCCCTACAAGATAACCTGTTACGTACTGATAGGATTCAATTCGACCATTGAGCAGGACCTGTTCAGACTGAATGTACTCAGGGAACTGGGAATTACCCCCTTTGTCATTCCTTTCCGGGATTATGGGAATGAACGGGTGCCCACGCAGTACGAGCGTGACCTTGCCCGGTGGGCGAACCGGATGTGGCTGTTCAAATCCTCCTCCTTTGAGAACTATATGCCCCGCAAGGGATTCAAGTGTGGGGAATATTTAAAATAAACCGATAAGGACAGTAAAGACAATGAAAGCAAAAGGCTATTACGATTCGGGATGATTCAGACCCTCATCCTGGGAGAGAATTAACAATGAAGTTTCACCATTCAATCATGTAACCATGCGAAAGATGTATTTTGACTTCGGCTGATTGCCTGCCGGAACTTACCCCCTGAACCATTAAACCATAAACGGCCACGGCTGCCTTATGGGGATAGTGAAAGGGGGCAGCCCGTGGATTTTTATTCACTTTAAAAATCTCGTAATTCAATGAAACAGAAAAGATTGATTATGATGCTGGCCGTACTGGCGGCAGCGGGTGCGGCAATGGCACAAGGAAACGGACAGGCGGGCATCACGGAAGCCACGCAGTTGGTGACGGGATATTTTGACCCGGGCACGAAACTGGTGTACGCGGTGGGTGCCATTATCGGCCTGATAGGCGGCGTCAAGGTCTACCAGAAATTCAGTTCGGGCGATCCCGACACCTCGAAAACCGCCAGCTCGTGGTTCGGAGCCTGCATCTTCCTGATAGTGGCCGCCACTATCCTGAGGTCGTTCTTCCTCTAAGAACAGATAAAAGACAACAGCTTATGTCTGACTTTGAGATAAACAAAGGCGTGGGCCGTGAGGTGGAGTTCAAAGGGCTCCGTGCCCAGTACCTTTTCATTTTCGCTTTCGGGCTGCTTGCCGTGTTCGTGGTGTTCGTCATCATGTACACGGCGGGCATCGGGCAATGGACGTGTATCGGCTTCGGGGTATCGGCTGCCACGGCAGTGGTCTGGCTGACCTTCTCGCTGAACCGGCGTTTCGGCAGCCACGGACTGATGAAGCTCCTTGCCGCCCGGCAGCATCCCAGGAGAATCCTCTCACGCAAACGCATCACACGTCTGATTAAAAAACAACAATCGTAAATCATGAGAAGTACATTGACAACATCCACACTGGAAAGCAAATTCCCCGTCATGGCGGTGGAGCACGGCTGCATCGTCAGCAAGGACGCCGACATCACGGTGGCTTTCCGGGTGACACTGCCGGAAGTGTTTTCGGTATCATCCGCGGAATATGAGGCGATGCACGCCACATGAGCCAAGGCAATCAAGGTATTGCCGAACTATTCAATCATCCACAAGCAGGATATTTTCATCACGGAGAAATACAGCCCCGACATCGGAAAAGACGGTCTGGGCTTCCTCTCCCGCAGTTTTGAACGCCACTTCAACGAGCGGCCCTACCTCGACCATACCTGCTACCTGTTTCTCACCAAGACCACTAAGGAACGCTCCCGGCAGCAGAGCAACTGGAACACGCTGTGCCGGAAGTTTCTGGTGCCGAAGGAGATACAGGACAGGGAGACGATGGAGCGTTTCATGGAGTCGGTGGGACAGTTCGAGAGTATCGTGAATGACAGCGGCCTTGTCAGGCTGGAGCGGCTGTCCACGGAAGAGATAACGGGAACGGAAGACGGACCGGGCATCATCGAGAGGTACCTGACCCTGTCGGCGAACGGAAGCGTCATGTTGCAGGACATGCAGCTGAACCCGGACGAAATGCGTATCGGCGACAAACGGCTCTGCCTGCATACCCTTTCCGACCTCGACGACCTGCCGGGCAGGGTACGTACCGACGGACGCTATGAGCGTCTTTCCACGGACCGCTCGGACTGCCGCCTGAGCTATGCCTCGCCCGTGGGTATCATGCTGCCCTGCGACCATATCTACAACCAGTGGATATTCATAGACGACAGCAGCGAGAACCTCGCCCGTTTCGAGAAGACGGCGAAGAACATGCAGTCGCTTTCACGCTACAGCCGGAGCAACCAGATAAACAAGGAATGGCTGGACGAATACCTGAACGTGGCACATACCAACGGGCTGCAATCCGTCCGCTGCCATTGCAACGTGATTGCATGGGCCGAAAACGGGGATGAGCTGCGGCGGGTGAAGAACGACGTGGGCAGCGCACTGGCGCTGATGGAATGCACGCCCCGCCATAACACCACCGACCTGCCGGTCCTCTACTGGGCGGGCATACCGGGAAACGAGGCGGACTTCCCTTCGGAAGAGAGCTTCTACACGTTCACCGAACAGGCACTATGCTTCTTTACGGCAGAAACCTGCTACCGGAACTCGCTTTCCCCCTTCGGGCTGCGCATGGTGGACCGGCTGACGGGAAAGCCCGTCTTCCTCGACATATCGGACCTGCCCATGAAAAAGGGGGTGGTGACCAACCGGAACAAGTTCATCCTCGGCCCGTCGGGCAGCGGAAAGAGCTTTTTCACCAACCATATGGTGAGGCTGTATTGGGAACAGGGCACGCATATCCTGCTTGTCGATACCGGAAATTCATACAAGGGGCTGTGCGACCTGATCCGCCAGAAGACGAACGGGGACGACGGAGTTTATTTCACTTATCAGGAAAATGACCCGATTTCCTTCAATCCGTTCTTCACTGAGGATTACCGGTATGACATCGAGAAGCGGGACAGCATCAAGACGCTGATTCTGACCTTATGGAAAAGAGAGGACGAGCCGCCACGGCGCTCGGAAGAGGTGGCGCTATCGAACGCAGTCAGCCTGTATATCGAGAAGATAAGGAAGAACCGGAAGATAAAGCCGAACTTCAACTCGTTCTATGATTTTGTAAGGAAGGACTACCGCAAGGTGCTGGCGGACAAGAACGTGCGTGAGAAGGACTTTGACGTGGACGGTTTTCTGAACGTACTGGAACCCTATTACAAGAACGGCGAATACGGCTATCTGCTGAACTCGGACAAGGAACTGGACTTATTGAACAAGCGGTTCATCGTATTCGAACTGGATGTCGTGAAGGATAATCCCATCCTTTTTCCGGTGGTGACTATCATTATCATGGAGACTTTCATTAATAAGATGAGGCGTTTGCAGGGTATCCGCAAGATGATACTGATTGAGGAAGCATGAAAGGCAATCGCCAAGGAAGGTATGGCCTCTTATATTAAATATTTGTTTAAGACGGTCAGAAAATTCTTCGGCGAAGCGGTTGTGGTCACGCAAGAAATCGATGATATTATCTCTTCCCCCGTTGTGAAAGAGACAATTATCAACAATTCGGACTGCAAGATACTGCTTGACCAACGAAAGTACCAAAACAAATTCGACCAGATACAGAACCTGCTCGGCCTGACGGACAAGGAACGCTCACAGATACTTTCCATCAATCTTGCCAATGCGGCCAACCGGCTTTATAAAGAGGTCTGGATCGGGCTTGGCGGTACGCA
>ENA-UERG01002787-UERG01002787.1-human-gut-metagenome-genome-assembly--contig:-NODE-2787-length-11987-cov-3.838707_pt1 | contig 11987 bp, 9 predicted proteins | sample MGYA00242954_ERZ507954 | MGnify/ENA primary metagenome ERZ507954 (study PRJEB26167, sample SAMN06115478) | human gut metagenome | host: Homo sapiens | place: China:Sichuan | collected 2015-01-21... | reverse complement strand
GCAATCGGGGCATGCTCACGGGAAGAACCGCAGCCGAAGTTTTCACCGCCGACCATGATGTCGCCCGGCTTCACGCGGCTGGTGAAGGTGGTATCCAGATCTTCCATGCAGTGAGAAGCCAGTTCCTTCTTGTCAATGGTGTTCAGATAACGTGCCGGAATGATAACGTCCGTGTCCACGTTGTCGCCGTATTTGATGACAGTTCCGTTCAGTTGCATGATTACAGTACCTCCTTCGGGGAAACGATCTTGCCGGCAATGGCACTTGCTGCTGCAACCGCCGGACTTGCCAGATATACTTCAGATTCCGGGTGACCCATTCTGCCTACGAAGTTCCGGTTTGTGGTGGAAACTGCACGTTCACCGGCAGCCAGAATGCCCATGTGTCCGCCCAGACACGGGCCGCAGGTCGGGGTAGATACTACGCAGCCAGCCTCGATGAAATCCTTCAGCAGACCGTTTTCCATAGCCTTCAGGTAAATTGCCTGTGTTGCCGGAATGATAATGGCACGGACGTTCTTTGCCACCTTTTTGCCGCGGATAATAGAAGCAGCTTCTTCGATGTCCTTGTAGAAACCGTTGGTGCAGGAGCCAATGACAACCTGATCGATCTTCACCTCGCCCACTTCGTCAATGGTGCGGGTGTTGCCCGGCAGGTGCGGGAATGCCACGGTGGACTTGATCTCAGACAGGTCGATTTCGATAACTTCATCGTAAACGGCATCTTCGTCAGCCTTATAGACAACCGGCTTGCGGTCGCTGTGCTCTGCCACGAATGCCAGTGTCTGATCGTCAACCTCGAAGATACCGTTCTTGGCACCAGCTTCGATTGCCATGTTGGTCATGGTCAGACGGTCGCTCATAGACAGAGAAGCCACGCCCTCGCCAGTGAATTCCATAGAGCGGTACAGAGCACCGTCTACGCCGATCTTGCCAATGATGTGCAGGATCACGTCCTTGCCGGAGATGTACGGGTTCAGCTTGCCCTTGAGAACAAACTTGATAGCAGACGGCACCTTGAACCAAGCCTTGCCGATCGCCATGCCGCATGCCATATCGGTAGAGCCGACACCGGTAGAAAATGCACCCAGTGCACCGTATGTGCAGGTGTGAGAGTCTGCACCGATAACAACGTCACCGGAAACGACCAGTCCTTTTTCCGGCAGCAGGGCATGTTCGATACCCATTTGACCAACGTCATAGAAGTGGGTGATCTCCTTTTCGCCGCAGAAATCGCGGCACATTTTACACTGTGTGGCAGCCTTGATGTCCTTGTTCGGGGCAAAGTGATCCATGACCATGGTCACCTTGTCCTTATCGAAAACGTTGTCCTTGTTCAGCTTGTTGAATTCCCGAATTGCAACGGGGGAAGTGATGTCGTTGCCCAGTACCCGATCCAGATTGACCAGGATCAGCTGACCGGCTTCGACAGAATCCAAGCCGGCGTGTGCAGCAAGGATCTTTTGTGTCATTGTCATACCCATAGGGGAAGTTCCTCCTTTGTTTGATTTAGTCCATGCGGTTGATGATCGCACCCTGATCCGCAGAGGAAACCATCTTGGAATACCGCTTCAGATAGCCGGTGAGGTTTTCCTTGACCAGAATCTTGGTGGTCTTTTTCCGTTCTGCCAGTTCCTCGTCGGAAACTTCCAACTGAATGCTGTGGTTCGGAATGTCAATGGAGATGATGTCGCCGTCCTGTACATAGGCAATGGTACCACCGTTGACTGCTTCCGGAGAAACGTGACCGATCGCTGCACCGCGTGTCGCACCGGAGAAGCGGCCGTCGGTGATGAGGGCAACGTCCTTGTCCAGTCCCATGCCGGCGATTGCAGAAGTCGGGGAGAGCATTTCCCGCATGCCCGGACCGCCTGCAGGTCCCTCGTACCGGATCACAACGACATCACCCTTGACGATCTTGCCGCCGGTGATCGCTGCAATAGCTTCTTCTTCGCTGTTGAATACCTTTGCCGGTCCCTTGTGTACCAGCATTTCCTTTGCAACGGCACTCCGCTTTACAACGCAGCGATCCGGAGCCAGATTGCCCTTGAGGACAGCAATACCGCCGGTTTCGCTGTACGGCTGATCGATCGGGCGAATGATGTCGGTGTTCTTGTTGATACATCCCTTGATGTTCTCTGCCATGGTCTTGCCGGTGACAGTCATCACATCGGTGTGGAGCAGGTTCTTCTTGGTCAGTTCGTTCAGAACGGCATAGATGCCGCCGGCTTCGTTCAGGTCTTCCATGTATGCGTGACCTGCCGGAGCAAGGTGGCAGATGTTCGGAGTGCGTGCACTGATCTGGTTGACCATGTCCAGATCGATCTTGATGCCGCATTCGTTGGCAATTGCCGGCAGGTGCAGCATGCTGTTGGTGGAACAGCCCAGTGCCATATCTGCGGTCAGTGCGTTTTCAAAAGCGTCTGCGGTCATGATGTCGCGGGGACGGATATTCTTCCGGTACATATCCATAACTGCCATACCAGCCTGTTTTGCCAGCTTGATACGTTCAGAATATACTGCCGGAATGGTGCCGTTGCCTCTGAGTCCCATGCCCAGCACTTCAGTCAGGCAGTTCATAGAGTTTGCGGTGTACATGCCGGAGCAGGAACCGCAGGTGGGGCAGGCGTTGTTCTCGAATTCTTCCACGTCCTCCAGAGTGAACTTGCCGGCAGCGTAAGAGCCGACAGCTTCAAACATGCTGGACAGACTGGTTTTCTTGCCCTTGACGTGACCGGCAAGCATCGGACCGCCGCTGACAAAGACAGTCGGCACGTTCACTCTTGCGGCAGCCATCAGCAGACCGGGGACATTCTTGTCACAGTTCGGGATCATGACCAGTGCATCAAAGTGATGTGCCAGAGCCATGCACTCGGTGGAGTCGGCGATCAGGTCACGGGTCACCAGAGAATATTTCATGCCCTTGTGTCCCATGGCGATACCGTCACAGACTGCAATTGCCGGAAATACTACCGGTGTACCGCCAGCCATGGCAACACCCAGCTTGACAGCTTCCACGATTTTGTCGATGTTCATGTGTCCCGGTACGATCTCATTATAAGAAGAAACGATGCCGACCAGCGGACGTTCCATTTCTTCCTTGGTCATTCCCAGTGCGTGGAACAGGGAACGCTGGGGTGCCTTATCGACACCCTCACAGTAAAAATTACCGTTCATTTTTTTCACCTCATATAGTTTCGGAAAAATACTTTTCCGTGTGTCACAATGGATTTGCTGTGTATCCAAAAACTGCTTTCCTGATATTGCGTCAGGAAAGCAGTTTCTGCGTTATGGTTTTATCCCTGCGTATCCCATCGATTCAGAAATGGGGGATTGCTGTAGCAAATGTACTGATTAGTTGTTGATCAGCTTGTCTTCGCCGTTCCAGCTGTACAGCTTACGGATCTCTTCGCCGACCTTTTCAGACGGATGCTCAGCAGCCAGCTTACGCATAGCACGGAAGTGTGCCTGACCGCCTGCTTCGCTCATATCCAGCAGGAATTCCTTTGCGAAGGAACCGTCCTGAATGTTCTTCAGGATCTGCTTCATGGTCTTCTTGGTTTCCTCGGTAATCAGCTTCGGACCGGTGATGTAGTCGCCGTATTCCGCAGTGTTGGAGATGGAGTAACGCATGCCTGCAAAACCACTCTGGTAGATCAGGTCTACGATCAGCTTCATCTCGTGAATGCACTCGAAGTAAGCGTTTCTCGGGTCATAACCAGCTTCGCACAGAGTTTCGAAACCAGCCTGCATCAGGGCACAAACGCCGCCGCACAGAACAGCCTGTTCACCGAACAGGTCGGTTTCTGTTTCGGTACGGAATGTGGTTTCCAGAACGCCGGCTCTTGCACCGCCGATAGCCAGACCATAAGCCAGTGCCAGATCCTGAGCCTTGCCGGTTGCGTCCTGCTGTACAGCAACGAGGCACGGAACGCCCTTGCCAGCCTGATATTCCGAACGAACGGTGTGACCCGGTCCCTTCGGAGCGATCATGGTAACGTCAACGTCTGCCGGCGGAATGATCTGACCGAAGTGGATCGCAAAGCCGTGAGCGAACATCAGCATATTGCCCGGTTCCAGATTTGGTGCAATGTCCTTCTTGTACATTGCTGCCTGCTTTTCATCATTGATCAGAATCATGATGATGTCAGCCTGCTTTGCAGCTTCTGCTGCGGTGAATACTTCGAAGCCCTGTGCCTCAGCCTTTGCCCAGGACTTGCTGCCCTTGTACAGACCGATGATTACTCTGGCCTTATCGCCCAGAGATTCCTTGGCATTCAGTGCGTGTGCGTGACCCTGACTGCCGTAGCCGATAACAGCGATAGTCTTGCCATACAGCAGCGACAGGTCGCAGTCTTCCTGATAAAATACCTTTGCAACATGATCCATTGTGAAAGACTCCTTTGAATAAATTTGGGTTTCGGAAACGATTTTTCATTTCCGACGCAGTACCGCCGGAGGATCCGTGCAGTCTGCTGATCCATTTATATACGACTGCTCACGCATCTTTCAGGCATGAGCCGCCTCTTTCAAGAGCGACCAGACCGGTGCGGCACATTTCCATGATGCCGTAGGGTTCCAGCAGCTCAATAAAAGCATTGATCTTAGAGGACTCGCCGCGAATTTCGATGACCAGTGCCTCCGGAGAATAGTCGGTGATCTTCGCACGGAAGACATCGACCACAGACATAATATCCTGACGCTTGTCTGCCACATTGTTGATCTTGATGAGCAGCAGCTCGCGGACCACTGTCTGATCCTGTTTCATGACCTTGACGGTCTTGACATCATACATCTTTTCCAGCTGCTTGACGATCTGGTTACAGATGCCGCGGTAGCAGTGGGTGGAAATGGTGATGCGGGAGAATTCTGGTGATTCGGTTTCTCCGACTGTCAGGGTATCAATATTAAAGCCTCGTCTGGTGAACATGCCTGAAACGCGGGACAGCACACCGGAATGGTTTGCAACGAGGACGGAAATAACAAAGCGTTCGATTTGATCCATGATGACACACCCCTTTACATTGCAGAAATATCGACGATAATATCATCGATGCAGCCGCCCGGCGGCAGCATGGGAAGAACGAATGCGTCACAGTCGATCGCACAATCTACCAGAACCGGTCCCTTTTCGGCAAACGCCTTGGGCAGGACTTCTTTCAGTTCTGCCATATTCATGGCACGATAGCCCGGCATGCCGAATGCTTCTGCCAGCTTGACGAAGTCGGTCTTGCGTTCCAGCGTGGTGTTGGAATAGTGCTTGTCGAAGAACAGGGTCTGCCACTGCCGAACCATGCCCAGCACGCCGTTGTTCATGATGAATACAACGACCGGTGTCTGGTTGGTGACTGCGGTAGCCAGTTCGTTCAGGTTCATGCCGAAGCTGCCGTCGCCGGTGACCAGAATGGTCTTTTTGCCGGTTGCAGTTGCGGCACCGATCGCAGCACCCAGACCAAAGCCCATGGTGCCAAGACCGCCGCTGGAAATAAAGGTGCGGGGTGTTTCAAACGGATAGTGCTGAGCCACCCACATCTGATGCTGTCCAACGTCTGTGGCAACGATCGTTTCCTTGTCTGCCGCTTCTGCCAGTGCATCGATGGCAGTGAACGGTGTCAGTTCGTCCGGATTCTGTGCTTCCAGTTCTCTGGTCTTTTCCTGTAATTCAGCCACACGTGCCATCCAGTCGGCGTGAGTCTGCTGCGGCAGTTTTTCCGCCAGCTTTTGCAGGATCTCCTTCATGGAACCGGTCATGCCCAGTTCTACCGGAATGTTCTTGCAGAGCTCAGAAGCATCGATGTCCATGTGAATGATCTTGGCATTTCTGGCATACTTTGCAGTGTTGCCGGTGCCTCTGTCGCTGAAGCGGCAGCCTGCTGTGATGATCAAGTCTGCTTCATTCTGTGCAATGGAGGAGGCATAGTGTCCATGCATACCCTCCATGCCCAGCCAGCGGGGATTGGAGGACGGTACTGCGGAAATGCCCATCATGGTGCAGCCGATTGGTGCGTCGATCTTTTCTGCCAGAGCCAGAACTTCCGCACCGGCATCGTCGGTAATTGCACCGCCGCCGATGTAGATGTACGGCTTTTCGGCAGCCAGAATCATTTCGATTGCTTTTTCGATCTCGCTGTCGTTGACTGCCGGAACCGGATCTTTTTCCACCGGCTTCTGTGCAGTGTACTCATACAGGGCGTTCTGTACGTCCTTGGGAACGTCCACCAGAACCGGTCCCGGTCTGCCGGACTTGGCAATGCGGAATGCCTCCCGAATGGTATCTGCCAGATCTTCTACCCGCTTTACCAGGAAGTTGTGCTTGGTGATCGGCATGGTCACGCCGGTGATGTCCACTTCCTGAAAGCTGTCCCGTCCGATCAGAGAGTTCGGCACGTTGCCGGTGATCGCTACCAGCGGCACAGAGTCCAGATATGCAGTGGCGATACCGGTGACCAGATTGGTGGCACCCGGACCGGAAGTGGCGATGACAACGCCGACCTTGCCGGTGGCACGTGCATAGCCGTCTGCTGCATGTGCGGCACCCTGTTCATGGGCTGTGATGATGTGATGGATCCGGTCTTGTGCCAGATAGAGGGCATCGTAGATGTCGATGACCTGTCCGCCCGGATAGCCGAATACCGTAGAAGCACCCTGTTCGATCAGGGTTTCTACGATGATTTGTGCACCTTTCAATTTCATTTGTTTTTCACCTTTTTACTGGGAAACTTTTCCGTTTGGGCAAAAGCTCCGATATTTGAGAAGAATTGCTGATTCTATTAGCAAAAATACGATTGGTATAGACCCGAAGCGATATGCCGGCAGATGCGGCACGCTTTCTATGAAAGAAGTACAGGCACGCAGGCGGCTGTACAGCAAGACATTTTGCGGTGTCCTATAAAAAAAGCCTTCGGCTGTCATACCGAAAGCTTCCAATCTTCATGCAAGCGTTGCGGCGGAAAAACAGCCGTTCGCATTTGTCTTTGGAACCACGGTCTGTACAGCACAAATTCCGCTTCGGGTCAAAATGACTCGAGCGTCTAGTTCCACGATCATCACTCGTGCTGCCAGCCGGCACATCATGTCACTGTACATGTGAGGATACTCCCTTTCCGAAAGACTTTACGACTCCGCCGCCGGACGGCGATATTCACCGCCATTGCTGTTCGTATGTGTCTAGTATAGCACTATGTTTTCGCAAATGCAAGTGTCTGTCTTTTGTTTTTACATTTTGGATACAATTTGTTCAATATACAGCACTGTAAAACAGAAATATTCAGCGTCTTTCGTGAAATCCAAAGAATTTTCGCAAAAATGCTTGACAAACAAGGCGAAAACTGCTATACTGAAGATATTCACAGCAATAGGATTGCTGGTGTATCATGAAAAAGGCTTTGACGGGAAGAAAAGAGAACGCATTCTGCATCGCAGAGAGTCGGCGGCTGGTGTGAGCCGACAGCAGGGCGTTCAGGATAACTGGTCCCCGAGCCGCAGGCGGAACAGATGGGCATTGTCCCGTATCAGTAGGCTGTGCCGGATACTCTCCGTTAGCAGAGTACACATTGTCAGATGTGATGAGTGGACGCACACGCTGCGTCAAAAAGAGTGGTACCACGGAGAAAAATGGATCTTCGTCTCTTTTGTACAGATGAAAATATCTGTATGGAAGGGGCTTTTTTTGTTGACAGAGCAGATCGCCGCAGATCACATGACAGGGTAGATCACCTACACACAACAGGAAAGGAATGTATCTTATGAAAAACGTAGAACAGTATGCACCGCAGTTTTTTCCGGTAAAGAACCCGCCTATGCGTTGGGCACAAAAGACAATGATCGAAAAGGCACCGATCTGGTGCAGTGTCGATCTGCGTGACGGCAATCAGGCTTTGATCACGCCTATGAGTCTGGACGAAAAGCTGGAATTCTTCCGCTATCTGGTAAAGATCGGCTTCAAGGAGATCGAGATCGGCTTTCCGGCTGCTTCTGAAACCGAATACGAATTCTGCCGCACTGATTCCGGACGATGTCACCATTCAGGTATTGACACAGGCACGGGAACACATCATTGCCAAGACATTTGAAGCCCTGAAGGGTGCAAAACATGCCATTGTGCACCTCTATAATTCCACTTCCGTGGCACAGCGGGAACAGGTGTTCAAAAAGAGCAAGGAAGACATCATCAAGCTGGCGGAACTGGGGGCAAATCTCTGCAAGGAATATCGGGCAAAGACCGAGGGACACTTCCGGTTTGAGTATTCTCCGGAAAGCTTTACCGGCACCGAACCGGAATTCGCTCTGGAGATCTGCAACGCCGTATTGAAAATCTGGGAACCGACACCGGAAGATCCGGTCATCATCAATCTGCCGGTTACGGTTTCCCACTCCATGCCGCACGTTTATGCTAATCAGGTCGAATACATGAGCGACAACCTGTACCGTCGGGAAAATGTCATCATCTCCCTGCACCCCCACAACGACCGCGGCTGTGCTGTGGCAGACAGCGAACTGGGGCTGCTTGCCGGCGGCGACCGTATCGAGGGTACCTTGTTCGGCAACGGTGAGCGTACCGGTAACGTGGACATTGTCACACTGGCTCTGAACATGTATTCGCAGGGCGTGGATCCGGAACTGGACTTCTCCAACATGCCGGAGATCGTAGAGGTTTACGAGCGTGTCACCAGAATGCACGTTTATGAGCGTTCGCCGTACAGCGGTCAGCTGGTATTTGCCGCATTCAGCGGTTCTCATCAGGACGCAATTGCCAAGGGCATGCACTGGAGAGAGGAACACGACTGCAAGCACTGGAACGTGCCGTATCTGCCCATCAATCCGGAAGATGTGGGCCGTGTCTACGAGGCAGACGTGATCCGTATCAACAGCCAGTCCGGCAAGGGCGGTGTCAGCTACCTCATGGAAACCAAGTACGGCTACCACATTCCGCAGAAGATGCGGGAATCTTTCGGCTATCTGGTCAAGGGCGTTTCCGACCACGCCCACAAGGAATTGCTGCCGGAAGAAGTACTGGACATCTTCACCAAGCACTATGTCAACGTGGAAACACCGGTTTCCATTCCGGAAGTCCACTTCGTGCAGAAGGGTGAAAATGCCATTGGCACCGAGGCAACCATTTCCTATAAGGGCAGCACAGAAACAGTACACGGTGACGGAAACGGTCGTCTGGACGCGGTTTCCAATGCGGTAAAGGCACACCTGAATATGGACTTCTCTCTCACCACCTACACAGAACATGCACTGGAGGTTTGCTCCAATTCCAAGGCAGTGGCTTATGTGGGACTGGAGAAGAACGGCAAGACCTATTGGGGCGTTGGCGTGCATTCGGACATCATCAACTCTTCGATCTCTGCATTCTTGAGTGCACTGAACGCCATGCTTATGGATCTGAAAAAGTAAACGGAACACTCTGGTAAAAGAGTAAGGGAAACGCTGAATAAAGGCAATACCGCACAAAGCCCGCCTGACGGCTTTGTGCGGTATTGCCTAAAGAATATTGCAAAAGCCTGTCAGGGAGAATTGCTCCCCGACAGGCTTTTTGTTGTTCGGCAGGATCTGCAATCAAAGCTTCCGGCAGTATCCCAGACAGATCCAGCCGGCACCGGATTTCAGCTTGCCCCAGTTGCCGCAGGTCTTTATAATAGTATAGACACCCTTGTCCCGAATGCAGCCGGTGATCGCATAGCTGGTACCAGCTCCCTTACGGATCCGCAGGGCATCGACAGTCACGCGGACCCGATAGCTGTCCGGCTCTGCTGCCGGTGTGGAAATGGCAGTACTGCCGCGTTGCATCTGCCGGGCAACGTCATGCAGAAATTGTTTCCAATGCCGCTCATCGTTGGTATCCGACCCGCCGCGGCTGGCAGGAACAAACCATTTTGGACAGATCTTTCGTGTCACGTCGTAGTGTCGTATCACCCCGCCGTTCTGCGGATCCAGATGATATTTCTGGCACAGCCGGGCAGTCAGTTCCACCAGACTGGTGTAGGTTTTTCCCGTGAAGCAGCCTGTCCAGTCCGGATGGCAGCACTCCACACTGACCGCATAGGAATTTGCTTCATTTGTGCACCAGCTGGTTTCCTCATCGGGAATGCAGCACAGAATTTCCCCCTGCAACCCGATAATATAGTTGCTGGAAACGGCACGGCTGGTGGTGTTAAAGTAGTTCCGGTTTGCCATGGCGGTGCTGTTGGGATTTGCGACCCAGTGCACGGCAATGGCAGTGGTACGGCTTCGGCGTGTTTTGGGGCGGTTGTGGGTAAGGTAGGCGTTTTGTATCTGCATAGCGATCACTCCTGTTCCGACGGGCTGTCCGGCTGTGCCTTACGGCTTAGCAGACTGACAGCATTTTTCCACGCTGCCGGCATGGGAATGCCCATGCGTCCGGCGTTTTCCGTAAGCGAGAGGGCTTCGCTGGCACAGAAGCCAATGATGACTGCACTTCGCAGGAAGTGACTGTTCAGCAGTAAGTCCGCCGCGTTTGCCGCCCCGACAAACACCAGCATTTCCGCCTTGCGGCACATGCCCTGAAAACAGCAGCGGCTGTCCAGCCTGCCGTCTTTGGTGTGCGGGGAATTGTGGAACACGCCGGCAGTAAGCAGCCCTGTTCCGAGGTCTGCCGCCATAAAGCCCAGAAGCACTTGTAAGCCCAAGTCCCAGCCGCCGAGGGCCGCAGCCAACAGCCCGCCGGCAGCACCGATTCCGATACAGATTTTTTCTTTCATGGAAATCCCTCCTTGTGATTTCCCTTCCGCATCTATGGAATGTACCAGATTTTTTGGAAAAGTCAAGGGCGGGGAGAAATTTTTTTGGAATTGAACTATAAAGGAAACACTGCATAAAGCCCGCCTGACGACTTTGCACGCAATCTGCTTGCAAGCTTTGAGCAGTGCTGCCTTGACTTTTCCCCCAAAAAAAGCTATACTAAAAGTATCATCTGCAACAGGAGGTTTTTCCCATGGGCTGGCATTCTTTTTGGGGGCATTTCTGTACCATTACCCGACATCGGCACACTGTCATGCGGCACTGCCGGCGGGCGGGGATTTTCTGGCAGGGGCTGCGGCATGACTTGTCCAAGTACAGCCCGACAGAATTCTGGCAGGGTGTCCGGTACTATCAGGACGGCAAACGCAGTCCCAACGAAGCCGAACGAGAGGCGTTGGGCTATTCGCTGGCATGGATGCACCACAAGGGGCGGAACCGTCACCATTTCGAGTACTGGTCGGACTATAACCCCAGAACCAAGCAACTGGAACCGGTGGAAATGCCGGTGCGGTTTCTGGCGGAGATGTTCTGTGACAGAGTTGCCGCCAGCAAGATCTACATGAAAGATGCCTATGACCAGACCTGTCCGCTGGCGTATTTTCAGAAATCCACTTCCCGCAAGCGGGGACTGCTGCATGCCAACACAGAACGGGAACTGATGCGGCTGCTGACTCTGCTGGCGGAGCAGGGAGAGGACGCTGCCTTTGCGGAATTGCGGCGTATGGTTGCAGAGGATCGGAAAAAACGAAAAGGAATGATCGTAATGTTTTGTCAGAACTGCGGGAAAAAGATTGAGGGAGGGGACTTGTTCTGTCCGTTTTGCGGGGCAAAACAGCAGCAGGTGAACCCATCAGAAAATGGTGGTGCTTCGTTCACTGCCGGTTCGCAAAAGCTCACCAGAAAAGGGATGGGCATTGCCGTGATCTGTGTGCTGATCGTCATTGTGCTGGTGTTGGTGCTGATCGGTTCTTTGTGCGGCGGCGGTCCAAAACAGGTGGTCAAGACGTACTATCGGGCAATTGAAAAGTGCGATGCCAAGAAGTTGCTGGACACCGTCCCGAAAGACTACCTGAAAGAAGTCATGGACGAAAAAGACCTGACCAAACGGGAACTGCTCAAGGAAGTGCAGGCGTATCTGGACAAGTACTACAGCGGCTATGACGACATCAAAGTCAGCATTACCGATCAGGAAAAATTGGATCGGGACGATTTCTCTGACTA
>ENA-UERG01002784-UERG01002784.1-human-gut-metagenome-genome-assembly--contig:-NODE-2784-length-11990-cov-3.907832_pt1 | contig 11990 bp, 8 predicted proteins | sample MGYA00242954_ERZ507954 | MGnify/ENA primary metagenome ERZ507954 (study PRJEB26167, sample SAMN06115478) | human gut metagenome | host: Homo sapiens | place: China:Sichuan | collected 2015-01-21... | reverse complement strand
CCGTGAAATGAACTCACATGACTGTTCCTATTTGTTGTGAAACAGAACGAATGGTCAGGAGAATGACCCGTTCAACAATATATCCAATCCACCTACACTAATGAGTGACTCAGAAACAAGAAATGAAATCACAAATGGAGAAGGGGAGATGATCATCGAAAAGAGAACACACCGAACAACAATTGTATTTAGGGTCCATTCGGGTGGATCGGACCCGAGCCTCAGGAGACACAGAAATCCCTTTGTAAGCCATGAAGACGACTCTTTTTTGTCTCGGTAATTCGCTTCTCTGCCGGGTAATCTGTAGCTCTGTTTTCAGTGGTGTTTGCTGGCTGCTACAATCCCAACGCCCGCGTTCCGGAACTCGTCAAGACGGCCGTTCCCTCCACCTACCTGAAGGCTTCGGAGCTTCCTAAGAATTACGATCCGTTCGCGGTTCCGTAGTTTACTCATCGTCCTAGTCGTAACATCAACGGGGTCAACTACATGTCCGTCACGAAGAACCAGCACATTCCGCAGTACTGTGGTTCGTGCTGGGCATTTGCCTCTGCCTCCTCCGTTTCCGACCGCATGCGTCTGATGACGAAAGGAGCGTGGCCCACGCACGACCTGGCTCCCCAGGTCCTCTTGAATTGCGATGCCAATTCGAATGGTTGCCACGGAGGTCATCCTCTCACCGCGTTCAAGTACATGCACGACCAGGGTCTTCCCGAGGAAGGCTGCCAGCGCTACGTGGCCAAGGACGAAGAGTGCACGGCCATCAACATTTGCCGTGACTGCGGCCACGACACGCCCTGCCACCCCGTCCAGAACTTCACCAAGTACTACGTGGACGAGTACGGAAGCGTCCGTGGCGAGAAGAACATGATGGCAGAGATCTACGCCCGTGGTCCGATCACCTGCACGATCGCCATTCCCGACGACCTGTTGGAGTACAAGGGCGGCGTGTACCGCGACACGACGGGCATGAAGACGCTGGACCACTCGATCTCGGTGGCGGGCTGGGGCGAGGAGGCAGACGGCACCAAGTACTGGATCGCGCGCAACAGCTGGGGCACCTTCTGGGGCGAGAAGGGTTGGTTCCGCGTGATCCGCGGCGAGGACAACCTGGGCATCGAGAGCGACTGCCAGTGGGCGGTGCCGCGCATCCCCGAGAAGATGATTCGCAACGACCGCATGCGCTCCGCACGAAACCGTGCGCACTACTTCCCGGAGCCGTGCGCGCTGCCGGACCCGAACCCGACGAGCGTGGTGACCTCTCCGCTGCCGCAGGAGTACATTCGCGACGAGGACGTGCCGAAGAGCTACGACATCCGCAACGTCGACGGACACAACTACGCCACCTGGGAGAAGAACCAGCACATCCCCGTCTACTGCGGCTCCTGCTGGGCGCAAGGCTCCACCTCGGCCATCGCCGACCGTATCAACCTGATGAGAAAGGGCGCCTGGCCCTCGGTCGAGCTGTCGGTGCAGGAGGTGATCAATTGTGGTCACAGCGGCAGCTGCCACGGCGGCTGGGACAGCGGTGTGTACGGCTACGCGCACAAGGAGGGCATTCCCGACCAAACGTGTGCCGTGTACGAGGCTGTGGACAAGGAGTGCAACGACATGAACCGCTGCATGGACTGTCCGCCGGACGAGGAGGGCTGTCATGCCATTAAGGAGTACAAGCGCTACAAGGTGGGCGACTACGGCAGCGTCAGTGGTGAGATGAACATCAAGAAGGAGGTGTTGGCGCGTGGACCTATCTCGTGCTATGTGAGCGTGACGCAGGAGTTCCTGGACTACCAGGGAGGCATCTTCGAGGACCACACGCACAAGAGTCTGGGTGGACACATCATCGAGCTCGCCGGATGGGGCGAGACGGAGGAGGGACAGAAGTACTGGATTGCCCGTAACAGCTGGGGAACCTACTGGGGAGAGCAGGGCTGGTTCCGCATCGTCGTCGGCAAGAACGACCTGAGCATTGCCAGCCGTTGCCACTGGGGCGTTCCCATTATTGATTTCTAAGTGTGTGTTTGTTGGAGAAGTGATTGTTGTATTCTAGTTGAAGAAGTGACTGCTCTGTTCTAGTAGATTCGATCATATGGTCTTATCCATCCCCACAATTCTCCCAACAAACACGCCACATCGTCTCCACTAGACACTTCTTGATCGCCTTCACCGTCTTCCGAATCTCCTCTTCCGTGTGGTTCGCGTTCACGAAGAAGCGAAGACGCGCCTGACCGCTCGCCACCGCCGGATACATGCCCGCACTCACTAGAACTTTCTCCTCGCGAAGACGCCGCATCATCTCGATGCACCGCTCTGTCGATCCGCACATGACCGGAATGACTGCCGATGTGCTCGCGTTGCTGTCCATGATGTCAATGCTCTCCTCCTCGCACAGCTTCTTGAATAACTGCGTGCGCGCGCGCAGCTGCTTGATTCGCCAGAGCTGCGTCTTCGCCAGCGTAAAGGCCTCCAGCGCCGCACCCGCTGCCGAGGGCGGCATGCCGATGGAGTACACGAAGCCGGGAGCGCGATAGCGGAGGATCTGGATCGCCTCCTTGCTTCCCGCAATGTACCCTCCCGCCGAGGCGAACGCCTTTCCCAGCGACCCCATCCACAGATCTACGAGCGTCGGATCGATGCCGAAGTGCTCGCTGAGACCGCGACCCGTCTCGCCCAGAACGCCAATGCTGTGCGCCTCGTCGACGAAGAGAATGCAGTTGAAGCGCTGCTTGATGCGGATGAACTGCGGGAGCTCCGGAATGTCGCCGTCCATGGAGTACACGCCCTCGATGCAGATCATCACTTTCTCGTACTCATGGCGGTGCTTGCTCAGCAGCGTCTCCAGATCCTTCCAGTCGTTGTGTCGGAACGCCTTGCGTGCGGAACCGCAGTAGGCCGCGCCCTCCATGATCGAATTATGGGCAAGTTCGTCGTACAGGACCAAGTCCTTGCGGTTCATCAGACACTTCAGCGTGTTCAGGTTGCACGTGTGGCCCCCCAGCATCACAATCGCAGACTCCACTCCCAAGTATGCCGCGATCGTCTCCTCCAGCTGGTTGTGCAAGGGAATCTGTCCTCCAGCCAGCCGCGACGCGCTGACGGAAGTGCCGTACTCCTCGATCGCCTTCTCCGCAGCACGCTTCACCTCCGGAGATGCGCAGAGACCCAGATAGTCGTATGCCGTGTAGTTGATGCAGTCCGCGTACCCCTCGATCGTGGAGACAGTGGGCGTCGTTTTATACTGCGTGAAGAAGTAGGGGTTCCACGGCAGCTGAGACAGGTAGAGGTGCATCTCCACACTCTCTCGCGTACGCAGCCAGTCGAACCGCTCCGCGAAGTCGGTCGAGATGGAGATTTGGTCGCGCAGCTTCCCATAGGCGGCGAGAGCTGCATCCTCGTAACTCTTGCCGGCGTTCGACGGCCTATTCTGTCTCAGAAGATCGTCCGCCTTCCACAGCTTTCCACTGGAGACAATGGGCTCTTGGATGGGCGCGGATGTTCCGTCGGTCATCTTCTCGATGTGGGCACTCACGATCTCGATGAGATCGCTCACCGACTTCCCCGACGTCAGCTCGAAGACGGGAAGACTCATCTGCCACTGCGCGTCCAGCTTGTTTTTCAGCTCCACGGCGAGAATCGAGTCGATTCCGAGAGAGGAGAGCGGCTGATCGCCACGCAACGTGGACGCCTCCAGACCCAGGATCATCGCGATGTCGTCCTTCACGCTGCGCGTCACCGCCTCTGTGCGTTCGGAGGTCGGCAGTTTCGCCACCTGCTGAAGGAGTGCCTCCGCCTTCGCAGCAGAGGACGCCAGCGACCAACGCAGCATCCGAAGCACTGGAACGTCTGTGAGTGTTCCCTTGTCGAAGGGGAAGATGATGACTTCGCGCGGAGTCAGGTCGTTGTGGAGAGACGTGTTCTCCGTTTCACCTTGTTTGGGTGAGAGTTCGTGAACTCCCATTTGTTCGTTCGTCACACTTGCATTCTCGTGCAGCCACGACTGCTGGCGAACCACCTTCTCCAGAGCCAGCAACACGTCCGCCTTGGACACCATCTGACTGCGGAGCGACTCGTTTAGAATGGTAGTGTTCCGAGCCACCGCTCCGGCATCATACACTCCACCGAGAATGAGTGCTGTTCCCGCCTGACCGGAAGCGCGACGACCCGCGATGAGTCCTTCCGGGTAGGCTTCCGATGGAGTAGTTGGACTGGCCCAGGTTGCCTATGAGCGACGCTACCGAGGAGAAGACGACGAACAGGTCAAGCTGGGGCTTGGAGGCGAAGTAGGTGTGCAGATTCCAGCCAGCAGTGACCTTCACCGAGAGCGAGTCCTCGATGTCCGTCGGCTGCAGAGAGTGGACCAGTCCGTCACGAAGCAGCATCGCCGTGTGGAAAACGCCGCTCACGGGAGGGTGGGTTTCCAGATAGGAATCCAGACAGGTCGTCAGTTGGTTCATGTTCGATGCGTCCACTGCCCGCGTGACCACGTCGATTCCGTCGTGCTGGAGACGTAGAAGCTTCAGCTGGTCGGAAGAGTGGACGCGACCAGAACGACTGAGGAGGAGGAGGTGACGCGCACCGTGACTCGCCAGCCACGTCGCCACCGTCATTCCCAGACCGCCCGTCCCGCCCACAAGCACATAAGACCCGTCGGAGCGGAGGAGACGCGAGGGGACGAAGGGAATCGTCTTGCAGGAGGGGAGCAGTTCGCCCGACGTGTCGCGGAGCTGCAGAATCACCTTGCCGATGTGCTTTCCGGCGGAGAGACGGCGAATGGCCTGGCCCATCTGCTTCAGCGGGAACACCTCCGTCGGCGGCGGCTACATGTCGAATCCCCTCAACGCCTACGTTCAGCTCTCCCTTCTCCACGAGCGCGACCATCTCGCGCACCCAGCGGACCGTCGTTTCCTGTCGCTGGAAGTACCGATCCGTGTCGAAGAACACGTACGTTCCGTTCTCGAGCAGCTCGTGCACGCCGATGCGGTGACGTGCCATTGCGTCCGTCTTGCCGATCTCGATGAAGCGTCCAAAAGGCGCCAGAAGACGCAGCGACTCCTGCATGGAGCGTCCCGACAGACAGTTCAGGATCAGGTCGCAACCCTTTCCCTTTGTGGCGTTGCGCACGTCCGCGGCAAAGGTGCACGAGCGGGAGTTGAACACGAAATCGGCACCGAGATGACGGACGTACTCCTCCTTCTTCTTGTTGCTCACCGTCGCGATCACCGTGCATCCCGCGTTGTGCGCCAGCTGAACGGCCGCCGATCCCACGCCGCCGGCAGCTCCGTGAATCAGCACGACTTGCCCCGACGATGCCTTTCCCACGTCGATCACCGTTGCGTAGGCGGTGGTGTAGGGAACGAACAGGCAGGCGGCCTGCTCCAGCGTGATGTGCGCGGGCTTTCGATACACGTAGCAGCCCTCAGTGATCGTGTGCGTGGCAAGTCCGTGGTCCAGCAGACCGAACACCTCGTCGCCAACACGCACATGCTTCACGTTCTTTCCGACCGCCTCGATCACGCCGCTCGCCTCCAGACCAATGTTCAGACCGGACCGACCGCCCGCGAACGCATCTCCCTTGAGAAGGCCGATCGCGATCATCACGTCCTTGTAGTTGAGACCCGCGTAGTACACGCGCATGCAGACGTCGTCGTCTCCCATAGTCCGCTCCCACATCTCGCATCGCTTGTAGCTGTCGAGACTGCCTTCCTGGCGCTGCTGCAGCGACCAGTGGTTGGACTCCGGCTCGCGGTAGGGCTGCTCCTTCCACTCGAACGGCTGGACCTGGGGCTCCAGCCACTTGCCGCAGCGGAACACCAACTCCTTGTACTCGTTTCTGTCTCCTTTGAGAACCTCCGTCAATGCTTGCTGCTGTTTCTCCGGTGAAGTGGACGGGTCCAGGTCCACGAAACACATCGGAAGGGAAGGTGCCTCAGCGTGGATGCTGCGAGCAAATCCCAGGAGCGACGCGTTTTGAGGGCATGGAGCATTCAGCAGGGCTCCGCACGTGACAATCACGAGAGAGTTGGAGGGACGCTCCATGAACGCCTTCGCCCAAGGATAGAGGGAGTGTGTGTAGGTGTCAATGAGTGTAGATTGCTGTAGGTTCACGGAGAGGATGAACGTGGGAGCAGACTCAGCGTTTATGGATGGATTTCCAACAGACTCAGCATTTGTGGATGGATTTCCAGCAGACTCGACATTTGAATGTGGATTCCCACCCTCGAATTCCTTCAACACCACTCTCTTCCACTGTTCTCGCAGCGGCGTCTCGTAACAGTCAGCCACTGGTTCTGCACCTCGCTCCAGCGAATCTCACTCAGCATCACCTCGTCGCTGCGACCCTGAAGCTCCACAACCTGCACACCTCGGCAGCTCACGAAGGGAGTGCTTCCTCGCATCATCCAGACATCTCCGGCCAGAGGCAGTCCGGGAATCACCGCTCGCTTCGTACAGATGCGAACAGACTCGTCGAGACACGCAGCATCTCCATTGTAAGTGAGAGATTGGATAGAGCGAGGAATGCTGCCGTTGATGTCATCGCCGAGAAGACCGATCAGCGACTGGAAGAGGGCGTCCAGAAGCGCCGGGTGCACACAGTACTTGCCGCGTGTCGTCGAATGGACTCCCAGAACGGAGTCACGTACGCAACATAATGCGCAGTCGGGACCCACTGTGATTTGCTCCAGCGACTGGAACTGCGGACCGAACTCCAGTCCCTTCTTCCGAAGACCGTAGTACAGAGACTCGACGCCGACCTCGTACTTGCACTGCGACTCCGCCTGGGTGATCGCCGACGCGCAGCGATCCTCCATCCACGTCTCCGGCTCCGGTTTCGCCGTGCAGCGGAAGTGGAGCGTCCACCGACGCGTCTCCTCCTCGGAGAACGTCTTGCTCAGGTCTTCGGGAGTGTCGCGGTGGTAGAGGAGACACTCGCCCGACTCGGGGTCGAGCGTCGCTCGCAGCGTCACGTGTCCCTTCGCAGGCAGAATCAGAGCTTGGAGGAACACGCAGTCGGAGAGACTACAGGAGGAAACACCCCAGAAAGAGCAAGCTGCCGCGATGGCCGTGTCCAGATAGAGGGCGCCGGGCGCTAGACAGGATCCGGAGATGACGTGGTCGAGAAGCCACTTCTCTCGCTCGCAGGACAGATCATTCTCCCATGTGGGGATGGGCGCGGGCTGACGAACCCCCAGAATCGGGTGGTCGATCTGCGGGTAGCGGAAGCGGTACGACTGCTCGCTCTCCAGCCACAGAGTCTTACGCTCAAAGGCGTAATGAGGAAGGTGGTTGTAGCGGTGGCACGCGGGGATGAATGCATCCACCGCCTGCGGACATGCGACGCCGGCGGTGAGCAGCCCTCCAACGCACCGAGCGATGGCATTCTTCGTAGAGAGACGACGGTCCAGCGTTCCGATGACGCGGCCACGCAGACTCTCCTGTCCCTGCAGACACTGCTGCAGCGGTCGCTGGAGCGTCGGGTGCGGACCCACCTCCACGTAGAGGGCGTTGGGAAGAGCGGCAGCGAGTGAGGAAACGGCGTCCGGGAAACGGACGGGCGACGTCAGATTCTCCACGAAGTAGTCGGCAGTCAGCTGGGAAGCCCGCTCCAGCTCGCACCCTCGGAGCGAGGAAAACATGCGACACGTCAGAGCGCGTCCTTGAATCGTCTCCACTGCCTCCTTGTACGCGGGCATGGCTGGAGCCATGAAAGGGGAGTGAAAGGCGTGAGTGACGACGAGCGGTCGACAGAAGTGATTGTCGGAACGCAGGTTCGAACAAAGTTGCTCCAGCTCCTCCTTGTCGCCACTCACCGTCAACGCAGAAGGAGAGTTGTAGCAGGCAATGCACAGATGCGGATACTTCTGAAGATAGGGGAGGAGCTCCTTCTCCGTCAGTCCGACGGCGGCCATTCCTCCGTTCTGAGGCGAGTACGTGTCGATTGTGCTTCCTCGGAAGAAAGCCAATCGCACCGCCTCTTCCAGCGTCACCGCTCCAGCCGCGTAGGCAGCTGCGATTTCTCCGGAGGAGTGTCCGACGGTGGCTGCCGGCGTCAATCCCCAGGCGCGCAGCTGGTCGACTAGTGCCACCTGAACAGCCGTCGTAGCCGGTTGCGACACGCGCGTTCCGTTCACTTCGTCACTGTCAATTTTGGCCATGAGATCCCACCCTCCCAGTTCCTTCACGACGCGCGCACAGCGCTGGAGAGACTTCCAGTACACCGGCATGCATTCCCGACTCTGCGAGCCCATTCCCTTCCACTGCGCACCCTGTCCGCAGAACACGAAGGCCAGCGGACGCAACCCGTTCACCATCGCCGTGCTTCGGAGAATGGAAGTGTCCGACTCGCCTCGACTTGCCTTGTCCAGCGCTGTTGCAACCTCCTCTCCCGTTCCCATGACCGCAGCACGCTCAGGAAGGAGAGTACGACAGTGCGTGAGTGTCCAGCAGATGGCGTGTCGTTCCATGGGATCAGTTTCGTGCTTCCACAATTCCAGCAGTTTGGATGCCATTGTCTGGAGAGCGGTTTCTGATTTGGCTGTCCAGAGGAGGATGTAGAGGTTGTTGTTGGGAGTGGTTGTGGATTGTTTGATAGTCACAGATTGATTGGTAGTCACAGATTCGCTGGTAGTCATTAATTGATTGGTAGTCACAGATTCACTGGTAGTCACAGATTCGCTGGTAGTCACAGATTCGCTGATACTAGAACACACCGCCTCCACCGGAGCCTGCTCGAGAATGAAACACGCATTCGTCCCTCCAATTCCAAAGGAGCTGACCGTCACACGCCTGGGCTCCTCACTCGCAGGAAACGGCGTCTCCTCCAACGGCAGCGTCAGGTTCCACTCATCCCAGAGAATCGACGGCGACGGCTGCTTCACCTTAATCGTGGCTGGAATTCTCCCCTTCCACACACACAGCGCTCCCTTGATCAGAGACGCCACGCCCGCCGCTCCTTCCATGTGGCCAAAGTTCGATTTCAGGGAACCAATATACAGGGGACGCGCTCGCTCACACTGGCAGAGTGCGCCGCTCAGTGCAGCCGCCTCCGTCTTGTCGCCCGCGACCGTTCCCGTTCCATGCGCCTCCGAGTAGACGATGGTTGCTGGGTCCGTATGCGACTCGCGACAGACACGCTCCAGAAGCCGTTGCTGCGTCGCCTGACGAGGGTTCGTAATGGCAGGTTTGTTCCCATCATGGTTTACGCCGCTTCCGCGAATCACCGCGTAGATGCGGTCGTGATTGTTCAGCGCGTCCGTCAGCGTCTTCAGCACGACGATTCCTGCACCTTCGCAACGCACGTACCCGTTTCCCCTAGAGTCGAAGGAGAAGGAGTGGCCGTCGGGAGACATGGTGCCCCAGTCGGTGAATCCTGGATGAAAGGGGACGACCAAACCTACCGACAAAGTACCGAGGGTCTAAGAGAGCGTTGGCACCTCCCGCGATCGCCCATCGGCACTCGTGGTTCTGGAGAGCACGAACGGCAGAGTGGACGGCGACCAGCGAAGAGGAACAGGCCGTGTTGTATGTGACGGAGGGACCCTCGAGGTTGAAGAAGTAGCTGAGACGGTTGGCGGCCATGGTTTCGGCGTTGCCTTGCATGCAGTGACTGTTGATGTTGTAACGACTGCCACTCAGCACTTCCATGTAATCCTGCAGATGAGAGGGATCAACCACGCCGTACATGCGTCATGTGGCCAATGAAGACACCCCCATTGGTCGTGGCGTCTCCGAGAACGACGCCTGCGTCCTCCATGGCGAACCACGCAGTCTCTAGAAGCAGACGGATCTGCGGATCTAGTTCCCTCGCCTCGTTGGCACTGAGGTTGAAAAAGGGAGCGTCAAAATCTCTAATGTTGTCTATGAAGCCGCCACGGAAGGAGATCTGCGAGTGAAATCAAGACCCCATCCCGACCGAACTGCCCTTCATCTTCTCCTTGCTGCACCAAAACTCGGAATTGAACCGTTCTTTAGGGATGTCTCTTGTCATATCGCGCTTCTCCTCCAGGATTCTCCAGAAAGCGTCCACATCGTCCGCCTCGGGAACGCGAACCCCCATTCCGACAATGGCGATAGGCTCGTATTGATCGTTCATACACCTAAAGAATAGAATTATTGTGATCTTCACCCATTCACTTGTCAATTTGACAGGCTACGAAGACGCTCTCCATTCATCGCCACCGCTCTCCCGTGTTCCAAGAAACAATTCATGCACCAATTTCAACATCAACACTCCTTTAAGCCAGAATCTCGTAGGGGAGAACGTACACAGTCTTGATGGGCTTGGTAGGAACCACAGTGTGGCAAGCACGAGGCTGAGCGGGCACTCTCTTCAGAGACAGCTTCTCTCCCTTGTGCTCACGCTTCAGGGCCTCGTTCTTCTTCACACGGTTCAGGAACTCCATTCTGCACTTGGAGGGGAGGACGTGGTCGACCTTGACGTGGATTCTCTTCTTGATGATGCGGTTTCTCACCTGCTTGTTCACCTCCACACCCACAGCAGTCTTCGTCACATCGAACACAACTCCAGTGCGTCCATGGTATCCCTTGAAGGGCATACCCTTATGGATGGAACCGTTCGCCTTAATATCGACGTAGTCTCCATACTTGTAGCAGCGCATGTACGTAGAGAGAGGAATCACTCCGTGATCACGGAAGTCTCTCTTGAACATGTGGCGAGTACGAGCACGATATCCGTTAGCGTGAGGCATTGTCTACACACATGGTTATGCGCTTTCCAAACCGCAATCGCGCAAAACGCCCACACAACGTAGGTTGGGCTAGAAATGAACTTCTCTCGTTCACTCTCATTCCAGCATTCAAACAAGACGTACTTATGATCGCTTGGTGCGTTAATATGACGATTCCGCAGTCCAAATGAAAGGACACAGGGACCCAGGGGTTCATGTGGAATATGCAGACTGAAAATACCGTCTCCTCCTACTGGGGCATATTGAGTCAATTCAACAAAAACAAGTCAGAAGCACTCTAAACAAACGCTTATTCCTTCTCCTTCTTGGCCTTTTTGTCCTTCTTTTCCTTCTTGTCTTTCTTCTCCTTCTTCTCCTTCTTCTCCTTCTTCTCCTTCTTCTCCTTCTTGGGCTTCTCCTCCTCCACAGCCTTTTCCTCCTCAGCCTTTTCCTCGACCTTCTCTTCCTCCTTCTCTTCCTTCTCCTCCTCGTCAAAGGTCTTACGGTTGTTCTGAGGCTTCTCCTCCTCGCCGAAGGTCTTGCGGTTGTTCGCAGGAGCCTCCTCGCTCTGGCCATTGCGGTAATAAGCCTTGTTGTGCTTCGGCTCGTTGGGAGTGAAGGCACGAATGGTAATCTGACGACCCTCGAACTCGGTCTCGTTCATCGCCTCAATAGCCTTCTTCATGTCCTCCTCGTTGGTGAAACGAGCAATCGCAACACCACGCGAATCGCCCGTGTCGCGGTTGACCAGGACACGGCACTCCTCCAGAGGTCCGTACTGGGAAAGTGCTTCACGAAGGCTGTCGGAGGTCGTGTTCCAAGAAAGGCTGTTCACGATGACCTTGTTCTTGTCGTTGTACACTCTCGGAGCGTGACCACCCTCGTTGTTGTTGCGCTCCTTGGCCTTCTGAATGGTCAGAGCACGTCCCTCGAACTCCTAACAGGTACAGCCACCCGTTTCCCCTACAGTGCCGTTCATGGCCATGCAGGCGTTGAATCCAGCCTCGTCCGAGAAGGTAACGAATCCGAAACCACGTGATTTGCCAGTGTCGCGATTGCGAGCAATCTGAATGTTAGGAGTCTGGAACACACTTACACGGCAGCCTTCCATCGCTCCGCACTTGCTGAAGAACTCGTTGAGTCCATTCTCATCGACCGACCAGGGAAGGCCTATGTGTCAGCCAGATTGAATTGGACCCACCAAAAATCACGCACGTATAATCTGACATACTCTACCAATAACACTTTGAACCTGATTCCAACAAACAGGGGAAAAATGTATGCAGTTGCAGAACAACTAAGCCTTTC
>ENA-UERG01002783-UERG01002783.1-human-gut-metagenome-genome-assembly--contig:-NODE-2783-length-11992-cov-5.389929_pt1 | contig 11992 bp, 6 predicted proteins | sample MGYA00242954_ERZ507954 | MGnify/ENA primary metagenome ERZ507954 (study PRJEB26167, sample SAMN06115478) | human gut metagenome | host: Homo sapiens | place: China:Sichuan | collected 2015-01-21... | reverse complement strand
CATGGGTTTACTTGAGGACGCGCGGAACATCCAGCGCAAGGACCCCGCCGCACGCAGCGTGCTGGAGGTAATGCTGCTGTACCCGGGATTCCACATTCTGGTGTATCACCGCATTGCGCACTGGCTGTACCAGCACAAGCACTTTTTTCTGGCACGATGGGTCAGCCAGCATGGCCGCCACCGCACCGGCATCGAGATCCACCCGGGTGCCACCATCGGCAAGTGTCTGTTTATCGACCACGGCATGGGCATCGTGTTCGGCGAGACCTGCGAGATCGGGGATAACTGCACCATCTACCACGGAGTAACGCTGGGCGGTACCGGCAAGGATACCGGCAAACGCCACCCCACCTTGGGCAACAACGTGCTTATCGGCGCAGGCACCAAGGTGCTGGGTCCGGTGTTTATCGGAGATAACGCCCGCATCGGCGCAGGCAGCGTGGTGCTGCGCAACCTGCCCGCCAACTGCACCGCCGTGGGCGTACCCGCCGAGGTAGTGCGTATCAACAACAAGGCGGTGAACCCCGCCGACGATCTGGACCAGCAGGATCTGCCGGACATCGTCTCGCAGCGGCTCACCGATCTGGACCGCCGCCTGAGCCAGCTGGAAAAGGCCGCGCAGGGCGATATCCCGCCCACTGCCGCACAGATCGCCGCCCGGCAGCGGAAATAAAAGATTTCTTTGAAAAAAAGAGGAGACAGGCTTCCCGGGAAGGTCGCCTGTCTCTTTTTTTGTTGTCAGCTGCGGTTATAACACCGGCTCACCGTTTTCTTTATTGCAATACATCCGGGCATCGGCCTGCCGGATGGCCTCGGTCAAGGGCTGCACATTGCACACGCCGCCAATGCTTACCGAAAGCCGGAGCTCCGGGTGGCTGGGCACCCGCGCTGCCTGCACAGCGCTCTGCACTCGTCGGATGACGCTTTCTACGCCGTCAGGGCAGTTCTGGGGCATCAGCAGCAGAAATTCATCGCCGCCATAGCGGATCAGGATATCAGTCTGACGCAGACAGCTCTGCATGGCTGCGGCCACGGTCTGCAATGCTTCGTCTCCCACCAGATGTCCAAAGCTGTCGTTGACCGACTTGAACTGGTTCACATCGATCATCGCCACACCGCCGTGCATCTCGCCCCCGGCAAGGAACTTATCAAAATAGCGGCGGGTGTAGGCTCCGGTCAGGGGGTCTACGAAGGCGCTGCGCTCCATGCCGTTGCAGCGGTCCAGCAGCAGCCGGTGGCCGCCCATATCCAGCCAGCGGCCATCCGTCAGCCGGGTGACCATTTCCAGCATACAACCCCTGCCGCCTACCTCGATATACTTGGAAATGACAAAATAGGCTTCCTCGTCCTTGAACTCGATCTTATTCAGGATGGTCTTGCGGGCGTAGGCTTTGGCGGAGATGCAGTTTTCGCACCGGGTATCCTTGTTCCATACCATGTGGCAGTTGCCGGGTTTTTCGGTCAGGATGCCGTCACTGTCCAGCGCAAGCACCTTGCGGTGCTCCGGGTCTACCAGACGCACCACATCAAAGATGCCCTGCAGCCGCCGTAGGAACCGGGCGGAATCTTCCTCCGGGTCGATGGCGGTCAGCAGCTCTGCCTGATGCTCCACGCGGTGCTGTTCATCGGTGAGGTGCCCCAGCACGTTCACGCAGCGGCGCACCCCGGCACCGCTCCAGATGGTATGCAGCGCCATCCGGTGCAGGTGCGGCTTCCCATCTCGCTGCACCATTACCGGCAGCACCACGTCCGGCGCTTCCGGCGTGGCGCGGCTGATGGCCTTGGAAAGCTTGCGCCGATCCTGTTCGTTCAAAAAGCTGAGCCCCTTGCCCTGTGCAAAATCGGTCACCGTTTTTTGCTGCAAGGGCTCGGCATGGTAGTCATACACGGTCACGTTGCCAGCCAGCAGGTCGTAGTCGAACCGGATGCCACCGCACTGGGCGGCGTAGAAATCCGTGCGCTCCTTTTCCTGCTCCAGCAGCAGCTGGGAGTGGTTCTCCCGGGGCAGCGCCTCCCGGTGCAAAATCTCCTCGGAAAGGCGGTGGGTCTCCTGCCGGAAGCCCCTGTCCCACTCCGAGCGGGTCAGCTCGGTGCGCAGCTGCTCCGAGGACTCTCGCAGGCAGTCCAGCAGCAGCGGGTTGAAGGCGCCGCACTCGCCGTTCAGGATCATGCGCAGCGCGGTGTCGTGGTCGTAGGCGTGCTTATAGCAGCGCTCGCTGGTCAAAGCGTCGTATACGTCTGCCAGTGCCACCACCTGCGCCGCAATGGGGATCTCATCTTCTTTCAGCCGGTCAGGGTAGCCATTGCCGTCCCAGCGCTCGTGGTGCCAGCGGCAGATGGCGTGCGCCACCTGCAACAGCGGCTCATCCCGGGCAATAGCCCGTCCCAGATCCTGCAGCATCTGCGCACCCGCCACGGTATGGTTCTTGATAATGGCAAACTCCTCGGCAGTCAGGCGGCCGGGCTTGTTCAGGATTTCCTCCGGGATGACGATCTTGCCGATATCATGCAGCGCCGAAGCGGTGCTGATGAGGGCGATATCGCTTTCGTCCAGCTGATAGCGGTCGGTCTTTTGCACCAACCGGTGCAAAAGCAGGTCGGTCAGGGTGCGGATGTGCAGGACATGAAGCCCGCTTTCGCTGTTGCGGAACTCCACCACATGGCTCAGAATGCTGATCATCAGCACGCTGTTATGCTCTTTTTCGTACACCTGATCGGTGACAAGGCGGGTGAGCCGCTTTTGCTTGGCGTACAGCATGAGGATATTCTTCACCCGGCGCAGCACCATGATCCGCTCGAAAGGACGGCGGATATAATCCGTTACACCCAGATCGTAGGCGCGCTCTATGTTGGCAGTATCCTCTGCCGCCGAGATGACGATGACCGGGATCTCGTCCAGCCATGCGTGATACTTCATCACTCGCAGCACGTCAAAGCCATCCATGCCCGGCATCATCAGGTCCAGCAGCAGCAGGGAGATATCCGTGCGCTGCCGCATCAGTTCCACTGCCGCTGCGCCATCCTCCGCCTCCAGATAGTCATAGCCATCGCCCAGTATCTCCTTGAGCAGGGCACGGTTGATCTCGGAATCATCCGCGATCAGGATCTTCGGTTTCTCGTTCATGGCCATGTTTCTCCTTCTGCGGCGCATCCTTCTGCCCCGGCTTTGTTCCGGGCACACCGTCCGCACTGACTGGATGTAATAGGTTTTCCCTGGCATCCGCTTTATTGCATTCATTTATACTTTACTGGATTTTACAGCAAAATGCAAGACTGAGCGCAGCATTTTCTGCCATTTTCCGGTATTTTCTGCAAACGTTTTCATTCCCGGTTGTATAAATGCAATCCAATTTTTACAGTACCCTTTGCAAACGTTGTTCGAAAGCAAGCCGTTTGTCGTTACAGCCCTTCCTGTGAAAATGCGGTTGCCGCGCTCCGCAGAGCGCGGCAACCGCGAAATATAAACCTTATTTCCGCTGATGATGCGCAAAGCAAAGCGGAGCGCATTTTAAATCGTTCCACTCTGAAAGAAAAAGGACTGCTACGCAAAACACGCAGCAGTCCTTTTAAGATTTATTCTTGGGGCATCATGGCATCGAACCAGCCCATCAGCTCCGCAGCCATCTGTTCCAGCCGGGTCTCCGGCTGCCATGCAGGCTGTGCGGGCTCCGGGGGCAGTGCCTGTTCCGGGGCGCAGAGGCTTTCTTCCGTTTCCGGGGCAGGCTGTTCCGGTGCAGCCTCGCACTGCGGCACAGCCTCGGGGGCGGTGTCCGGCTGCGCAGGTGTTTCCGGGGCGGTCTGCTGCATGGCGGCAAGAGCAGCCTCGGCTCTGCGGCAGGCGGCTTCGGCCTGTTCTGCCCGGGCATTGGCCTGTTCCAGCTGCTCCCACGCCTGCTCACAGGCGGCTTCCAGCTCTGCATTATCGTGCTTGAGGGCAAGCAGGGTGCGCTCAAAGGCGAACATCCGGGTCTGATACCGGCGCACCTCGGCGCGTGCCGCAGCCAGCTTGCGGCTCAGCTGCTCTGCCTGTGCCCGGGCGCTTTCCGCCTGTGCTGCGGCAGATGCCTGTACAGCGGCCTGCCGGGCAAATTGTCCGCGCAGGGCACCGGTCTCCCGCTCTGTCTGCACCATGATGCCCTCCCATGCACACCTTGCACGGGGCTTTCGCTGACCGCATGGGCGCAGCTGCCAGCCCCATTGTAGCCTGTAATTACTTCCGCTTGTTCAGGATGGCCAGCAGCTCGTCGTAGTAACGATTGTCGCTGCTTTCCTCTTCCACGGTCTTCTTTTCAGCCGGAGCAGCAGCCGGGGCGGCATTGGATGCCGGAGCCGCAGCTGTGCCGGTATCGCTGCTGAACACCGCAGTGGGCACAGACTGTGCACCGCCCATGGCGTTGTTAATGCTGTTGCGCAGGTCGCTGGCGCTCTTGTTGTCAAAGCCGGTGGCCACAACGGTCACGCGCATCTCATCGGACAGGTTCTCATCAAAGGCAGTACCCCAGATGATGTTTGCATCGGGATGTGCGCTCTGGGTGATGAGGCCTGCGGCGGTCTCCACGTCCTCCAGACCGATGTCCGGGCTGGAAGTGATGTTGATGATAACGCCGTGTGCACCTGCGATGCTGGTCTCCAGCAGCGGGCTGGAGATAGCAGCCTTGGCGGCGTTCTCGGCCTTGCCTGCACCCTTGGCGCTGCCCACGCCCATGTGGGCGTAGCCGGCATCCTTCATGATGGAGCGCACGTCGGCAAAGTCCAAGTTGATGAAGGCGGGCACGTTGATCAGGGCAGAGATGGACTCAACGCCCTGACGCAGCACGTTGTCGGCAGCCTGGAAGGCATTCATCAGGGTGATCTTTTCCTGACTGATCATCTTCAGGCGCTCGTTGGGGATGACGATCAGGCTGTCAACGTGCATCAGCAGGTTGGCAATGCCCTGCTCGGCCAAACCCATCTTGCGCTTGCCCTCAAAGGAGAAGGGCTTGGTAACGATGCCGACGGTCAGGATGCCCAGATCGTGTGCCACCTCGGCCACAACGGGTGCCGCACCGGTGCCGGTGCCGCCGCCCATACCGGCGGTGATAAAGACCATCTGGGAGCCCTTGAGGGCGTTGGCGATCTCGTCCTTGCTTTCTTCAGCGGCGCGCTGGCCGATCTCCGGGTCTGCACCCGCACCGCGACCCTTGGTCAGCTTGGAACCCAGCTGCACCTTGACCGAGGCATGGTTCTTGGCCAGTGCCTGCTGGTCAGTATTCATTGCGATGAACTCCACGCCCTGCAGGCCATCGCTCACCATGCGGTTCACAGCGTTGCCGCCGCCGCCGCCCACACCGATCACCTTGATCGTCGTAACGTTTTCGTCCATTTCTTCATCGAGCATCAATGCCATAACTTTGTCCTCCATCGGATTTTTATGTGGAACTGCGCAAATGCCGCACAGAAATTATCATACGATATTTATATAACTGTATCGTATCATTTTTTTGCTCCGATTGCAAGACAAAATTGCTTTTTCGTGGGTGTTTTTTTCACAACCCCACTCCGGGCGGGTATTTCCTGCCAAATCTGTGCGCCCAGCCCCGCCAAAAGCCGGTCAAGGTCTGCATATCCGCGCCGGACAAACTCCACCCCGCCAAGGCGGCTGCTGCCCCGGGCAGCCAGCGCCGCAAGCGCCAGCGCCGCCCCGCCCCGCAGGTCCGGTGCAGTCAGCGTTGCCCCGCGCAGCGTCCCGCCCGGCTGCACATACAGGGTGCGCTCTGCCACCCGGACGTTCGCACCCAGCGCCGCAAAGCCCTCGGCACAGGCAAAACGATTTTCAAACACCCTGTCCTGCAGGCGGCTTTCCCCCTGTGCGCAGAGCATCACCGCCGCCAGAAGCGGGGCGGCGTCCGTGGCAAGGCCGGGATAAGGTGCGGTGTGCACATTTCCCGCGCCGCGCAGTGCCCCGAACCGCGAAATGGCGGCAGCATCGCGTGCCCGCTCTACGGTGCAGCCCATTTGTTCCAGAATTTCCAGCAGCGGGGCATACAGCCCGGGTGCGCAGCCCGCCAGTTCTACCCTGCCGCCCGCCGCTGCCGCCGCGCAGGCCAGCGTGGAGGCGATAATGCGGTCTGCCACCGGCATGAAGGTGCAGCCCGCAAGGCAGCGCCTTCCCTGCACCCGGATGGTGTCGGTGCCCGCGCCCTCCACGCAGCCGCCGCAGGCGTTGAGAAAGGCGGCAAGATCCGCGATCTCCGGCTCTTTTGCAGCGCCATGCAGCACGGTCTGTCCCTGCGCCGTGGCGGCGGCCAGCAGCAGCGTCTCGGTAGCGCCCACACTGGGGAAGGCAAGACAGATCTCCGCGCCCCGCAGCCCCGCCGGGGCGTACAGCGTAAGCTGTCCGGGCGCTGCGGGCAGCTGCCGCACGCTCATCTGCGCCAGCCCCTGCAAATGCAGGTCGATGGGTCTTGCCCCAATACGGCAGCCCCCGGGCAGTACGGTGCTTACCCGCCCCAGCCGCGCCAGCAGCGGCGCACAGAACAAGATGGACGCCCGCATCCGGCCTGCGGCCTCCGGTGCAAGGTCGGTGCGCATAGGCTGTCCCTGCACCACCAGTTCTGTGCCCTGCCAGCCCGCTGTGCAGCCCACGCCCCGCAGCAGGGCAAGACAGTCCTCTACGTCCGTCAGGCGCGGCACATTTTGCAGCCGCACCGGCCCGCTGCATAGCAGCGAAGCTGCCAGCAGCGGCAGCACACTGTTTTTGGCCGCAGGCACTTCCACCCTGCCCTGCAAAGGCCGCCCGCCTGTAATGATCCAATCCCCAGCCATGCCAAGACCCCCGTTCTGCAAAAGATACCCCATGGTATGCAAAACGAGGGTCTTTGGTCAACAAAATGCGCCGGAAACGGCTTTCCCGCAGTCTGCGGGATTTGTCCGGTCATTTGTCCGTTTTTTTTCGCATTTCCGCGCCGCTCCTGCCCTGCCGCGGCAGGAAATGCAGCCTTTCATCAGCTTTCGCCCCGGGAGACGGAAAGCACGATGCCCATCTCGCCCAAAAGCATCATCAGGCTGGTGCCGCCGGAGGAGAAAAAGGGTAGACTGATGCCGGTGTTGGGGATGGTGTTGGTGACCACCGCGATGTTCAACACTGCCTGCAGCGCCACCTGCACCACAAAGCCCACCACCAGCAGTGCGCCAAAGCGGTCCGGCGCGTGCGCCGCCAGCGTGATGCCCCGCCACAGCAGCGTGCTGAACAGCAGAATGACCGCACACGCGCCCAGAAAGCCCAGTTCCTCGCAGAGGATGGAAAAGATGAAGTCGTTCTGCGGCTCAGGCACGAACAGATGCTTCTGGCGGCTGTTGCCCAGCCCCAACCCCGCCGCCCCGCCGGAACCGATGGCATACAGGCTCTGGATGGTCTGGTGGCCGTCGCCCAGCGGGTCGGCAAAGGGGTCCAGCCATGAATTGAGCCGGTCGGCGGCGTAGGGCACCAGCTCCGGCATCAGCACGATAGCCGTGCCGATGGCGGCAGCGCCGCCTGCTCCTGCCAGCATGAACCACCGCAGCCCGGTACCACCCACGAACATGAGCACCGCGCCAATGCTCAAAATCAGCACCGTGCCGGAAAGGTGGGGTTCCAGCAGCATAAGCACCGCCACCACCCCCAGCACTAGCGCAAAGGGCACTACCCCTACTGCAAAGCTGCCCATGCGGTCGTGGTTCAAAGCGATGATGTGAGCAAACACCAGTACCACCGCAAATTTGGCGATCTCGCTGGGCTGTAATGTACCCAGCCCCGGCAGTACCAGCCAGCGCTTGCAGCCGTTATATTCCGGCATGAACAGCACCGCCGTCAGCAGCACCAGCGAGAGCGCCAACAGCGGCCACGCAAGCTTGTGATAGATATGGTAGTCCACCCGGCTGGCCATCCACATGGCCCCCAGCCCCATGGCGGCGTACAGCAGCTGCGGCCGCACATAGGCAAAAGCGTCCTGCCGCCGGTACAGTGCCACCGCGCTGCTGGCGCTGCACAGCATCACCAGCCCAAAAGCTACCAGCGTGAGCACCAGCACCAGAAAAGGCAGGTCCATGGGCGGCAGCGGCCGCAGCAGCCCTTTGCGGGCAGCAGTTCTGTGCAATCCCGGTCACCTCCGTTTCTGTTATTGTACGCGGGTGCGGGGGCGGTTAGTCATACAAGCTGCTGCCAGACGCATAAACTGCCCGCAAAGGGGGTGCTGCCATGTGCGGCTCTAAACCCATAGACACTCTGCGCACCCTGCCGGAGCGGGCGTTCCGTCTGCGGGCACGGCTCATTGCGGTTGGGCTGTGCGCCGTCTGCTTTGCAGGGCTCATCGGGCGGCTGTTCTGGCTGCAATTATGCACCGGCGGCTGGTACACCCAGCGGGCGCTGGGGCAGCAGCTGCGAGACACCGTTGTGCCCGCCGACCGGGGCAAGATATACAGTGCCGACGGCGCGCTGCTTGCCGCCAACAGCAGCTGCTGGACCCTGCGCGCCAGCCCCCGGGAGATGCCGGAGGAAAAGCTTGCCCTTGCCGCCAAGGGGCTTGCGGAGATTCTGGAGCTGGACGAGGCCAAGCTGCTGGAAAAGTTCAGCGACCGGCGCTCCAACGACTGCCTTTTGCGCTACCGGGTGGAGCGGGAAACTGCCGATGCCGTGCGGGATTTCTGCGCAGAGAACGGCATTACCGGCGTGCGCATCAATCAGGACTCCAAGCGCTGGTACCCGCAGGGAGAGTTTTTGGCCTCGGTGCTGGGGTTCACCAACGTAGACAACGCCGGGGTCAGCGGGCTGGAACTGAAATACAACGACACCCTTACCGGGCAGAACGGAGTGGTGCTGACCGCCGTGAATGCTTGGGGCTACACGCTGGCGCAGAGCTACGAGACCGAGCTTGTCCCTGTGGAAGGCAGCGGGCTGCGGCTGACCATCGATGCAAATATTCAACATTATCTTGAAAATGCGTTGAATTATGCGGTGCAAGAGCACCATGTAGCTGCCCGCAGCGTGGGCATCGTGATGGAGGTGAACACCGGGGCAGTGCTGGCCATGGCTACCACCCCGGCCTACGACCCCAACCAGCCCCGGGTCATCGCCGACAAGGCCGCGCGCGCTGCCGTAGATGCCCTTTCCGGTAAAGAGCGTGCCGCCGCCCTGCAGCTGGCGCAGCAGACCCAGTGGCGCAACAAGGCGGTGAGCGACTTATACGAGCCGGGCAGCGTGTTCAAGCTCATCACCTGCGCGGCGGCGCTGGATGCCGGAGCCATCACCCGGCACTCCACCTTTTACTGCGGAGACTCTATCTCGGTGGCGGGCACGCGGTTCCACTGCGCCAACCACAAGCGCCACGGCAGCCAGACCGTGACACAGGCACTGGAAAACTCCTGCAACCAGAGCTTTATCCAGATCGGGGCGCGGCTGGGCAAGCAGGCTTTCTGCGATTATTTTGCCGCCTTCGGCCTGCGGGAACCCACCGGCATCGACCTGCCCGCCGAGCCGAAAAAGAGCCTGTACTACACCGCCGACCGCATGGGGCCGGTAGAGCTGGCCTCCTGCGCCTTCGGGCAGAGCAGTAAGATTTCCTATCTGGAAATGGCCTCCGCCGTCTGTGCGGTGGTGAACGGCGGCAAGCTGATGCAGCCGTATCTGGTCTCGGATATTCTTGCGCCGGACGGCAGCGTTTTGCAGCACAACCAACCGGTCTGCAGGCGGCAGGTCATCCAGCCCGCCACCTCTGCCACCATGCGGGAGATGATGGAGGCAGTGGTGCTGTACGGCGGCGGGCGCAACGCGCAGATCGCGGGCTACCGGGTGGGCGGCAAAAGCGGCACCAGCCAAAAGCTGGACAGCGCCGACGAGAAGGCGCGCATTGCCAGCTTTGTGGCGGTAGCGCCCATCGATGACCCGCAATTTTTGTGTCTGGTCTGTCTGGATGAGCCCCACAGCTGGACCACCGCCGGCGGCAGTCTTTCGGCACCGGTCTGTGCAGAGGTGCTGGAGCAGACGCTGGTGTACAAAGGCGTCCCCCGGGCAGCAGACACCGGCAGCGCAGACGCGCAAGCCGCTGCCCTGCCCGCTGATGGGGACAGCTTTGATGGGGCGTGATGATTTGGAATGCGCGCCGCGTTCGCTTTGCGCATAAACAGCGGAAGAATGATTTTTAATTTGCAATTCTGGAAAATCTGCGGATTTTCCAGAATTGCCTTTTCACGGGTGGGGTTTGGGCACGAACCCTCTCAGGCATCTCGCTTTGCTCGATGCCAGCTCCCCCTTTGGGGGAGCTTTTGGGGTGGAGCTGGCGAACGCAGTGAGCCTGAGGGGGTACACGCAAAAGAGCCGCTGTACAAATTGTACAGCGGCTCTTGTTTTATGCAGTTTGTTTATGCTTTACTGCTGCTGGGCGGCCTTTTTGGCCTCCAGTGCCAGAATGGCGTCGCGGCGGCTCAGGTTGATGCGGCCCTGCTGGTCGATGTCGGTCACCTTGACCACGATGGCATCGCCCACAGCCACCACATCCTCCACGCGCTCCACACGCTTGGTGTCCAGCTTGGAGATGTGCACCAGACCTTCCTTGCCCGGTGCGATCTCAACGAAGGCACCAAAGTTCATCAGGCGGGTCACTTTGCCCTTGTAGATGGCACCGATCTCGGGGTCCTCCACAATGGTCTTGATGGTAAAGATGGCGCGCTTTGCGTCCTCCTGATCCACGGCAGAGACGAACACATGGCCGTCCTCCTGCACGTCGATCTTGCAGTTGCAGGTAGCGCAGATATCCTGAATGACCTTGCCGCCCTTACCGATCACGTCCTTGATCTTGTCGGTGGGGATCATCATGCTGAACATCTTGGGTGCCCAGCGGCTCAGCTCCTGACGGGGCTCAGCGATCACGGGCTTGATGATCTCGTCCAGAATATACAGCCGACCCTTGCGGCACTTCTCGAAGGCCTCAGCAATGATGTCGTAGGTCAGGCCGTCGATCTTGATGTCCATCTGGATGGCGGTAATGCCCTTGCGGGTGCCGCCGACCTTAAAGTCCATATCGCCGTGGAAGTCCTCCACGCCCTGAATGTCCAGCATGGTCATCCAGCGCTCGCCCTCGGTGATCAGGCCGCAGGAGATACCGGCAACCGGAGCCTTGATGGGCACGCCTGCGTCCATCAGTGCCAGCGTAGAGCCGCAGATGGAAGCCTGAGAGGTGGAGCCGTTGGAAGAGAGCACCTCGGACACGCAGCGGATGGTGTAGGGGAACTCCTCCAGAGAGGGCAGCACCGGCACCAGAGCACGCTCGGCCAGTGCGCCGTGGCCGATCTCGCGGCGGCCGGGGCTGCGCGGTGCGCGTGCCTCGCCCACAGAGTACGGCGGGAAGTTATAGTGGTGGATATAGCGCTTGGTCTGCTCGTCGGTCAGGTCATCCATCAACTGGTTGTCCTTGGTGCCGCCCAGCGTGCAGGTGGTAAGCACCTGCGTCTGGCCACGGGTGAACATACCGGAGCCGTGCACGCGGGGCAGGATGCCCACCTCTGCGGCCAGCGGGCGGATCTCGTTGATGCCACGGCCGTCCACGCGCTTGCCCTCATCCAGCAGCCAGCGGCGCACCACGAACTTCTGCATCTTGTAGCTTACCAGATCCAGATCGGCGGCGGACAGGTCGGGGTATTCCTCGGCGATCTTGTCCATGATGGGCAGCAGGGCTGCGTCACGCACGTTCTTGTCGTCGGTGTCCATAGCAGCCTTGAAGTCGTCCAAGTACTTGTTCTGGATGGCGTGGAACACGTCCATGTCCAGACCCACCACCTGGAAGTCGATCTTCGGCTTGCCGCGCTCGGCCACGATCTTGTTGATGAACTCGATGATCTTCTTGATCTCAACGTGTGCGGTCTTGATGGCGGTCAGCATAGTGTCCTCGTCCACCTCGTTGGCGCCGGCCTCGATCATCACGATCTTATCCATGGTGGCGGCAACGGTCAGGGCAAGGTCGCTCACCTTGCGCTGCTCCTG
>ENA-UERG01002781-UERG01002781.1-human-gut-metagenome-genome-assembly--contig:-NODE-2781-length-11997-cov-58.093876_pt1 | contig 11997 bp, 10 predicted proteins | sample MGYA00242954_ERZ507954 | MGnify/ENA primary metagenome ERZ507954 (study PRJEB26167, sample SAMN06115478) | human gut metagenome | host: Homo sapiens | place: China:Sichuan | collected 2015-01-21... | reverse complement strand
CTGAAGGATGCGTACATGAAGAACTCGGCGCAGGAGTTCATCCGCATGCTGAGCCAGAGCACCAGCATCCTCGCCAACTTTGCGCTGAAGGATATTCTGAGATAAGGAAGAAGATTCTTATAAGAAAGAAGCTGATTCTGAAGTTAAGGAAAATAAAATAAGAAGAATAAAGGGTAAGATTATAATTCAATCTTGCAAGGCTGTCTCCGATTTCTTTGCGGAGGCAGCCTTGATTCGTTTATTGCAGATAAGCAGGTCAACAACCTGTTACCCCCATGCTTTCTAACACAAAAGCATCATGGGAACCAGCCTAATTACTTACCCGCTTGAATTCTGTAATACTGCAATTGTTCGTCCGGATTAAAGTCGGAAGGCACAAAGACTACATTCTTGGCACCATTCTGCAACTGCTGCAACTTAGCTGTGCCACTATCCGTGAAGAAATCACCAAAAACCTCAAAGGTAACCTTTCCGTTCTCAAACGATGCAGTAGCCGATAATGTTTCTGGATTGTATGACCATGAGATACTCTTACCATATTGTTCTACTATCTTGCAATATGGGTCTTCTACACGCAAGACAACATTTCCAAATTTCACTGGAAAAACGTAAGACCCCACCTCTATACATTTAATCTTTCCATCTGGACTTCCGATGGCAGTAAACATAGTAGCTCCAGTGCTGCTATCAAAAGCATAATATTTATCACCATCCGGTGCCTGCATGTCATAACAATTGTTGTAAACATCCTGCAAAGACTTAGGGAGCGTGTTTAAATCTGCACCAAGTTGCACAGGTCCAATACCAGTAATTGTAAAAGAAGGTCTATAATCCAAAAACTGATTATCATCAAGAATTAATATCTTGTCTATGCTATCCAACTCCAAACAAAAATTCATCATCATTTTGTATTTATCCTCGGAATTACAAGCTTTCAGCATACCCTCCATATTGAGCATAACATGGTCCATCATAATTGTCATTTCATACGAGCCAGGAGTTTGCTGCTCTTCCAAGTTTCCATGCCTTATCGCTTTTCCCTGTTTATCGACCACTGCATAATGCAAGATATTTTGTGGCAACTTTTTCACTTCCTCCGGATTTGCTTCAAATACAAATGCAATATCATGAGACTTACCATACGAATGTTTTACGCCAAGCTGAATCTTTGCCAGCTTCACGTTACATGATGTCTTATTCTCCCAGGCAACATCCTTCATTGACAGAAGCCTAGCAGAATCTGCAGCCAGATCTTCCAGCAAATCATCTGCACAATGCTGGTATCTCTCTTCCATCTTCGTTATTAAGTTGTGAATCTTTTCTATATCTTCCTTGGTCATCTTTCCCGACAACTGGGTATTGTCATTCTGGATATCTACACAAATATCTCTAGCCGTAGCCAATCTTACAGCTTGTCCCATAGGAATTTTTCCCAGGATTCCATCACAAGAAAAGTCGTAACCATCCAATACGGCACTTCCACTACTACCACACGATGCCAATAGAATCGCCATGACTCCAAGGCACAAATTAAAAAGAATCTTTTTCATTGTCTAACGTTTAGTTTAAGCTATTATTTAAGAATTTTCTGCTGGCAGGAACCATTCCTGCCAATATCAATACGAGCCAACTTACTCATTCCACATAAGTCTAGTTTTCTTCATAATTTTCTTTGTTTAGTTATTACTAGAGATAAAAATACATTTTCATATAAAACTATAAATCCATCTGCTGCATTTTTTCCAGGAAATGCAACAAATGGATTATAAGTGTTGGGTTATTATTTTGTGATAGAAATATCGTAGAAACGGGCTTTTGTATCAGCCCATGGATAGATGCCACTTGCAGTTGAAACATAGCCACTCAGAGCTGAGGCATTTTCACGTACGCCAAAAACCTTAACTACGAAAGTCTTGGTTTCACCAGCTTTCAAGGTTACTTTCTGGCTTGCACGGAACTCTCCACCCTCAATAGCAATATCTGCATTATACTCCTCATTTGTATTATCCTTTACCTGATCATGGCCACCAAAATTCTGCAAGAAATTAGGAATATCCTTTGAAGAAGTGTTCTTTACCTGATAAGTAAGATAAACTCTATTTACCATACCATCCAAGCCGCCATCTTCCTGCACCATCTTGCAGCTAACAACCTTATACTCAAGAATCTGGTCATTAGTATCAAATCCATTCTTCAAGATTCTGTTATCAACAACCTTGATATTGTTCACCTCAGCACGACCATCAAAGCTAACAGTCTGGCAACGGCCATTGAATATAAGATTGAATTTCTTGGAAGAGTTGGTAAGGTCATAGTTTTCTACCAAGAAAGAACCAGATACCGAAGCACCTTTAGCCAGGTTGGTCTCTACACTCGTCTTCCAATCACCTCCCTGCAAGGATACTGAAGAATAGTACTCTGAGCCCAAGTCATCTTTGCATCTGTCAGAGGCTCCACCATTCAACATAACGCCCTGCAGGTCCTTTCCGCTGATGTTCTTCAAGTTGAAATCAACTTTCAGGTTAGCACCAACACGCTCGCACTTAGTAACCTGCATACTGAAATAATCGGTAAACTTAGGCTCCTTGTTCTCGTCGTCCTTGTCTTCACATGCGGTAAATGCCAACACAGCCAGCATCACCATCAATAAATACTTCAATTTGTTCATTTTGTAAATTATTATTTAGTTAAAAATTAATGAAAACGAAGATTTAGGACACAAAAAAAGCGTGAACTAGTCTGTCACTCGTTCCGCGCTTCGAGGCCTTCGCATTGCCCAGTGTTGTAGAACGAGCAACGTCGAAGCCCACGCCGATATGGATATACTATTCCCCTACGAACGCAGTTACCACATTGTATATGGATACAATACGGCCTACGAACCATGGGGGATATGAATAAACATACCCCGGAGCATCTACCGTTGCTAAGTTCATGACAACACTAAGAAGTTTGCGAAGTTTCGAAGTGCCAAGAACAAAGCGTTAAGTAAACGCTTTCTCAAATGTCTCGATTCTATTTACCCACCCATTGCTTACTCTGCGTCACACCTTATTATATAGTAACAGGTGGTCAACATCATCGGCGTAGGGCTTGAACCTCAAAGAACCCGATGCCTAAGCTAGTCGAATTCTTGCAATCAAACTGACCTGAAGTCGTAGAATCGTTTGCAAATATATAAAGAAATTCTTAATACACCAAATTTTAGCCTCAATATTTTCCCTTTTATCTGATTTTTCTCGATTTTCAAGAACCACAACCATCTTCATCCGCTATAATCATCCTCCCCTGTCCCAGCTTCCGAGACTCCAACTCCCGAACAATTCTTGCATTTCGCCCCTTGATTTTGTATCTTTGCAGGCGAAAAGGTTCTATCCGCCAGTGGCGGATGCACATCCGACAAAGGCGGACGCTTATACGCCAACACCGGATAAACGTACGCCAATGGCAAACGGAACCTATCACGAGAATTAAAAACAGGAATGTATCACCTAAAAATAATAAAAGACTATGGCTAATTACAAACTGCAAGAAATGAACGACCTTCGCAATACGGGCAAAAGAACCGTTTACCCCAAGGTGGTAACCAACCGAACGATGGACACCAACGACATCGTGGAAAAGATGAAGGGCTACAACCTCGGCATCGCTCCCAGCACCACCAAGGCTGTATTGGAGAACATCTCCAATATTCTTGTCACCATGCTTTCGATGGGCTACAACGTAAAACTCGATGGCATCGGCATCTTCTCCCTCACCATCGGTTTTGAAGATAACAAGTCCAAGGAATTGGAGGACGATGCCGACAAGATGCCCTATCGGAAGGTGGGCGTAAAAGGCATGAACTTCAAGACGGCTCCCAACCTCCTGAAGCGTCTGAAAAGCGAAACCGACCTGGAGCGTTGCGTGAGTGAAGTAACTCAACTCGCTAAGTCTCCATACACAGAAAAAGAGCGAATCCATCGTGCCCTGGACGTCATCAAGCACCACGGATTCATCAATCTGCAAACCTATGCCAACATCAACGAACTGAAACGTACCGCAGCATCAGAAGACCTGCGAAGAATTACGGCAAGAGAAAATCCGCCTCTGATGAGCGTGGGAAGCGGAACACATAAGGCTTGGATTGCAACTCCTCATCCAAGTGCAGAAATCGACAGATAAAGACAGCAGCGGCAAAGCGCAGGATTCATGTGTCTTGCCGCTGCTGTCTTTTTCCTATCAGCCATAACTTTTCCTAAACTTTTCTCCCCAAATCCTTGCGGGTTTCAAAATAATATATTACCTTTGCGGTATTGATTTTAAAGACTGATGATTATGAAGTACTTAGACCCTAAGGCAGACCTCACGTTCAAGAAGATATTCGGCAATCATCCTGCAAGAATGATTAGTCTTCTGAACGCACTTTTGCCACTCAGCGAAGAAGAGCAGATACACGAGATAAAGTATCTGCCTACAGAACTTGTGCCCCAGCTCGAAGGGGGGAAGAATACCATAGTGGATGTACTCTGCACAGATGTCAGAGGCAGGAAGTTCTGCGTGGAAATGCAGATGGAATGGTCTGAAGCCTTCCAGCAGCGAGTACTGTTCAATGCATCCAAGCTCTATGTGAGTCAGGCAAAAAAGGGAGGAAAATACAGCGAACTTCAACCTGTGTATTCTCTCAACCTGATAAATGATATCTTTGCGCATGATACTCCTGATTTCATCCACAACTACCGCATCGTGCACGACAAGGACAGCAATAAGGTGATTGAAGGCTTGCATTTCACCTTTATAGAACTCCCGAAGTTCACACCACATTCTATCGCCGACAAACGTATGATGGTCTTGTGGCTCCGTTTCCTCACGGAAATCAATTCCAACACGAAGGAGATTCCTGCCGACCTGCTTAATGACCCGGAGATTGGAAAAGCCGTAGAGGAACTGGAGATTTCCGGTTTCTCGGATGCCGAACTCAGAGCCTACGACAAATTCTGGGATTCCGTAAGCGTTGAAAGAACCCTCATAGATGACAGCTACAAGAAAGGTAAGGAAGAAGGTATGGAGAAAGGAAGAGCAGAAGGCGAAATAAACAAGAGTTTGCAAATCGCCCGAAATCTCCTAAACCTCGGTCTTCCAATTTCACAAATAATCCAAGCCACGGGCTTGACGCAAGAACAAATAGAGCATTTGAAAGAAAGCTAACCCCTTCTTTCATGCAAGAAACTACATAAAAGAAAAAATCCTAAGATACATCGTTCTCTGTATCTTAGGATTTTTCCTTTTACGAGCGTGAAAAGCGGAACGCATAAGGTTTGGATAGGAAAGCGTTAAAAAACGCTTCGAAAATAAAAATAATCGCATCAGAATTTGTTGATTTGAAATTAAATCCATATCTTTGCCATTAATTTTACTAACAAAAAACTGTGAACTATGAGAAAAAAGAAAATGATCAGATTGCTTTTAGCTTGCGGTCTGTTGATGTCGCCGGTTATTGCACAGGCTGACAACGAGCCCAAGATGGTTGTGACCACAGTTGAGGGAAGTTCTTATGAGTTCTTCATCGCCGACAATCCAACCATCCAGTACAAGGAGAACCTGTTGGTTTGCCAGAACGACAAGGGACTGTCTGTCTCCGTAGAGGCAGCTAACGTCAAGTCGTTCAAATTCTTCCCGTCAGAGAGCGACACCGGAATCAACCAGGTTAGCTTCTCCAGCAGTTTCGGCTCGAAACTCTCTGGGCTGACAGCCGGTTCTAAAGTGCTGGTAGTATCCCTGGATGGCAAAGTAGTAAAAAGCCTGAAGGCCAACGACTCGGGAACCATCGACATCGACTTCACCCAGTTGCCACACGGCATCTTTGTCGTAAAGACGGAGAAGGGCTCATTCAAAATTCAACATTAACAACAATTTTAAAATCAGACGATTATGAAAAAGAACTTTTTACTTGCAATGGTAGTTATGCTGATGACAGCTGTCAGCTCTTTCGCTCAGAAAGAATACAATATGGTGATTACGCTCAGTAACGGCACCACAGTAACATTGGGTCACAACGACATCAAGGAGATTACCTTCAATGATGGCGAGGTAGCGATTTCAGGCAACATGGTGAACACCATCGACAGCCTGGCACAGGTAAGCCAGAATCTGGAAACTCATATAAAAGCGGTAGAGGCAAGATCTATGGAAATGAGTTACGAAGTTTTAAATAGAACTGATAAGCTCAACCAGCAAGTTGATGTCAATATGGACGTGACAAAAGCCAAAATTGACGAATTGAAATCTACGTTGAAAAACAATATCGCAGCAGCAGAGACTGAGATTGCAGAAACCAGCGCTAGAGTTGCCAATACTGAGGCGGCTTTACAAAATGCCAATGAATTGATAAAGCAGCAAAGTGATGAGATTAATGCTTTGAATGCGAAAATTGATGCTCTCAAAACTTTAATCGAGAAATATCATCCGGAAAAATAACATCTAGCATTCAATAAAAAGTCCTAAGATACATCTTTCTCTGTATCTTAGGATTTTCTATTTTTTTATTTTCTTTTAATCTTGTATTTTCCTATCTTATTTATCCTTCTATCTTATTTCTTCCTGGCTATGATAATCGTTACACCTGCAAGGATGGCGAGGATGCCGATGGCAAGCTGAAGAGAGAAACTCTCGCCGAAAATGCAGACGCCGATGATTACTGCCGTTACAGGCTCCAAGGCTCCCATGATGGCGGCTGGCGTGCTGCCGATGAGATTGATGGAGATGGTCATGAAGAAAAGCGACAATACCGTTGGCAATAATGCAAGCTGGGCGGCATAAGCCCATTGCACCGGAGTTTGCAGCATCTGAATCTTCTCGCCCGCTATGAACGAATAGATGAGCATCGTGATGAGTCCGAACACCAGAATGTAGAAGGTGAACTTGATGTTCGACATGCCCGGATTCTTCCACTGGTTCACCGAGATGATGTAGAGCGAATAAAGCAGCGACGAACACATCACCAGCGCAAAACCAGCCGTGCTCAACTTGTCGTTGCCGTCGCCCTGATAGAGCAAGCCCACTCCCGATACTGCCAGCAGAATGGCGAGCGTGGTGGTCCACGTCACCTTCTCATGGAAGAACACCGTCATCAGAATCGCCGTCATGATGGGATAGACGAAGAGGATGGTGCTGGCTATTCCCGCCGCCATGTAGTGGAAACTTACGTAGAGCGTGGCCGACGAGAGGGAGAACATACAGCCCAGCGTGGCAAGACGGATCATGTGCCCCCACTTCACCTTGAAACTCTCCTTGCGGAACAGCATCACCACGGCAAACATCAATACCGCCAGTAGATAGCGATAGATGAGCACCGAACTGGAATTGAATCCGTCACCATAGAGCACCAACGTGCCCAAAGGATTGGTACCATAACACACGGCAGCTACAACGCCCGCCGCAAAGCCTTTCACTTTATTACTGCTTGTCATTTTTAATTAAAATGCTTTTTACTAATTACTAAGTTTTTTCCTATACCTTATTATACTTTTTATATATGATATGTATCTATCTATAATTATATATTAATATGTTTCTATTTCTATTGGCTTGCAAAAGTACTGCAAATTTTCGAGATAAACTAACAAAATCGGATAAATATCTTCTATCAACAGAGAAAAACTCCACATTTCTTGTTCTTTACAAAAATAAATAGTACCTTTGCAATATCTTTGCATTAAAGAATACAAACAAAATAGAATCAGAAATATAAACTAAACAATAAACATTTGTAACTATGGAACAGATTAAAAACGATCAGCTCACCGTTGAAATTTCAGCGCACGGAGCAGAACTCAAGAGCATCAAGGATGCTGATGGTAACGAATATCTCTGGGATGGCGACAAGGAATTCTGGGGCGGACAATCACCTCTCCTCTTCCCTATCGTAGGCGGATTGTGGAAGAACACCTACCGCATCGGCGACAAGGAGTACACCCTGTCTCGCCATGGCTTCGGCAAGCTCGTTGACTTCCAGCTCGTAGGCAAGACCGGCGACCGTCTTACCTTCGCCCTCATCGACAACGAGGAGACTTTCAAGAACTATCCATTCCACTTCAACCTCGCCGTTTCCTATCGTCTTGCCGGCAACGAGCTCCACGTTATCTGGCACGTTGAGAACACCGACGACAAGGTCATCTACTTCCAGATTGGCGGTCACCCAGCATTCAATGTGCCTGGCTGCAAGAAGGGCGAAAAGCTGAAGGCTTTCCTCAAGCTCGACAACGAGGCTCCTACCCGCCTTTTCGCAACCATCGGCGGATGCGTTGACCCTAACGCCCGTGAGACCGTACAGACCGACAACGGAATCCTGGAGGTAACAGACGAATCATTCGCAGATGATGCCTACATCTTCGACAAGAGTCAGGTGAAGCAGATTTCCCTGCTCAACGAGAAGGGCGAGCCACACGTAACCGTAGAGTTCAAGACTCCAGCCGTGGGTATCTGGAATCCGGGCAACCACGCTCCATTCGTCTGCATCGAGCCTTGGTTCGGCACATGCGACTGGGCTGAATACACCGGCGAGTTCAAGGATAAATACATGATGAACAGCCTGCAGCCAGGTGCCAGCTTCATGAGTGAATACATCATCAGAATAGAAAAATAATCCATCGTTCATAGCAATAAATAATGGAAGAAAAAGATAATATGCAGCTCCCCGAGAATGCATTCCGCGAACTCAAAGACGGGGAGGAATACAAGCCGCTGATGTCGCCAGACAAGGTTTATCCCGAGGTAAACGGATGGTCGGTGACCTGGGGCATCGTGATGGCCATCATCTTCTCCGCCGCCGCAGCCTATCTGGGCTTGAAGGTGGGTCAGGTGTTCGAGGCAGCCATCCCTATCGCCATCATCGCCGTGGGCGTAAGCACCGCCACCAAGCGCAGCAAGGCACTGGGCGAGAACGTCATCATCCAGAGCATCGGAGCCTGCTCGGGTGCCGTGGTGGCAGGAGCCATCTTCACCCTGCCAGCCATCTACATCCTGCAGGCTAAATATCCGGAAATGACAACTTCGTTTATGAAGATTTTCATGGCTTCTGCCCTGGGAGGCGTGTTGGGAATCCTGTTCCTCATTCCTTTCCGCAAATACTTCGTAAGCGATATGCACGGTAAATATCCATTCCCAGAGGCCACAGCCACCACACAGGTGCTGGTGAGCGGAGCCAAGGGAGGTGACCAGGCTAAGCCCCTGCTCATCGCCGGACTGGTGGGTGGTCTTTACGACTTCATCGTAGCCAGTCTGGGATGGTGGAACGAGAACTTCACTTCCCGTGTGGTAAGTCTGGGATGCGACCTTGCCGACAAGGCGAAGCTCGTGTTCAAGGTAAACACAGGTGCAGCTGTATTGGGACTGGGTTACATCATCGGATTGAAATACGCCTTCTACACCTGTCTGGGTTCGTTCGTAGTATGGTGGCTGATAGTGCCAGGCATGAGCGTCATCTTCCACGACAGCGTGCTCAGCGCCTGGGATCCTAGCATCGTGAAGACCGTGGGTGAGATGAGTCCGGAGGAAATCTTCCGTGCCTACGCCCGCAGCATCGGTATCGGCGGTATTGCCATGGCAGGCATCATCGGCATCATCAAGAGCTGGGGCATCATCAAGAGTGCCGTAGGACTTGCCGCCAAAGAACTGAAGGGCAAGAGCGATGTGGATGAGAACGTGAAGCGCACCCAGCGCGACATTTCTTTCAAGATCATCGCCATCGGTTCGCTTGTCACCATCCTCATCACCTTCCTCTTCTTCTGGTTTGGTGTGATGGATGGCAATCTGCTCTTCGCCGTCATCGCCATCCTGCTGGTGGCAGCCATCGCCTTCCTCTTCACCACCGTGGCAGCCAATGCCATCGCCATCGTGGGTTCCAACCCTGTATCGGGAATGACCCTGATGACGCTCATCTTCGCCTCTGTGGTAATGGTGGCAGTGGGCTTGCGAGGTCCTGGCGGAATGCTTGCCGCCCTGATTATGGGTGGTGTGGTTTGCACAGCCCTTTCGGTGGCAGGTTCGTTCATCACCGATTTGAAGATTGGTTACTGGCTGGGTACTACGCCTAAGAAGCAGGAGGGATGGAAGTTCCTCGGCACCCTGGTGAGTGCGGCTACCGTGGGCGGCGTGATGATGCTGCTCAACGAGACCTACGGATTCGCTTCCGGCTCTCTGGCTGCTCCTCAGGCCAATGCGATGGCTGCGGTCATCGACCCTTTGATGAATGGTGTAGGTGCGCCTTGGGTGCTCTATGGCATCGGTGCCCTGATAGCCATCGTGCTTACCTACTTCAAGATTCCAGCCCTGGCTTTTGCCCTGGGTATGTTCATTCCGCTGGAACTGAACGTTCCGCTGCTGGTAGGTGGTGCCATCAACTGGTATGTTACTTCGCGCAGCAAGGATGCCAAGGTAAATGCGGAGCGTGGCGAGAAGGGTACGCTCATCGCCAGCGGTTTCATTGCCGGTGGAGCCTTGATGGGTGTGGTCAGCGCCCTGCTGAAGTTTGGCGGCGTAGAGGCCAGCATCGCAGACAGCTGGTGGGCAGACCCAATGTCAGAAGTTTGCTCGCTCATCGCCTACATCTGCCTGATAGGTTTCTTTATCAGAGCAACGAAGAAATAAAAAGATTGATTTTCGGAAGAGATTGATTTTCGGAAGAGATTGATTTTCGGAAGAAAAGATTTTAAAAGATAAAAAGTCGGGACATACGATTGCATGTATGATTCCCGACTTTTTTGTTATGATGCACCTGATTCGATATTTAAAAATATCGTATTTACCAACACTAAAGTATTCAAGTTTCGCAAGTAGCATCCTGCCGTCCCCGAAGGGGGCGAATGTGAATAACCGCGGGTGGAATGACCGAAGGGAATGGAACCTGCGGATAGTGACAGATACTCTCTTATCGTCCCCGAAGGGGGCGAACAGGAGCAAGACTGGATGTGGTTCGCCCCCTTTGGGGACGCTTTCTCCCTACTATTGGTTGTCCGCAGGTTCCATGACCTTCGGTCATTCCACCAGCGGTTATTGAAAGTTGGCCCCCTTCGGGGACCGGAGGTTACTTGCGAAACTTGAATAAAAAAGATGTAATATGTAACTTTGCAGCACCCAAAAATGAGAAAAAACTTCAAAAAACATGGGCAAAGAGGGATTTATTGCATTTTTAAACAAAGCCAAAACATCAAAATATTATATTCCGTTCAATATCCGTTTATCCTGCATATTTTCAGCTATTTATAAAACATGCTTATGTTATCTTTGTTATGAAAGATTATATTATCTGCACGGAAAACGGCAAGAGAGAAAGAAATGGTTTTTCCAAGAATTATTAGCAGAAAGTAGCACTCGGGGCTATGAAAATGTGCCTCCGATGGCACTTTTCACCCCTACAGAAGGGTAAAAAGAGAGGGGCAAAGGAAGGTTAGAGAGGGCTCGAAAAAGCTATTTTTAGAACATATTTTACATTATTCACAAGAGTAAGAGGAAGGAAAAAGGGAACAAGAAGAGAGATAAAGCCCCTTAAGCCCCCCTTACCGGAACATAAAGCAAACTATCAAACGAATCAACAATAGTACATAACAGACTAATTATCAGTAGCTTAATTTTAACAAAAGCTTTCAGAAATAGTTTTCTTCAGAAGTTCTATCCGGTCATTTCCGGTCATGGTCATTTTCGGTCATTTTGGTTTCGGGGGCGCTAAATCCCCTTATAGTATAATATAAATATATATTTATATTATACTATAGAACAAATGACCAAGTTCCATTTGAAAATGACCGAAAATGACCATGACCGAAAATGACCGGGGGAAATGAACATGCAAAAATAGCATTTAGTTAAATTGTGACATATCAGCCACTTACGCCATTTTCACCATCTTATTCCCGTAAAAACTTGATTTCAGCCTCAAAATTTTGTATCTTTGCACCGGCAATCGAAAGAACAGCCTTTTGTGCCTCAGGGCGGTCATCATAGAAGACCGCAGCGGGTCTT
>ENA-UERG01002774-UERG01002774.1-human-gut-metagenome-genome-assembly--contig:-NODE-2774-length-12036-cov-5.827494_pt1 | contig 12036 bp, 6 predicted proteins | sample MGYA00242954_ERZ507954 | MGnify/ENA primary metagenome ERZ507954 (study PRJEB26167, sample SAMN06115478) | human gut metagenome | host: Homo sapiens | place: China:Sichuan | collected 2015-01-21... | reverse complement strand
CATCCCTGCGGCGCATTTTACGGCGGCGATGTATATTTGCGGATGCGGCGGATATTTGCCGCTGTGGTGTTGTTAAAGATTCTTAATACTCATTATATAATGTAAAAATCATTTTTAACACTGTTTGCATATTTTGGAAAATTAATTTGACGAAAACGGACAACCCATCCCCATTTTTTTGCAATAATTTTGCATTCAGACAATAGCGACTACGTGTGTTTCTTGCTATACCATGAAAATCAAGTGCCTCGGCACATTAATATATAATGAATACTCAAGTGCCTGAAAATGGCCTGCACGCCGGCGTTCACAAGCGTCCGGCACCATACCATAATCTCCACTGACCTGAAAGAATAATAACATGAATTAACCTATCCAATATGAACAACAATCCGTACAAGAAAACCGGCCTTATCCTGAAGGCGGCGTTGTGCTCGGGTCTGCTACTGGCCGGCTACCAGACGGCTTATGCAGTTCCGCAGTCGGCGGCCAGACAGGTTTCGGCAGGGACTATGAGCGGTACAGTCGTGGATGCCGCCACGGGCGAACCCCTGATCGGCGCCACTGTCCGCAGTAGCGACGGTTCCGCCACCGGCGTGACGGACCTCGATGGCAACTTCTCCATCAAATTGTCCAAACCCGCTACAATCACCATTACGTATGTGGGCTACAAACCTCTCACCGAGAAAGTGAATCCGGGCGAAAGCAAGGAATTCAAGATGCAGGAGGACAGCCAGGTACTTGACGAAGTCGTAGTGGTCGGCTTCGGCACGCAGAAGAAAGTGAACCTGACCGGTTCCGTGGGCGTGGCCACAGGTAAGGAAATCGCCGAGCGCCCCGTACAGAGCACGGCGGCTGCCCTGCAGGGTGTCATCCCCGGTCTGAACATTTCCAACTCCACCGCCGGCGGTGAGCTGAACGCCACAAAGCAGATCAACGTCCGCGGCATGAACACCATCGGTGATGGATCCAAGGGCGGTCCTCTCATCCTGATTGACGGTATGGAGGGCGACATGAACACAATCAACCCCTCCGATATCGAGTCCATTTCCGTACTGAAAGATGCCGCAGCATCTTCAATCTATGGTTCGCGCGCTCCTTTCGGTGTTATCTTGATTACCACCAAATCCGGTGCCAAGGGCAAGGCTCAGATACATTACAACAACTCCTTCCGCTGGAACCAGCCTCTGACCCCTATGGAGATGATGGATTCCTGGGAATACATCTGTTATCTGAACGATGTTCAGCAGTACACCTCCAACAAGCCGGAGTTCGATGCCGACTTCACCCAGCAGGCATATCTGTATTACACAGGCCAGATCGACAACCCCTTCTATGAGAATAAGTGGGACGGCACACACCGACGCTGGGGTACAGGCGAGTGCGGTGGCGTTTACGACAACGTGAACTGGCGTGACGAGCTGTACAAGAAGACTGCTTTCGCCCAGGAGCACAACGTGACCCTGCAGGGCGGCAGCGACAAGATACAGTACTACGTATCAGGCCAGTATCTGGGTCAGGGAGGTTTCCTGAAGTATGGTAACGACAACTACGAGCGCTTCAACGTCATGGGTAAGTTCAACGCCCAGATGTTCTCATGGCTGCGTCTGGGCTTCACCAGCCGATGGGTACGCACTCAGTACAGCCGTCCTACCATCATGTCAGGCGGTTTCTATGAGAAGGTTATCCGTCGTCTTCCCCCGACAAACCCGAAATACGATCCCAACGGTTACATCGCCGCTGACTACAACTATATCGAGCACCTGGAGAACGGTGGCCGTCACAAGGAGATGAATGACGTTTTCACCAACCAGATTCAGTTGGTTGCCACTCCCCTTCCGGGATGGAACATCACGGGAGAGTTCAACACCCGTATCAACAACGACTGGACACATCAGGACAGCAAGCCTGTATACGCTCACGATGCCGACGACCTCGAAGGTCTGAGCAGCAGCACCACTCACCTGGCATTCGACTCAGGCGAACACAGCAACGTATACGAGTATTCCTATCGCTCGACATATCTGAACTATAACCTGTTTACCGACTACAACTTCACAATAGCCGACAAGAACGAGTTCAAGGTTATGCTCGGTTTCCAGGGAGAATCGTTCGACTATCGCAACCTTAACGCCAACCGCGATGACATGATCGTCGAGCAGCTTCCCGTCCTGAACCTTACATCCAGCACAGACAAATGGGGCATGGGCGGCGAATATCAGAAATGGCGCACAGCAGGCTTCTTCGGCCGTATCAACTATAACTTCGACGGCCGCTATCTGCTGGAGGTCAACCTCCGTTATGACGGTACATCGCGTTTCCGCAGACAGCACCGCTGGGTATGGTCGCCCTCTTTCTCGGCCGGCTGGAACGTGGCCAACGAAAAATTCTGGGAACCTATCGCTTCCTGGTGGAATCAGCTGAAGGTCCGCGTATCCTACGGTCAGCTGGCTAACCAGAACACCAATAGCTGGTATCCCACCTACCGTACCATCGATGCTAAGAACCAGAACTCAAGCTGGCTCGTCAACGGTCTGAAGCCCGGTACAGCCGGATTCCCCGCTCTGATTTTCACAGGCCTGACATGGGAGAAAATCCGCACCACTAACGTTGGTATCGACTTCGGTTTCTTCCAGAACCGTCTGAACGGATCGTTCGACTACTTCTGGCGCAGCAACTCCGACATGGTCGGCCCGGCCCGCGTTTATCCCGCCACCCTCGGTGCCGACGCTCCGAAGGAGAACAACCTCTCCATGCGCACCTACGGCTGGGAACTCTCACTGCAATGGCAGGACAACATCAAGGACTTCAACTATTCGGTTAAGTTCAACATGGCCGACGACCAGACCAAGATCACCAAGTATCCTAACAACGAGCAGTATATCGACAAATACATCGCCGGTGTAGTCACAGGACAGATTTACGGTCTTACCACAGTTGGCGTCGCACGCGACGATGCAGAAATGGCGGCTCACCTGGCTACTCTGCCCAATGGAGGTCAGGACGCTATCGGCTCCAACTGGCAGGGCGGTGACCTGATGTACAAGGATATCAACGGAGACGGCAAGATTACAAAGGGTACCACCCTCAACGACCTCGGCGACCTGAAGGTGATCGGTAACAATACTCCCCGCTATCAGTTCGGTCTGAACCTGTACGGCGAATGGAAGGGCATAGACCTTACCCTTTTCTTCCAGGGTGTGGCTAAGCGTGACTACTATTTCAATCCTCAGGGCGACCAGGGTACAGGTGGAAAGGGTGCCGTGTTCTGGGGCGCTACAGTCGGCGGACGCTGGGAGTCGATCTTCCTGAAGGAGCACCTGGACTACTGGCGTGACGAAAATTCCGCCCTCGGCGAGAACCGTGACGCTTACTACGGTCGTCCCATCTACTACACAAACAAGAATCGCGAGACTCAGACCCGCTTCCTGCAGGATGCCTCCTACATCCGTCTGAAGAACCTCCAGATCGGTTACACCCTGCCTCAGAAGTTGACCCGCAAGGCTTATATCGAGAAACTCCGCTTCTACTTCTCGGCCGAGAACGTCTTCACATGCACCAAGATGTCGAAGGTAATCGACCCCGAATCGCTCGAAGTTTCTTCCATGAAGTCCGGTTCTTCATATCCTATCGCGAAGACCTACAGCTTCGGTTTATCTATCGATTTCTAAAAAATTCAGACTACAATGAAACCAATATATAGCAAATTGATGTTAGGTGCTCTCCTGATCTCGGGAGGGATGCTGACAGGATGCGACGATTACCTGGACATCACGCCTCCCTCGCAGGTCACCCCGGAGATGTACTTTACTTCGGCTGATCAGTTGGGCAATTACCTTATCTCGTACTATACAGGCTCTGATGTTCAGGGCAACCGTGGCAACAATGCCTTCCCCCACTTCGGTGTGGGGGGCTCCAGCTACTCCACTTTCCTTGACGACGACCAGGGTACCGACAACGAGAGCGGTGACAACAACCAGTTCTTCGACGGAGACTCCAAGGTTAAGGTCGGTTCGTCGGGTGGTTCCTGGAGCTTCAAGTACATCAACAACATGAACTACTTCTTCGAGCAGGTACTTCCCAAGTACGAGCGCGGAGAGATTCAGGGAGCAGACGTCACCATCCGCCACTATATCGGCGAGGCGTACCTGCTTCGTGCCAACGAATACTTCGGCAAACTCCGCTCCCTGGGCGACTTTCCCATCATTACGGAGACACAGCCGATGGACAAGGATTCCCTGATCATGGTGTCTAAACGCCAGCCCCGTAACAAGGTGGCCCGCTTCATAATCGAAGACCTGGATCGTGCATACGAATATCTGTCGGACGGTGCCACCACCGGCGGCCGCAACCGAATCACCAAGGATATCGCCCTCATGCTCAAGGCCCGTGTTGCTCTCTATGAGGCTACGTTCGAGAAATACTTCGCCGGCACTCCTTTCGTGCCCGATGCAGCCGCAGGATGGCCAGGCGCGACCAAGGATTACAACGCTGACTTCACATACGACAATGCCGCCGAGGTATCGTATTTCCTGGACCAGGCTCTTGACGCCGCCGGTAAAGTGGCCGACGCTCACCCCAATCTGACTGTCAACAACAAACAGATGATCGGTGCCGACTACAACAATATGCCGAGCAACCCCTACTACAATCTATTCTCTACCGAGGATCCCAGCGGCATGGACGAAGCTCTGATGTACCGCACATATATCAAGGACGTATCGGGCGGTCACTGCCTGAACCAGTACATCAAGGGTGGCCGCGGTTATACTCAGGAGTTCGCCAACTGCTTCCTGATGGACAACGGTCTGCCTATCTACGACGCGAACAGCGGCTACAAGGGCGACGACTTCGTGGCCGACACCAAGGAGGGCCGCGACTGGCGCTGGCGCCTGTTCATGAAGGCTCCCAACGAGTACGTATACGCGGGTTCTGACCTCCGCATCGGCGAAGGCAAGAAAAACAAGAAGGACGCTGAGTTCAAGGCTCCGGCCCTTATCTCCGGTGGTGTTGACTTCACCACCTCCACCGGTTACACCAAGGGTAAGGGATTCACCACCAACATGGAATGGAACAAAGGCGGTTTCGACCTGACATCCCCGATTATATTCCGTTCGGCCGAGGCTTACCTGATCTATCTGGAGGCTGCCTGGGAAAAATATGGCGACGGTCTTGACGCCAAGGCATGGGAACTGTGGGGCAAGCTCCGCGTTCGCGCCGGTCTGCCTCAGGACGCTCACGTCACCATCAACGCCACCGACCTGGCCAAGGAGGAACAGACCAGCCACGACTTCGGCCTTTACAGCGCCGGTCGCCGCATCACCTCCCCCGTGCTCTACAACATCCGTCGCGAGCGTCGTTGCGAGCTTATCAGCGAAGGTATGCGTTGGGACGACCTGATTCGTTGGCGCGCTCTCGACCAGCTCAAGACTCAACGCTACTTCCGTCACGGATGCAAGGTATTCGGCCCGATGCTGGAATGGTTCGCACACAGTGGAAAGAATCTGAAGAAGTTACTCTACGACCAGTCTGACCCCAATACGAACAACGTTTCTTCGCCTACGGATATCGAGGGTGGTTTCAACGGAGATCCCCACTACCTGAGCCTCGACCGTATATCATCTAAGAACGACTGGTATCAGAGCGGTTACTCATGGCGCATGGCTCATTATCTGAATCCTATCGCCGAGAACCACTTCCTGGAAAGCTCCATTGACGGCTCATCAGTTGATCAGTCTCCCATCTACCAGAATCCTTACTGGACCACAACGCACGATACTCCCGCATTGCAGTAACCCAATATAACCTATGCACACCGCCGGCGTTCCGGCGCCGGCGGTGTCTACTGAACAGTAAACCTGAACCTTAAACGGAACAAGGCAAACAATCCAAATATAAACCAATATCAACCAATTTAAACAACAATGAAAAAGATTTTACTTTCGTTGGCAGCCGTAGCAATGGCCACAGCTGCGTATGCACAGGGCCCGAACCTCGTAGTGAACGGTGACTTCGAAGCATCTGGTGTAGAAGCATCAGTACCCGGTGGATACACCTGGGATCCCTGGAACACATTCGCTAACATCGATGTCCTTCCCGGATGGACTCTGTCGACAGGTGGCGAGTGGAACGGTATCACCCGCTGGATGGAAGAACCCGGTGACGGTGACATGCGTCCTGAGGACGACACCCACTATCTCCGTCTGCTCGGCTTCAACGACGATGGTTGGACTGACATCAAGGCTTCACAGATCGTGACTGGCCTCACCGCAGGAACTACTTACAATCTGGACTTCGTAATGGGCGTAAACTGGCCCAAAGGCCCGGCATGGACTCCCGATCCCAACTATTACGTTTCCGTTTCCGAGGTTGCCGGTGAGGATGCTGGCAAAGAGATTGCTAAGTTTGAGACTCCTAACACCGATGGTGATTTCACCGATCAGGATTGGATGGAGCACTCCTATACCTTCACTGCACCTGCTGATGGCAAGGTATATCTGACGTTCGTTCTGCCCAATAACTATGGAAAAAACAACAAACATGAGGCAGACTTATTCATGGATATCGACCTCGTCAAGATCTACGATCCCAACGGCACAGGCGCAGTCAACGGCATCGTTGTCGAGAATGAGGCTCCCGTTGAGTACTACAACCTGCAGGGTGTTCGCGTAAGCGGCGACAACTACAAGGGTGTGGTTATCCGCAAGCAGGGCGGCAAGAGCGTCAAGATCGCTCTCTGATCCCGACATCACAGAGGCCGGGCAGGGTGACCTGCCCGACTTCACAAACAAACAATATACACTGATATCTATGAATCGAAAACTTACCGTTTCGTTAATCGCAGCTTTCGGACTGGGCACCCTCGCGATGTCGGCCGCAAGTGTCGTTAACCCCGATGCGAACAAGTATTACCGCATCAAACACGCAAGCGGCCTGTACCTGACCGACGCCGGCTTCGGCAACAAGATTGCCGCCAAGGTGGAGGACAACACACAGGTGTTCCGCTTCATCCCCGCCGGCCCGGAGGGCGTCTACAACATCCAGCGCGTCGACTCCAAGACATTCCTCGGCTCCGACGGCAAATGGACTTCTTGCCCCATCGGGCTGAACAAGAAACTGTCGCAGCACCGCATTGTAGCTTCCGGCGAAATGGTGACCCTGGTCAACTTAGGAATGCCGGAGGGCAAGAACTGCATCGGTACGGACGCAGTCACCGCCGGATCATCCATCTATACCGACAAGGCCGGCACCGACGCCGAGAAGCATCTGTGGAGCATCGAGGAGTCCGAAAAATATGCCGAAGCTCCCGTGCCCGAGGATTTCTACAAGGACCATCCCCTGGCCGACAACGACCCCCGCGCCAACGTATATGACGGCTATCGCCTCGTGTTCGCCGAGGAGTTCTCCCGCTCGGGCAAACCCGACCCTGAAATTTGGAACTTCGAAACCGGCTACAAGCGTAACGAGGAGGACCAGTACTATTACGGCGACAACTGCACCTACATAGAGGACGGCGTGCTCGTGATCGAAGGCAAGAACATCGAGGATCAGCAGGTGCGCAACCCTCTGTATCAGCGCGGCAGCACCGAGAAATGGAAGAAGAACAAGTATCTGACCTGGGTATCCGGCTCGATGCAGACCAAGGGAGGCTGGAACGACGGCTACACCTGGATGTACGGTATCTACGAGGTCCGCGCCAAAGTGCCCCAGCGCGTGGGCTGCTGGCCCGCAATCTGGTCGACCGGCAAGCAGTATGAATGGCCATACGGCGGCGAAATCGACATCATGGAATATTACGGCCATGCAATCCACGGCAACGTGGCATGGGGTGGCACCAAGCGCTGGAGCGCCGTATGGGATTCCGCTACTGTAGGCGATGCAGAGCTCGGTGCAGGCTGGGGTGACAATTACCATACATGGATCATGGTATGGGATCCCGACCATATCGAGCTGTGGTGCGACGACTTCCTGGTCAATCAGACTGACCTGGACCAGACCGTGAACGCCGTTCCCGACGGTGATTACGACCACAGCAACGGCGCCAACCCCTACCGCACCGTGCGTCAGATGCTATGGCTCAACCTGGCTTTGGGCGGCATCAACGGCGGCTCGCTTGCCAACACCCCGAATCCCTCGCGCTTCCTGGTGGACTACGCCCGTATCTATCAGAAAGTCGGAACGGACGGCAAGGCCACATATCACGTGGATTCCGAGATTTCCGAGCCTACCTTCAGCAAGAAGGACGGCGACTATTCCGCAGTCGAGGCCATCATGAACGATGCCGACGACAACGTGGTGACCGGCGTGTACAACATGCAGGGCATCCGCGTGGCCGACAACGATAAGGCAGAGCTGCCCGGCGGCATCTACATCGTCAAGGGAACGAAGAAATCGTACAAAGTATATCTATGAACTTCTGAGACACCGGAGCTTGCACAGCTCCGGTGATTGCATGATTACAAACGTTTTGTTTTGTTATTGAGCCCGGCGGGAGGGGTCACGGACCTGTGCCCCTCCCGCCTACCCAATCCCCGGCGCATACACATCGACACTGACGCGTAGACATCGCCGAAACAGAATATTGAATAACCTATTACTATCTATAAAGAATCATTATCATGAAGAAATTTTTACTCATGCTTGCAGCAGCCGCCGTCACTGGTGCCTCCTGCCTCAGTATGTCGGCCGAGACGGTATACGTCAACGAGACCTCCAAGGTCGGCACAAGTCAGGACGCATGGCACGCAACTGGGACTCCTGGGGGAGCTAATGCCAAGCAAGTAACGCCCTTAGGTGGGACATCTGTAACTATCAGAGAACGCTACTTCAACAACTCCGGATCTTGGGGGGAATCCGTAAATATGCTGACTGAAAACTTCACGCCTTTGTATCAGACGATTACAGGACTTCAGGCAGGCACATATAAAGCGGCATTTTATGTAAGCGCTCATAATGCCAACAATGCCGGAGGAACTTTGGCAGCGGATAACGAAACTGCCAACGTTGCATACGTCAAAATTGGCGATAACGAGGTTACTAAGACTTGCAAAAATATAGTCAATAAAGACCTTACTGCTGATGAACCTTTCCTCGTAACTTTCGATAATCTCAATCTTGCAGAAGGACAAGATCTGACAATGGGTATAAAAGTTATTGAGGCTAAAGCCACAAACTGGTATACTATCCAAATATCCTCTCTGCAGCGCGTTGCAACGGACGATGAGGCATTGACAACAGAAATAGCCACCCTGAACGGTTACAAAGAGACGCTGAATGCCCTCGTAGCAAAATATCCCTACGCAAGTGCCGCAACATTGGAAGCATTGCAGTCATTAATTGCTAAAACCGAAAGCGTCGATACTACTTCTCTTGCAGCAGTTTCCGTTCTGAACACAGAGATTGCCGCATATTTAGACAACGCATCCAACGAACGCAAGCTGGCCGAGGAGGATGCAGTGTTCGCAGGTCTGGAAACCGAGACCAACAAGGCTGTCAGAATTACAATCAACAATCCGGACGCCGCCGTTGAAATGGTTAAGTCCGATGGTGAAGATCATATTGACACTGATGGAGGCTGGTCCTGGTTCAAAAATGGCGAGACCAATTTCCAGAGCGCAAAATCCGGCGAGTCCCCCACATTGGCTGACGGAACTGAAATCCCGAACTATTTTGACGGTTGGGGTGGCGGTGGCTGGAGAATTGGCGTTCAGCAGAATGTCAATCTTGAGCCCGGCGACTATCGTCTCAGTGTTCTCAGCCGAGCACAGTCCGGCTTGATGTACTTCCGCATGCTGGTAGTTCCCGATAAGGATGCGACAGAACGCCTTGATTGTTTTATTGAGAATACGAGCGATGCCGTTACATCCAATGAAGTTTTAGGCAATGTCGTCAAACTGACTGATAACGGAGCCGGCGGCGGTGTGTTCGGCCGAGGATGGGATATGAGTGTACTTGACTTCACCATTCCCGAATCCGCAGCTCCCGAAGGCGCAATGGCTGAGGCTGCCACGACAAAGAAAGTCTGCATCGCCGTGCAGGCTGGCACCGACAACAATCATCCCGGCAAATGGCAGGGCTTCACCCACTTCCAGCTGGTCAAGAAGCCGAAGGATATCGGCAGCGGTATCTCCGGCACCGTTGTCGAGGATGTGAACGCTCCCGTCGAGTACTTCGACCTGAACGGTATCCGCGTCAACGCCGACAATCTGAAGAAGGGTATCTATATAAAGCGTCAGGGCAACAAGGTGACTAAGATTATCAAATAATCACATACCCTTTTTATCAGAAAACCCGCGACCTCCGTGGCCGCGGGTTTTGTTTTTTAAGTCCCCGTAAGTCACAGGGATATTTATTCCATCCGGAATACCGCAATTAGTTTCTACGCGTACGAGTGCAGTCCCGGCAGCAGGTAGTTGGCGCCGAAGTAGGTGAACAGCACGGACAGGACGGCCAGCAGCAGGTACCAGTGCAGCACACGCGGCCCACGGAAGCATCGCAGAGGCCGGGAAGCCCAGTGCATGGGAACGGAATAGATCAGGAACATCACCAGCGCGCAGGTCTCCTTGGGATCCCAGCCCCAGTAACGGCCCCATGACTGGTTGGCCCATACGGCTCCGATGAACATACCGGCTCCGAGCAGAAACACGGCCGGCACGAGTATGAGGCGATTCATGCGCGACAATGCGGCCTCACGCTCCGTGTTACGGCTGCACAGCGCCACGGCCGACAGCACCGCCATCAGCAGGAACAGCACATACGAGACCATGACTATGGCCACATGCACCGACAGCAACGGACTGTTCAGCACCGGCATCAGCTCCCCGGCCTGAGGAGTCCGGCCTCCCATCACGGCCACCGACAATGTCATGGCACTTACGCACAGCAATGCTCCGCGCAGTATGTCCGATCCAAGACACTTAGCGGCGCATAGTGCGGCCAACGCCATGAACAGCATCATCTCCGGCCCGTTGGAAAGGGGCACGTGCCCGCTGATCCACCACAGCACCGATATAATCACTCCTATGTATATAATGAGGAGCCATGTCAACGTTCCGGCTATGATACGGTGTCCGCTGCCCGTTTTGCGGACAGTGATGCCGGCAAACAGATAGTAGACACCCAACGCAAGAGCGAGAATCGCCGCCGGCAAGGGGCGGCTCCAGTCATTGTACAGATGCTCCGCCTTGATTTTTGCATCGGCCGACATATCCGCCTGTATGACGGCACTTTCTGCCGGAGTCCGCGGCTCGGCAATTGGTTCGGCTGCATTGCATAATGCCGGAATCATGGCCAGGCATATCAACGAGGCCACCTTCCTGTTCTTCAGAAGTGCGCGCCAGGCCGTGCGACGCTGGAAAAAGAACCCGATCATGCCTATGCCCAACAGCGCATAGCCCGTATACGTTATCCCCGTGCCCCAGACATCGCGGCTTATGGCAAGTGTGGAGCCGTACGGACTTATGCCCGACTGAAAGAAACGCCAGCCATCATATTCACCCACATGGTTCATCGACACATTTAGCTCATGCCCGTCGATGAGAAGCACACTACGATAATCCATCGGAACGACTGTGCCGGGATAATAGTCAGTGTCCGCCTTGACCAGCGAAACGCCAAATGGCAACGTTCCGTCTCCGGGGCCCGAGGTCTTGATGAATGTCCGAACCGGGGCCTCTCCTTCCCATAGCACGATCTTTCCCTGAATGCCTGTGTAGTGAGTCACTGCAGCCCCGGCCACTATTATGGCCAGAGCAATGTGTATCAGTAAGGTAAATGGTTGTCTTGACATCATATTATATACGTGTCCGGGAATTTTATATTGCATCCACGGATTTATACGATGACGTCCCTGCCTTCTTTTCGGCAGCTTGCGTGGCTGCCCGGTGTTTATCTCATATAGTCCACTGCCTCGCATACACTGATACGTCGGCGACAATACTCAAACAGCCCGTTTTAACATTTGCCGATATGTTAACAAATACCCGGTTTTGCCTGTCCCCGCAGCCCGGCCGGAGGCGTCGTCACCCTATAAAATGT
>ENA-UERG01002773-UERG01002773.1-human-gut-metagenome-genome-assembly--contig:-NODE-2773-length-12037-cov-6.097157_pt1 | contig 12037 bp, 9 predicted proteins | sample MGYA00242954_ERZ507954 | MGnify/ENA primary metagenome ERZ507954 (study PRJEB26167, sample SAMN06115478) | human gut metagenome | host: Homo sapiens | place: China:Sichuan | collected 2015-01-21... | reverse complement strand
ACATATCCGAGTCCTCCTTACCGCTAAATTTCATCCATTACTACGTCATTGATTACATCGTACGCATCTTCAAGTGCATCCAATGCTTCCGTCAAAGTATCCTCTTTCTCCTCAGCTCCCTCCTCCTCATACTGATCCAGCACTTCCTCATCATACATGACGGTGTCAGCGTAGTCATACTGGGTACCACCGGCGGTAACATACTTCTCCAGGCGGAAGTTGGAGATGCTGGTGTCGGACAGGACCTCGGGAGCGTCCATGGTCTGGATCACGCCCTGGGCGATGGTCACCAGGAACAGGTCGTTCTCAGCCACTTCCTCGATGGCGAAGTCCTCGCCGTCCACAGAGATGGTCTGCTTCTGGGGCTTGAACGCCTCGTCCATGGTGTAGATGTCGGTGGCGGCGGCCTTGGCCAGATAGGTGTTGATGATGGCCACGGTGATCTCGTCGTCCTGGGTGTCCAGGAACACCTGGGTCAGCACGCCGTTGCCGGTCCGGCCGATGGTCTCGTCGTTCTTCTTCACCATGTCGGCCTTGCCGAAGGCGGCATCACCCAGATTCTCATCCTCGCCGTCCACATAGACGAACAGGGTGTTGTCATCAATGGCGGTCTTGCCCAGCAGGTTGTACAGGTCCTCGCCGGTGACCTTGGTGGTGTACTCGGCCACCATCTTGTCGAAGGTCTGGGCGTATTCGCGTATCACCGGCGCGGATTTGCGCCATCGCGACGGGGTGCGGGCTACAATCCATTCGCGCTCATGGCGCGGGAATTTGTTGAAGGCTTCGGTAAAGATTGCCTCCATGTCGGTGATCGACTCGCATTCCAGGACGCGGTTCAGATCCTGACGGCGCATCAGCAGTCCGGCCACATCCACCCATTCGGCATACTCCTTGTCCGGCTCGTGGCCGATGAATCCGTTGGGCATCTTGATGCTCAGGTATTTGTATATGCCGAGCTCGTACAGATAGATGGCGCGTTCCAGGGCGGCGCGGGTGAATTTCATGCCTCGGTACCGGATAACGCGGTCATCGTCGGCGGGACGCGCCAGCAAATCGAGAATCACCTGATGGGCGGTCATCATGCTGTCGACGGTCATGGGATTGAGCACGTCGAATATCACGCGGTCGCGAAGGGGCATCCTACGTTTCACACGCTTGTCGCGCGAGGGCCATTTCTGTTCGTCACGCAACAGTCCGCAGCTGCGCAGCATCATGGCCGGAACCACGACCGTACTGCCGCGTTCGTCGCCGAACAGGTAGGAGAACGGGAACTGCGACGAGTCTGGATGGGTCTTGTGCTGGCCCATCAGCAGCGAGAAGGCGCCGATCTTGGCTCCGAGCATCAGGTAGGAGAGGGAGCTGGTCTTGACGCCACGCTCCAGCACGCCCCAGTGCACAGGACCCATCTTGTACATGTGGTTGCTCTGGTTGGTGCCCGATCCGGCGTTCATGAACGATGTCTGACAGCCTATCAGCAACGAAGACTTGTGCATCGACACGGTGTAAGGCCCGGCGAATACGGCGCATGCCTCGCCGTTCTCCAGATGGCAATTGGCGAAGAAAAGGGAGTCGTGTGCGGTAAATCCGTTGGCAATGGTGACGCCCTGGCCTACGAAGCAGTTGTGGACGATGGCGCCCGAGTCTACGCAACCGTCCTCGATCACGAAGTTCTCGGCCTGTACACCGTGGCCTATGTATGCCAGTTCCTTGCCGGGAGCAGCATTGTTGACGATGGTGCCGTTGCTCAGCGATGCCGCGCCCTCGATACGGACGTTATCGTCTACGTGCACGTTTACGATGGGGCCGCAGCCGATGATGCGCACGTTCCTGCCGATGGTCTGCGGGGCTGAGAAATTCAGCAGCGGGGTGCTGAGCAGCGGCTGCAGATGATTGGCCGACCATTTCGGCATACGCGCCATCAGCAGGGCTAATTGAGCCGACATACCGGGGAAGATGGTGACGGGGCGCGACCCCGTCTCGTCCAGCACGCTGACCAGGGTGCCGATGCCGCAGCGTGTCTCCGGCTCGAAGTCTATCAGCTCGGTGTCGATGATCTGCGTGTTGTCGCCGATGGCACAGTTGCGCAGTGCGTTGCCTATGTTGCGTATCAGCACGTGGTTGCCCACGGCGCAATCCTGCAGGCAGGCGCTGAATATGCCCTCGTCGGCCGTAGCGTCGACGGCACCTATCGAGACGTCGCCGATGAAGCGCGTCCGGCGTATGGCGCCCAGGGCCGTGGCGTCACAAATTGAAACGCGGCTCCAGTCCGTAGCACTGCAGCCGTTGTGTTCCAGTTCCCGTTGTTCCCACCATTCCAGCGGGCGGAGTGTCGTGTCTGTGTCTGTCTGACTCATGTAGTTTCCTCTAAGTCTTCTTTATCCGGGTCTTGCGCCTCGGCTTCCAGATCCTCGTATTTCTGATACAGGAAGTCGTTGTACGGGAAGCGTTCGGTATGGATCTCGCGGGCCTTCTCGTAGAGTTTCTGCTTCAGTTCCTCGATGTTGAGCTTGTCCTTGGCCGAGATGAACACACAGTTATTGTCCATTCGCGACATCCAGGTGCGCTGCAGTTCGGGAAGCGATACGTTCTCGCGGGTGGCCGGCGTCAGGTCGTCGGGATCCTTGGGCGTATAGCTGAAGGCGTCGATCTTGTTGAACACCATTATGACCGGTTTGTCGGACTTGCCGCACACGTCGGCCAGTGTCTTGTTGACCACCTCGATCTGTTCCTCGAAGTTGGGATGGCTTATGTCCACCACATGCACCAGGACATCGGCCTCGCGCACCTCGTCGAGGGTGGATTTGAACGATTCCACCAAGTGCGAGGGGAGCTTGCGTATGAATCCGACGGTGTCGGTGAGCAGGAAGGGGAGGTTTTCGACCACAACCTTGCGCACGGTGGTGTCGAGGGTGGCGAAAAGCTTGTTTTCGGCAAATACCTCCGACTTGCTGAGCAGGTTCATCAGCGTGGACTTGCCGACGTTGGTGTATCCCACTAAGGCCACGCGGGTGAGTTTGCCCCGGTTCTTCCGCTGCACTATCTTCTGGCGGTCGATGGCCTGCAGTTCGTCCTTGAGACGCGATATGCGGTCCAGGATGATTCGGCGGTCGGTCTCGATCTGAGTCTCGCCGGGGCCGCGCATACCGATACCGCCCCGCTGGCGTTCCAGATGGGTCCACATACGCGTGAGTCGCGGCAGCAGGTACTGGTATTGGGCCAGTTCCACCTGAGTACGCGCCGTGGCTGTCTGCGCGCGCTTGGCGAATATGTCCAGAATCAGGCTGGTGCGGTCCAGAATCTTGACCTTCAGCTCCTTCTCGATGTTGGCCACCTGTTTGGGACTGAGTTCGTCGTCGAAGATGACCAGTTCGATGTCGTTCTCCTCTATGTACAGGCGCAGCTCCTCGAGCTTGCCGGTGCCCACGTAAGTGCGCGGGTTGGGATAGTCGAGGCGTTGCGTGAAACGAGCGACGGGCTCGGCTCCGGCCGTATCGGCCAGGAACGCAAGCTCGTCGAGATATTCATCGGTCTTGCGCTCGTCCTGCAATCGTGTGACAAGACCCACAAGGACCGTACGTTCGCTCATTTTTTCAGTTTGTTATAACGTGCGTTAAGACCCTCTACTACTTCGTCGGTCACGTCAAGAGCGGGATTGATGTAGAGTGTGGCGGCCTTGAAGAAGATGGCGTCGTAGCCGCGGCTCTTGTTGTATTCCTCGATGAATGCGTTGATGGAGTCGTTTACATTTTTCTGAGCCTGGAGTGCCTGCTGTTCGAAATTGCTCTGGAGCGTAGCGGCCTGCTTCTGGGCCTCGGCCTGCATGCTGTTGAGGCTGCTCTGGTCCTGCTCGTAGCTTTCGCGGGTGAGATAGCCGTTGTTGTTCATCTTGTTCTGCATCACGGCGGCCTGCGACTGCAGACGCTTCTCGTGGGTGCGCATGGTGCTCTCCATCGACGACTGCATGCGCATCATTTCCTCGTTGTAGTCCTTTGCGAGCGCATACTTAGCCAATACGGTGTCCAAGTCTACATAACGGTAGTTGGGGAGGTTGTCTTTGGCTGCGACCTTATCGGTCTTGGCAGCGGGTTTGGTGTCCTGCTTGCTGTCGTTGCATGATGCCAGTGTGCCTGCCCCTATCAGCAGCGCTGCGGCTGCCATCGCTATGGGTCTGTATAGTTTTTTCATTATGTATGGTTATGTTTTTTTCTTGGCTTGTTTGCGCGGAGCGCCATGACGGTGCATGGTTTTGGCCCCGTACAGGTTTATCGAGAGCAAAAGTAACGATATTCCTACTATTATGATAACGATAAACGTTAATTTCACTTTTTTTAAGGTTTATATATCCTTGTCAGAGCGCAAAATTAACAAAAAAATGTGAAATTATGCAGATTTCGCAATTATTTTGCTAACTTTGGAGATAAATAAGAGAATATATAATCCCAAAGCACTATAAATTATGGAAGTAAAAGACTTGAAGCCCGAGTTGCTGTGGAAGTGTTTCGACGAGGTTACGAAGATACCCCGTCCGTCATGCCACGAGGAGAAGATCCGCGAATTCCTGGTGGACTTCGCCAAGAAGCACGGCATCGAAGTGAAGACCGACAAGACCGGAAACGTTGTGATGAGCAAGCCTGCCACACCGGGCCACGAGAATGCGCCGACAGTCGTGCTGCAGGCCCACATGGACATGGTGGCCGAGAAGAACAACGATGTGGAGCATGACTTCCTGACCGATCCGATCGAGACATACGTGGACGGCGACTGGGTAAAGGCCAAGGGGACGACCCTCGGAGCCGACAACGGCATCGGTGTGGCCGCAGGCATGGCCGTGATGATCGACGACAGTCTGGTGCACGGCCCGCTGCAGACCCTGTTCACCGTCAACGAGGAAATCGGTCTGGAGGGCGCGCAGAACATCAGCGCCGACATGATAAAGGGAGACATCCTGCTGAACCTCGACTCCGAGGACGACGGCGAGATATTCGTGGGTTGCGCCGGAGGCATCGACACTACGGCCGACTTCACCTACAAGCGCAGCTACACCCCCGAGAACTTCGAATACATGAAGGTGTCGGTAACAGGTCTGTTGGGCGGTCATTCCGGCTCGGACATCAACCTGGGCCGCGCCAACGCCAACAAGGTGATAGCCCGCTTCATCTGGGAATGCTCCAAGCAGTGGGACATCACGGTATGCAGCATCGAGGGCGGAAACCTGCGCAACGCCATCCCGCGCGAGGCATACGCAGTGTTCGGCGTGCACTCCGACCATAAGGAGGAACTGAAGCGCAAGTTGAAGAAGTATTATCAGGACATCCTGGAGGAATACAAGGGAGTGGAGCCGTCGATGGACCTGCGCGTGGAGAAAGCCGAGCGTCCGGAATTCTGCATCGACAGCGAGACGTCGATAGCCCTGATCCGCGCCATATACAGCGCGCCTCACGGAGTGATTTCGATGAGCCGCGACATCGAGGGTCTGGTGGAGACATCCACCAACCTGGCCGCCGTCAAGGTGATAGACGAGAAGACCATCCGCATCACCACCTCGCAGCGCAGCAGTGTGGAGAGCCGCAAGAACGACATAGCCGGACAGGTGGAGGCTCATTTCGAGCTGGCCGGCGCCAAGGTATATCACAGCGACGGATACCCCGGCTGGGCTCCCAACATGGATTCGAAGATAATGAAGATCACCGCCGACGCCTACGAGGAACTGTTCGGCGTGAAGCCGGCCATCAAGGCCATACATGCCGGACTGGAGTGCGGTCTGTTCCTCGACAAGTTCCCGCACCTTGACATGGTGAGCTTCGGCCCGACCATGACCGGCGTACACTCGCCCGACGAGCAACTTCTGATCCCGACCGTCGACAAATTCTGGCGACACCTGTGCCGGGTTCTGGAAAAAGTGGCCGAGTCATGAAAGGCGTTGCTGCGTTGCTGATGATGCTGCTCGTGACGGCAACTGCCGTGTCAGGAGCATCGTGCGACAACGACAGCACGGGGAACGTGACGGGACACCGTGAGATGCGGGTACGCATCGACACGGTGCCCGCAACGGATTCCCTGTCGCGTTATACGGGACTGACCGACGCCGACTTCGAGTCGGTGGCCAGGGAGCTGGACGTGGAGGTCGCGGCCATCAAGGCCGTGGTGCTGATAGAGGCCGGCAAGCAGATGAAGGGTTTCTGGGCGCCCGGCGTGCCTGTGGTGAACTTTGACCGCAGCATGTACAATTCACACCGTCACAAGGCCGTGAACAAGAAGGGCGACAAGAACGCCAAGGTGCCGGCCGGACTGACAGGCTACGCCCTGAAGGAATGGACTCAGCTCACCAACGCCCGCCGTCAGAACGAAGACGGAGCCAATATGGGTACATTCTGGGGAATGTTCCAGATAGGAGGTTTCAACTATAAGCTGTGCGGCTGCGAGTCGGTAGGGGAGTTCGTGAATCTGATGAGCGAATCGGAACTGGAACAGCTTGAACTGTTCGCCGCCTTCATCACCAACACGGGAATGCTGCCCGACCTCAAGGCCAAGAACTGGTCGGCGTTCGCCCGCAAATACAACGGCGCCAGCTATGCCCGTCGCGGATACCATACCCGTATGGCCAACGCCTACGCCAAGTTCAAGAAATAATGACGGGCTATTGACATCATGATGACGGTCTCAATCTTATAAATAAGGAAAGGACTATGAAAATTACAGAATTACAGCCTGCCCTGGTGTGGCAGGCGTTTGACGAGATTACGAAGGTGCCCCGTCCCACGCATCATCTTGACAAGATGAAGGCGTTTCTGCTGGACTGGGCCAAGCGTCACGGTATCGAGGCCGAGGCCGACGAGGTTGGCAACGTGGTGATGCGCGTTCCGGCCACGCCCGGCCATGAGAACGCGCCGACAGTAGTGCTGCAGGGACATCAGGACATGGTGGCCGAGAAGCTGCCGGAAGTGAAGCACGACTTCCTGGAGGATCCCATCACGACGGTGGTGGACGGCGACTGGGTGCGTGCCGAGGGCACGACATTGGGTGCCGACAACGGGTTGGGTTGTGCTTCGGCAATGGCCTGCCTGACCGATCCCGACTTAGTACACGGCCCGCTTGAGGCACTCTTTACCGTCGACGAGGAGCAGGGCCTGATAGGAGCCAACGGCCTGCAGGCCGGCTTCATCACCGGCGACATCCTGCTGAACCTCGATTCCGAGGAGATGGGCCAGCTGGTGATAGGCTGCGCCGGCGGCAAGGTGACGGAATGCCGTCTGCCTTACACCCTGGAGGAGACTCCGTCCAACTATGAGAGCCTGAAGGTCAGCCTGAGCGGACTTAAGGGAGGTCACTCCGGCATGGAAATAGGACTGGGACGCGCCAACGCCAACCAGCAGCTGGCCCGCGTGCTGTGGGAAGCCGACGCACATGTCACCGACGTAGAGGTGTCGGAGATAGACGGAGGAAACTTAGCTAACGCCATCCCGCGCGACGCCCATGCCGTGGTGGCCGTGAGCCGCGACGCTGTGGCCGACTTCGAGCGTTTCATCAGCGACTTCAACCGGCAGCTGCACGCGGAGTTCGACATGGCCGAGAACCATGACTTCCAGCTGAAGGTGGAGAAGGTGGAGCGTCGCCCCAAGGTGATAGAATCCTCCGTATCGCATCGTCTGATTGCCGCGCTGTATTGCTGCCCCAACGGTGTGCAGGGGATGTCGCTGGCCATCGAGGGCCTGATAGAGACCTCGTGCAACCTGGCGTCGGTCAAGATGACGGAGAACGACACGATACTGATCACGGTGCATCAGCGCAGCTCGGTGGATTCGCGCCGCGACGAGATAGCCGACCGCATCAGCGCGCTGTTCGGCATGATAGGCGCCGACGTCACGTTTGACGACGCATACGTGGGCTGGAGTCCCAATCCGCAGTCGAAGGTGCTGAAGGTGGCCGAGGCTTCCTACCGCGACCTGTTCGGCAAGGAGGCGAAGGTGGAGGCGCTGCATGCCGGTCTGGAGACGGGACTGTTCCTGGAGAAGATGCCTCATCTGGACATGATCAGCTTCGGCCCGACGCTGAAGAACATCCACTCGCCGAGCGAGCGCGCCAACATCCAGTCGGTGGCCGAGTTCTACCGTCTGCTGAAGGAAATCATCACCCGTCTGGCAAACTGACGTAAACCGACATTATATAATGAGGGCGTGCCGAAATACAATATGCGGTACGCCCTTGTTGCGTACAGACAAGATCAAGTTTCAGTCATTAGTGCGCTGCCTGTCGTGTCTGACTGGAGCGGCGACGTCCCCGTTGCCGACAATAGCATTGAAATATAAGCCGGGAGTAAACAATTCGGGGGCACGCGAGGTTAATAAATACAGAGAAACACGAAAAGATGGTAGATTTTTTATCCATAGGAGTATTTATCGACGGAGGCTATTACGCCAAGATCAACCGTGCGCTGAAGGCTCGCGACCGCAGCATCATCAAGGTCAGCGCGCTGTTCGAATACATCTGCTCGGAGATATCGATGCAGGAGGGCATCAACATATCGGACTGTCAGATAACGGAGGCTCACTATTTCCGCGGCCGTTTCCGCGTGAAGGAGGCGTACGACAAGCATCTGCTGTACAACGAACGTAAGTTCGAGGATACGTTGATAGAGAACGACGTGGTGTTCCACTACAAGCATCTGCGCGAGGTGGAGCGCGACGGCCAGACCGAGGTGATAGAGAAGGGCGTGGACGTATGGTTTGCGCTGGAGGCATACGAGCTGGCGCGGTTCCGCCACTTCGACTATGTGGTGCTGATCACAGGCGACGCCGATCACGAAATGCTGGTGCGCAAGCTGAAGGCGCTGAAGATAAAGACCGTATTGCTGACTTGGAATCTGACCGACGTGGACATGACGTCGTCGCTGCTGCGCGACGAAGCCGGCCAGCACTGGGAACTCTCGCAGATGGTGGACGGCGATCCGCAGCTGCGCAAGATGATTCTGTACAGGCTGCGCGAGCCGGCGGTGAATTACCTTGGCGACAATTTCTGATCGTGTCACGTGAGAGGCTGATTGCTCATTACTAATTATAAATAAGTTCGGGTTATGAAAACAGGAAAAATCAAAAGTCTGCTAATGACTATGGCCGTAATGGCCCTGGCGATAATGACATCGTGCGGCGGCGGAGTGAAGCCGGAAGAGGTGGCCGCCAAGATCGACGCCCAGGAGGAGCTGTCGCAGAAGGATTATGCCGCCGTGCTGGATTATTGCGGCGATTATGCAAGGAAGGCGCAGCAATACTTCGAGATCATCAACTCGCAGCCCAACGATTCAACCGCGCAGTATATCCGTGCGGCCGAGGATATGGCCGCGCTGGTGCAGGAATATCCCTATCTGGACATGTTCCGTAACGTGGTGTATAATCTGAAGGACTCGGATCTTGACAAGGAAAATCAGAAGAAGGTGGAGGAATACACCAAGTATCAGGCATTCCCGTTGCCGGAAGGGGCAGGTCCCGACCTGTCGACGCCCGGCGTGGTGGGTGATATAGAAGACATGCCCTCGCAGGCCGGCACGGACAGCACCGGCGTCATATCGCAGGGCGACGGCGTAGTGGTTGACGAAACTGTCGGCAAATAACATCGTTACGACCCCGGCAGAAGTCCGGCCAATATCCCGTATCCAGGCTCCGCATGGTTTCCATGCCGGGGCCTTGTTGTTTGTATATGATATTGCGCTGATAATGACAGGTATAGATGATGATGTATTGCTAAATGAAAGGGAGCCGGGGCGTTAAATTTTGTAATGTGGCGAAAAAATGGTAATTTTGTCGGCTGAAATTACGTTTAACAATCATTGATCCGAATAACAAGAAGATTTTTCTCTCCCGAACGTTGAGTGGCTGCATGGAACGATAAGTGAGATAGCGCGTTATACTAAGGGTTAGGAAAACTAAACAGAAAACGACTGAAGGTATTGCATTATGACGGGCTGCATGTAGTCATCATGCCGCATATCGTAATGATACGGAATGCCTTACAGCTTATATTGAACTTATGTGTGGAATAGTAGGATATATCGGAGACGGGAATGTCTACGACATCTTGATCAAGGGCTTGCACAGGCTGGAATACAGAGGCTATGACAGTGCCGGTGTGGCATTGGTTGGCCGCGACGGCAAGCTGAACGTGTATAAAGCCAAGGGCAAAGTGGCGAATCTGGAGGCTTATTGCGAGCAGAAGGATCTGGATGCCGTGGCCGGTATCGCGCACACGCGCTGGGCTACCCACGGCGAGCCATCGGATACTAACGCGCATCCTCATTACAGCGAGGACGGTAACATCGCGTTAGTGCACAACGGCACCATCGAGAACTACAAGGTGCTGAAGGACGCGCTGAAACAGCATGGCTGCGAGTTCAAGTCGGAGACCGATACCGAGGTGCTGGTACAGCTCATAGAATACATACGCCTCACCAACAAGTGCTCGCTGCTGAAGGCAGTGCGCAAGGCGCTGAAGCAGGTGGTGGGAGCCTACGCCATCGCGGTGGTGGACAAGACCAACCCCGATGTCATAATCGCCGCACGCCAGAGCTCGCCGCTGGTAATAGGTATCGGCGAAAACGAGTTCTTCCTTGCGTCGGACGCCACGCCGTTCGTGGAATACACCAAGGAGGCGGTGTATCTGAAGGACGGCGAGATAGCCGAGATACGCCGCGGAATGCCCCTTAAGATCACAGACCTGGACAACAAGGAGGCTGACATAGACATCAAGAAGCTGGAGATGTCCATCTCGCAGCTGGAGAAGGGGGGCTATCCTCACTTCATGCTGAAGGAGATATTCGAGCAGCCCAACACCCTGCGCGACTGCATCCGCGGCCGTGTGGTGGAGGGAGGAAAGCGCATCATAATAAACGGAGTGCTTGACAATAAGGGAAAATTCCTGAACTGCAAGCGCGTCGTGATCGTGGCTTGCGGCACGTCGTGGCATGCCGGACTGTTAGGCAAATATCTGATGCAGGACATGTGCAAGATTCCCGTGGAAGTGGAGTATGCCAGCGAGTTCCGTTATTCGAATCCGGTGCTTGACGACCGCGACATCGTGATAGCGATATCGCAGAGCGGCGAGACCGCCGACACGCTTGCAGCCGTGAAGATAGCCCGCGAGAAGGGAGCTTTCGTGTTCGGTATCAGCAACTCGGTGGGATCGTCCATACCGCGCGAGACCGACAGCGGATGCTATATCCACGTCGGGCCGGAGATTGGCGTGGCGTCGACCAAGGCGTTCACCGGCCAGGTGATGGTGCTTACGCTCGTGGCCCTGGCCGTGGCACAGCTGCGCGGCACTATGGACGAAGACATGATAGGGAAGATAGGCGCGAAGATACTGGACATCCCCGGCAAGGTGGAGGAGGTGCTGAAATCGGCCGAATTCATCGAGCGCCTGTCGCTGACGTACACTTATGCGCGCAACTTCCTGTACCTCGGACGCGGTTACAGCTATCCGGTGGCCCTGGAGGGGGCGTTGAAGCTGAAGGAGATATCGTATATCCACGCCGAGGGTTATCCCGCCGCCGAGATGAAGCATGGCCCGATCGCGCTGATCGATCAGGAGATGCCGTCGGTGATCATAGCTCCGAACGACCATCTGTATGAGAAGATCGTGAGCAACGTGCAGCAGGTCAAGGCGCGCGGAGGCAACATCCTGGCCATCGTGAGCCAGGGCGACACCGAGATATGCAAGATAGCCGACCATGTGGTGGAGGTGCCCGAGATGCCCGAGTGTCTGACGCCCATCATCACCAGCATCCCGTTGCAGCTGCTGAGCTATTATGTGGCCATCAACAAGGGGAAGAACGTGGACATGCCGCGCAACCTCGCGAAATCGGTCACTGTGGAGTAATTTTGTGATGACTGAAAAACAGGGTGTTGCTAATTTTTTTCAAAAAAATAACGGATAATATTTGCACAAGAACAAAATTCGTTATAACTTTGCACTCGGATTCGCGAAAAGTGGTCAAGTAAAGACCTCGTGAGGGAATCCCGAAGGGTGGATACCAGAGTGGCCAAATGGG